>CENR01009325.1_pt1 | contig 22466 bp, 14 predicted proteins | sample 530181 | NCBI WGS metagenome assembly CENR01 (sample SAMEA2619677, study PRJEB7988) | marine metagenome | biome: marine biome (ENVO:00000447); feature: surface water layer (ENVO:00002042); material: "saline water (ENVO:00002010), including plankton (ENVO:xxxxxxxx)" | depth 5 m | reverse complement strand
GGCTGCAAAAATAGAAGATTAATTCGGATGCTCTAACCTGATTATGAATATTTTAACTTATTTAACGATAGGTTAATCACTGTTAAAATCATTGTTTTAGAAGCTTATTCTTATCAACTTTGTCGGCTGACTGGTATACTGCTTTGGCAGTATTTGTTGTTAATGGGAGACATAGAATCGTTAATTAAACAGCTGAATACCCCAAATAAAATTGTGATCACTACGCATCACAAACCCGATGCCGATGCTTTGGGTTCATCTTTGGGTATGGCTAACTATCTTATTAAGAAAGGCCACAACGTTAAAGTAATCACCCCAAGTGATTACCCAGGATTCCTAAATTGGATGAAAGGGAACGATGACGTTTTGGTTTATACCGATAAGAATTCTGATCAAGTACAAACCTTTATTGATGAGGCTGATACTATTATCACGCTCGATTTTTCTGTGTTACACAGAATTAATGAGATGGGTGAAATGGTTAGAAATGCCAAAGCCTTCAAAGTAAACGTGGATCACCACTTGGAGCCAGAAGACTTTGCAGACTACAGACTCTGGAATGCCAAAGCGGCATCAACTTGTGAACTCTGTTTTGAGTTAATTGTGATGCTGGGCGATAAAGCTTTGATTGATAAGGATATTGCGGAATGCCTTTATGCAGGAATAATGACCGATACTGGAGGTTTCCGTCATCCCAATACAACACAAAATGTTCATGAAGTGGTAGCTGAATTAATTGGTATTGGTGCGGATAACGCCAAAATAGCCAAGGAAATTTATGACACCAACTCACTCAACAGACTTAAGTTTTTGGGCTTTGCTTTAAGTCAAAAACTTGAAGTACTTCCAGAATTCCATACTGCTTACTTTGCCATTACAAATGACGAACTGAATCAGTTTGAATCTAAAACTGGAGATACAGAAGGCTTAGTGAACTACGCGCTTTCTCTTGAGGGAATTGTTTTGGCAGTTTTATTCAAAGACAGTGGCGATGGTATAAAAATGTCGTTTCGTTCTATTGGAGAGTTTCCGGCTAACGAAATAGCTTCTAAGTATTTTAATGGAGGTGGGCATCGAAATGCGGCAGGTGGAAAAACGGAAGGAACATTAGAAGAAACAGTAGATAAATTCAAGTCTGTTTTGATAGATTACAAACCTTTATTAGATAGCGAAAAGAATAATTAACCAAATAAATTGCCCTTGATTGTGGCACCGATTATAGAACACTAGATATGAATCAGATAAAAAAATACATTGTGGTGATGATTGCCCTGCTTGGAATCTCCAGCTGTGGAAAAGAGGTTAAGTTTATTGAGTCAGAGCCAGGTGTGGAGTACAGATTAGTGGACGAAAGGGGAGGAAAAAAATTAGGCCCAAATCAAGCCATGATGTTAGACCTAAATAGTGTTTACAAAGATTCTGTTGTAATGAATATCAAACCCATTGGCGGATTTATTGTCAATCCAACTAAAGGAGTTCCTCCAATGTTGGGTAAAATACTCGAGTCTTTGGGGGAAGGAGATAGTGCTCAAATTAAGTTTAATTTAGAAACTTATTCACAGTTGATGGGAACCCCTAATATTCCAAATTTAGATACTGCAGAGTCTTTTTTTATTAACATTAGAGTGCAAGAAATTAATGATGAGTCTTTTTTTGTTGAGCGTATTGAAGCTGAAATGGAAAAAGCCGTTGTTGTGCAAGCAGAAAAAGATAAGGGTATTATTGAGGAATATTTAGCTGAAAATAACTTGAAGGCCGAAAGAACTGAGGAAGGTCTTTATTATATAGTGAAAGAAGAAGGGACTGGAGCCAAGCCGAAGGTAGGCCAAACAGTCTCGGTGGATTATATAGCTCAATTGTTAGATGGGACTTATATTGATACTAGCTATAAAACCGTTGCAGAAGAGAACAAAATATATAATCCGCAAAGAGAGCCATACGAACCATACTCTTTTCCATTAGGGCAGCGTGCAGTAATTGAAGGCTGGGATGTTGGTATTTCATTATTGAATAAGGGAGGCTCTGCCACTTTTTTTGTTCCTTCAAAATTGGCTTATGGACCAGAGCCTAGGCCAGGTAGTCCTATTCCTCCGAATGGGATTTTAATGTTTGAGCTGAAGCTAGTGGATGTTAAGAATTAGAAGTTAAAGAAAAAGAGATTGATGAAAGCGATTAAAACGTTGATGGTGCTGGTTATGGTTGGTTTGACTATGAGCGCATGTAAAAAGGATGTTGTTTTTGATGTAGGGGAGCAATTTACTCGAGATACGGTATTGATTGAGAGATATTTAGCGGAAAATAACATTGAGGCTGAGACTGACGAAAGTGGGATACGCTACACTATCAAGGAGCAAGGCACTGGCGATAAAGCAAAGTTTGGGGCAACTGTAAGCGTAAAATATACAGGCTATTTTTTAGATGGAACTACTTTTGATACTAATGTTGGTAAAGATTCTTTCGAATTTGTGATTGGCCAAGGTAAAGTGGTTCAAGGTTGGGAGATTGCCTTTAAATTATTCAATAAAGGAACTGATGCAACTATCTATATACCTTCGAGGTATGGCTATGGTAGCAACGGTAATTTTGCTATTCCAGCTAATTCGGTATTAGTTTTTGATGTACGTGTTATAGACATTCTAGGTAACGAATAGACTGTTTTTAAAATGACATGAGAAAGGATCGCTTTTGCAAAGGCGATCCTTTCTTGTTTTAAAGCCTTTAATAGAATTTAGTTCTACTTTGAAACAAGACTTACTCAGCTCAATTTTGAGTATCGAATTTCTTTAAGGTTTACCCATTGCTTAAAATTCATTCTAAGCCTTAAATTTTCTTTATCTTCGTTTTTAAATGGAAAGAATATGAAAGGAAAAAATATAACACTTTTTGCCTTGTTGACTATTGGCTTTTTAGCTTGTCAATCAGGAGGAAATGTAATTGAAGAAAAGGTGGTGATTGATACACTTACCATTAATCGTCACTTGAGTGTTTTGGCTTCAGATGATTTTATGGGAAGAAAACCCTTTACTGAAGGTGAAGAGAAGACCATTCATTATTTAGAGTCTGAATTGAAAGGGATGGGTTTGAAGCCTGGAAATGGGAATAGCTATTTTCAAGAAGTACCATTAGTGGAAATAACGGGCGAGCAATCACCTACCATGGAAGTAACAGGCCAAGGTAAGTCCATGAGTTTTAAATCTAATGAAGATGTGGTGATATATACCGAAAGGGTAGAACAAGAGGTTTCAGTTAAAGACTCTGAATTGGTTTATGCAGGTTTTGGTATTGTAGCACCAGAGTATGGCTGGAATGATTATGAAGGACTAGATGTAAAGGGTAAAACAGTTGTAGTTTTAGTGAATGACCCAGGCTTTGGTTCAGGTGATAGTACTTTGTTCAAAGGAGATCAAATGACCTACTATGGCCGATGGACTTATAAATATGAAGAAGCTGCTAGACAAGGTGCAGCGGGTGTTTTGATTGTGCATGAAACTGTTCCAGCAGGTTACCCTTGGTTGGTTGTACAAAGTTCATGGACAGGCGCAAAGCTGAATTTAGACGATGCCAACCCGCCTTATAAATGCGCAGTTCAAGGTTGGATTACTCGAAATACAGCTGTAGAGTTATTTAAAGCAGCGGGCATTAAAGATTACTCAGGCATGGCTAAAACGAAAGGATTTAAACCTGTGGCTATGGGGCTGAAAGCCTCAATGGGAGTTAAGAATAAAGTAAAAAGAGATATGTCGCGTAATGTTGTGGCCATGGTGGAGGGAAGCAAACGGCCTGACGAATATATCATTTATTCTGCCCATTGGGATCACTTAGGAGTAGGTGAGCCAGTAGATGGCGATTCAATCTATAATGGGGCACACGATAACGCCAGTGGAAGTGTTGGTTTGTTAACCATAGCTGAAACATTTGCTAAAATGGAGCCAAAACCAGAACGTTCGGTGGTGTTTTTGTTTGTAACGGCTGAAGAACAAGGCTTGCTTGGTTCTGCATATTATGCTCAAAACCCATTATTCCCAGCTAATCAAAGTGTAGCAAACATTAATATTGATGGGCTTCCAGCTTATGGCGAAATGAAAGACTTGACCATTACAGGTTATGGGCAATCGGAACTAGATAATTACGCAAAGACTGAAGCAGACAAACAAGGTCGATATGTAATTCCTGACCCTGACCCAGCAAAGGGGTATTTCTTCCGTTCAGATCATTTTAATTTTGCGAAAATTGGAATTCCAGCTTTGTATGCTTCTGGTTCCTACGAATCGAAAGAAAAAGGAGTGGAGTTTATTGAAAAGAAAACGCAAGAGTATTTGGCTATTCGTTATCATCAGCAAGCAGATAATTACTTACCTGAGGAGTGGGATTTAAAGGGGATTGCCCAAGATGCGGCCTTACTTTTTAATGTCGGTAAAAGATTAGCCAACGAAACATACTTTCCAAAATGGAATGAAGGTTCAGAGTTTAAGGCGAAGCGCGATGAGGATATGAGCTTAAAAAAGAAATAACCTATTTCGAACGAGACGAGAATAAAAAGGCCGATTGAGTAATCAATCGGCCTTTTTAATGCCTTATTTTTTCACTTCCAGCAGCTCAATTTTGAACTTTAAGTTTGAATTAGGGGGGATTCGAGTCGATCCTATATTCTGGTAGGCATACACTGAAGGAATAAAGAAAGTGCCACTTCCTCCTTCTGTGAGTATTTGTGTAGAAATATCAAAACCTAGAATCACCATACCCCTACCGACAATAAATCCAAAACGTTCATAAGTTCTGTTTGGGTTAAAGATTCCATTATTTGTGGCTACTTGTTCCAGGTTGGTGTCTACGAGGGTGCCATCTAAAAGGTAGAGTTCATAATTAACATAAACAGTATCGTCTAGCGCTACTGTTTTTCCATTCCCCTCGGTATTTATAATGTATCTGATGTCCGTCTCGTGAATTTGCACGGTTAAATTATTGGTAGCAATATAGCCATCGATTGTAGCGAGATCAATCGGCAATTGTACATTGGGGTCGTATGAGGGACCAAAATCATCTGAACAAGATTGCGTTATGGCTATAATAGCGAGTGCACCCAACAAAACTTTTATTCCTTTCATAGTCTGATTATTTGCTCAATCCGAGCGGTCATTAATTTTTGTATTCTTTAAGGCTATTAGACCCCTAAGTGCAATCAGAGGTTGGAATAGCGATTGTAAAGAACGCACAAATATATTGGAAGCAAGCGAATAAGAGGAGCTTATGCTGTTTTAACTTTCTTAGAGAGGAATACTGACAGACAAAGAAAGACAGCTACGGTAGAAAACATCAGACCACCAATGGTTCCAATAGCCAATGAAAACCAGAAAGCTTCATTTTCGCCCTCTAATAGAAATGGTATTAAGCCAAAACATGTAGAAAGTATGGTAAGCATAATAGGTTGAGCCTTACCAACTACTGCCTTTAGAACTGCTCGATTATACTTTTTTAAAGAGGAATTGTTGAGATCATTCACAATAAAAATAGCAGCGTTTACTACAAGTCCACCCAACATTACAAAGGCTGCATAGCCTCCTTGGTCAAAGGAAAAATCAAACAAAGAGAAGATGAGAAACAGGCCTATGAATGAAATGGGAATAGTAACAATAATGTAAAAAGGCTGTTTTAGATTTTCGAATAGAATAGCGCAAATTACAAAAATGCCAATAATTAGAAAGCCCAGTAAACCATACTGTTTAGCGTCTTTGTCAAAACGGAAATACTGATCTTGAGTGTCTATCTCATAACCAATGGGAAGAATGTATTTCATTTCTTCAATCATCTTATCCCGATACTCTGCTCCAAATTTTGAGGAGCCTAAGTATTTAAACCCTATTTTTCGCAGATATTGCCTGTCTTCTTTATGAATTTCGTTTGCGGCTTCTTCAAAAACCATGTTGGCATAATCGTTAATTTTTATCAAGCGACTTGTGTCAATAGGTAGGGCTTCTTCCATTAAGTCGTACTTAGAAAAATCTTTCGCGTTGGTCGCTTTTATAAAGATTGGGGTTCTGTCGTTGTTTAAGTTGGCTGAAGCGGATGCTCCATTTGGAAGCGTATAATCAGTCAATATATTTGTAACAGCTCCTCTATTTATACCTGCCTTGGCCATGCGGTCAACATCAAAATAGAGCACGTATTCATTTCCCTTTACTACACCATAGCTATATCCGATTTGTTCATTCCTTTTTACTTCTTGTATCCTTTTGTGGTTTTCTAGCTTTGTAGCTAAAATATCAGCTTGCCTGCTTAACTCATCATAATTATAGCCTCGCATCCTAATGCCAAACTCTTGGTTGTCACCACTTTCTCCACCTATGTTAAATCCTTGGCCTACACCTTGTATCGACCACCTTACTCCTGTTAAGTCGACAGATCGGGCCTGTAAACGACCTTTAAGCTGGTAAGGCAATGCAGAAAATTCGTACTCTGGCTCAAAGGTGATTCTTACTGTCCCCGTTCTATTGTCTACACTAGTTATGTATTTATCTACACCTTTAACTCCGTCTACAAATTCTTCCACCTTTCCAATTACATAATTAGCATCCTCTAATGTGGTGCCCATCGGTAGGGTAGCTCGTACCGTTAGCTGGGTTTGGTTAACATCTCTGTAGTAGTAGCCTTCATAAACTTCGGTGGCAAATTTTCTAAGGGCTCCACCAAGAATTTTATCTGTGATCGGACGAATGTCATCTTGATACTTATCACTACCAATTGTCTTGTTATACCATTCATGACCTTCCCATTGTAAAGGCATTTTATACACGGGTAAGCCAAAACCTAGAATGACGATAAAAATAAATGCCTTTCTGTGGCGAACTATAAAACCGATGGTTTTGGTATACCCTCTAAACCATTTTACCTTTCTTCGGAGCTTGCGCATACCGAATACTCTTGTTTTGCTCATATCTTCTTTAAATAGAAGCTGATAGAGAGCAGGAGTGAAGAATAGAGCAATTAATAGTGATACGGCCAAGTTGATAGCTACCACAATTGAAAAGTCAGAAAGATTTCTGCGATCATCTTCTGGCAATAGTAATACCATAAGCAAAGCCATAATGGTAGTTAATGAAGCCGCCAAAAGTGCTACAAAAATGCCTCGGTTTTTCTTTCGGTACATGTGATCCATCATTACAATGGCATTGTCTACAATCAAACCAAAGGAAATAGTTAATCCAGCAATGGAGTACATATGAAGCTCTACGTCCAATGCATAGATGATAATGGCCGTGATGGAAAGGTTAACGGCAATACCCATAAACAGAGTGACCAAGTACTTGGGGTTTCTATTGATGAGGAAGATGAATACAAGAAGGATAATAATTGAAAGAGAAGTTCTTTGATAGATTTTATCCATTTCCTTATTCAGAAATTCAGTATCATCTCTCTCTAGTAAAATAGTTAAGTCGCTTTGCATGGAAGACTGCAATGCTTCAATTTGCTCACGTATCTTCTTTGCCAAAACAATTTTGTTTACACCTTCCCGAGCATAAATCTGTAAGTTAATTGCATTGCGGCCATTGATTCGTGTATACCTTATTGGTTGTTGTTCCTCAACATAGACTTTGGCAACATCTTTTAAGTAAAGCTCCTTGCCGTCAATATTACTGATAACAGCCTGTTCTAAATCTTCTAAACTAGTAAGCTCTGAAGAACTACAAAAATAGAATTGTTGGCCAGCTGCATTCTTAATCATCCCTGGGTAGTTCCTGTCTTGAAAGAGATTAAGGCTACTTACAAGGTCACTTTTGGAAAGCCCATAACGCATTAATTTTAGAGGGTCGAAATCAACAGTGATCTGCAACTCATTCGCTCCTGTTAGTTGTGTGCTTTTAATTTCATTGATGGCCGAAAGCGGCTTTAGAATATATTCATCAACATCCTTTTTGATTTTGTAGGAAGCATATGGGCCATTGATAGAGTAAAGCAAGATGGGCGACTCAGACTTATTCTGCGTTTCACCTCCTCGCTGCTCAACAGCCGGGTAGCTCATAGTCTCTGGTAGCTTCTTATAAATGTTCCGAATGAGCGAGTTGACCTCAAATTTTCGGAACTCCATGTCTTCCCCTTTGTCAAAAGCCAACTCGATTGATCCGTTGTCATAATTGGAAACACTAGTTACTTTATTTACTCCTTCTATTTGAGAAATGGCATTTTCAAGAGGAGAAGTGGCCAAACGCTCTACAATATCTGGGGAAGAGTTTGGTAGGCCATAAGAAATGGTAATTGCAGGCTTGGTGTAACGTGGTGTAAAATTCACGTTTAGTTTGGGGATAAAAGCAATGCCAATCATCGCTAAAACCACAAACACTATTACCATTCGAAAAGGTCGCTTCATCTTGAAAAATAATAAGGCCTTATATATTCAACTTGAAATAAGTCTTTATTAGGTTGAAATGAAAATAAATGTGGTCTTAAATTTAATAAACTTTGGATAATAGGGCTTGCGATTGACTATAGATTTAGGTGATTGGTTAATTTTTTAGTTTGAAACTCCTATATTTGATTTAATCCAATTATATCTCTACATGATTCTGAATTTAAAAGTGCGATTGTTAATGCTCAGCATAATAATACTCGGTCTAATCTCTTGTAGTCCATCACAAAAGGATAGCACGATAATATTTGAAAGCTTGGTGTCAGAAGAATTTCAAACCTTTTTATCGAGTACCGAGCTAGAAGTCATTTCTCTGAAAACAAATGAAGTGGTCATTGGTGATTTCAGCATGGTTAGAATGTCATCTGATGAATTGTATGTTTTTTCTGGCCAACAAGGAAAAGTACACCGTTTTGATGACTCAGGTAATTTTATCAATACCATTGGCCAAATAGGGGATGGTCCTACAGAATACAGAGGTCCTGCGGGGTTTGTCGTCTCTGGAGATAGTTTAGTAATTCTTTCACAGAAAAAAGGGGCGTCATCTCTATATTTTTATTCAAGGCAAGGCGAATTTCTTAAATCCATGGATTTTGAAGAAAGCACTTATCCCTCTTTTGAGTTGACGGATTTTGGCTATGTGTTTTCAACGGGCGGAAATACAGTTTTTGAAAACAAACACAACTTACACAGCCGTAATTTTAAAGGTGAATTGATTGGCAAGTTCTATCCTATTATTGACAGAGCCATGTTCTCTATTGGGGTTAATAGTTTTGGTAGAGGTGAAAACTGTAGTCTTTACTTCGAACCATTTAATAACCAAGTGTATAAGATTGAAAAGGATAGCCTAATTCCTACCCATAAATTCGATTTTGGTGATTTTAATTTAAAAGAGAACGCTTTTGATAGCGAGGATCCTTATGAGAATTTTGAAAGAATTATGAATAATGGTACGGCCTTTATTCTAGCTTATTCCGAATCAAAAAACTATGCTTACTTTAATATTATGCTTCAGAAAAACCCAGACAAGCCTGAAGTATTTCATTTATTGTTAAATAAGAAAACGAGAGCATCTAGGCTTATTAAAAGTGTGGAAGAAACAACTCCAGCATTTCAGTTTATGAATGGAGATCGTTTACTTTTCTTATTCCATGCGGGCGATGTACTGAATTTAGCCAAGCGGTATCCGGAAGCATTCGCTGGCAGCGAAGATGCGATACGAGATGTTAAAATGGATGATAATCCAATAGTCGTAATCACTAAAATTGATTTCTGATGAAAAAGTCAATCTTCTTATGTATTCTGATAATTCCTTTGATGTTTTCTTGTTCTTCTGGACCGAGAAAGCTTGTACTCCCAGAATTGCCCGTGGTTTCTATTCAGCCTAAACCTGAAAATGCTAAATCTCCCTTTGAGCTTACGCGAAAAACTTATGTAGCTTACATTTATAAGAAATGGCAAAAAGATAGGCTTTATGGAATCGAGTTGGCGGTGGCTGACTGTATTAAGAAGAACATGGATTATCTGATTTATGTAGAGGCAGATTCGGAGACTGAGGTAAAACAATGGTTAACTGAACTGGACTATAAATACTCAGTGATTTGGGATAAGGAGTCCCTCTTTAGAGAGGCTAACAGCGAAACTTTTGAGGGCTATATTGGCTATATTATAAACAAAGACAAAGAGGTTTTGGGGATTCCGACCATTCGGTACCGCCAATAAGAGGAGGGCTCGTATGAATATAGACTTAAAAGGCGCGTTTTCGAAAGCGCAGTTAAGATCATGTCTACTCATTTAAGCACTAATTTTTACCTGAATATTAAATAACTATCGTATTAGTTTTTTGAAATCATATTTTAGCATTATTTTGGCCTATTATGAAGCGACTTTTTTTAATATCTACTTGTTTTCTATTGTGTTTGGCTTGTAAAGAGCAAAAGGAAGAGATTGAGCAAGTCGATCAGGAATCACTGAGAAAGCAAGTACAGCCCACCGAGGTGAAAGTAGCAACAGCCGAATATAGACCATTCGAGTTTTTAGTAAATGCTACTGGTACCATTGAGTCAGAATATGAACTTGAAATAATTTTTGAAACGAGTGGCTATTTAGAGAAACTCAGTATTGAGAATGGCCAAAGGGTAAAGAAAGGTCAAGTCATAGGTCAGCTACAAAATGAGAAAGAGAAGTTTGCTATTGAAAAGGCGCAGGCCGCTTACAATAAGGCTTTGGTGCAATACACAGATGACTCATTAGGTTATAGTAAGCATAATGAGGTGATGTTAAGAAATTTATCTTTGAAGTCAGGTCTTGTTGATGCTGAGATTAACCTTCGCGAAGCCCAGATCAATTTAGAGAACACTATAATTAAAGCGCCTTCTGATGGTATAATCGTTGATTTAGAGCTTAAAGAAGGAAGCCTTGTTTCGGCAGGAAAAGTACTTTGTTCCATTTATGATGGCAAAAATTTAACCCTTACCGCAAAAATACTTGAACCAGATTTCGGCTTTGTAAAAACAGGGCTTGTTGCCGATGTATTTCCACTTGCCCGCAGAGATCAATCATTTGTTGCCAAAGTGAGTGAAATCAATCCAAGGGTAGACGAGTTTGGTATGGTTCAGATAGAGCTTAAACTGAATCAAACGGATGGTCTGTTGCCAGGTATGAATGCCAACGCCATAGTACGAGTTCCTCAAGCCTTACATATTATTGTGCCTAGAGAAGCGGTAGTAATTAAACAAGGAAAGTCCGTGATCTTCACTGTAGTAAATGGACTGTCTCAATGGAAGTATGTAGAAATTGGACTTGATAACGGCACTGACGTTGAAGTTTTAGATGGCCTTCAGGATGGAGACCAAGTAGTACTTACTAATAATATTCAGTTGGCCCACGAAGCCAAGGTTAGTATTGCTAGTGAAGATCTTACTACCTCTAAGCAATAAGTAATGGTTAAATTTTTAATCAACCGACCTGTTGCTGTATTCTTAAGCTTTCTGGGGATTCTGTTCTTTAGCTTTTTGGCTTTACAAAGATTGCCAGTTTCCCTATTGCCCAATATTGAGGTGCCGGCTATCATTGTGAAGGTAAACTACCCCAATAATCCTCCTAGCATTATTGAAAACAACATCCTAAAGCCAATCCGTATCTCCCTCAATACACTTAACAATTTAAAATCAGTTGAAAGTATTGCCAATAGCGAAACCGGAATGCTCAAATTACAATTTGAGTTCGGTACAAGGATGGACTTGGCTTATATTGAAATCAATGAAAAAATTGATAGACTTCAAGAGAACTTACCTCGAGACATGGACAGACCGCAGGTGGTCAGAATTAATACTTCAGATATTCCCATTGCCAGAATTCAGGTAATACCAAAGGAAGGAAGTGACTATAATCAAACATCAGAATTAACTGATCGAGTTTTAAAGAAAAGGATCGAGCAAATTGCAGGAGTCTCAATTGTCGATGTTAATGGTTTCGAAGGGCAATACATTGGTATTACACCCGATTTAGAAAAAATAAGAGCCCTTAAGATTTCAGAGCAGCAGATAGACCAAGTTTTAAAAGGAGCCAATACAGATTTAGGTAGATTATCAGTAAAAGATGGCCAGTACCGTTACTTCGTTCGAATAGCCAACAGGCTAGATAATGTAGAGGAGATTGAGAACCTTCCAATTATTAATAGAGAAGGAGATGTAATTAAGTTAAAAGATATTGCCGAAGTTGAGTTTCGGTCAGAGAAAAGGCAAGGCTACCATTTGAGCAATCAGCGAGAAGGTTTGGTAGTTACAGTGCATAAACAAGCAAAGGCCAAAATGACTGAATTGACTCCTTTATTGTATAAAGCTGTCGAGGGTTTTAAGGAAGATTATCCACAAACGGATTTTGAACTTACCCAGGATCAATCACTCTTGCTCAATGCGGGAATCAATAACTTAAAAACCAGTCTTATATATGGAGGCATCTTTGCCTTTGCCGTGCTATTCCTTTTTATGGGGAATGTTCGTATGCCGATTATGATGGGAATTACACTTCCTATATCATTATTGATCAGTTTCTTATTCTTTTACGCTTTTGGTTTATCCGTAAATATTATCTCATTAAGTGGTTTAGCGCTTGGCTTGGGAATGTTGATTGATAATTCAATCATTGTAATTGACAACATTACCCGAAAAAGAAAGGATGGTTTGGATATTGTTCAAGCTTGCGTTCAAGGTGTGAATGAAGTAATGACCCCACTAATTAGTTCCGTACTAACTACTTTGGCCGTATTCGTTCCTTTAGTATTTCTGAATGGCCTTTCAGGAGCTTTGTTCTATGACCAAGCACTTTCTGTAGCCATTATTTTAGGTACATCTTTAATGGTCGCTTTTGTCCTTTTGCCTTTGCTTTATCGTAAGTTTTTTGAAAACCTAAAGAGACCTATTAAGGAAGATAGTCTAGTTTTTAAAGGGATTTTAAAACTCTATAAATCCATTTTTAAAGTGGTCTGGCGCTTTAAAACGATTAGTCTTATTCTGCTCATTGCTCTCATTCCGTTGGCTTATCTTATCATTGTTAGTGCCCATAAAGAAGGCTTACCGGCAATTGAAAAAACGGAAACCCTACTTACCATTCAATGGAACGAACCGCTGGATGCCGAGGAGAATAAAAGAAGAGTTTTAAATCTTCTCGAAAAAACTGCACCAACCACTCCAAGTGAATCGGACATTGGATTGAAGCAATTTCTTTTGGCCGAACAAAGTAATTCTATTGAGAGTGCTGAAGTGTATTTTAAATCTGAATCAACAGAAGCAAAGTTGGATTTAGAGAAAAGATTGACTGCCTTTTTAGAGGGAAGTTATCAGAATGCTTCTTTTCAGGTGCAAGATGCACCAAATGCGTTTGACCAGATTTTTAGTTCAGAGCAGAAGTTCTTTATTGCCAAGTGGAAAAAACTCTCTGGTAGTGAAGGGCTTGATGAGGCCATGCTAGCAAACTTGGAAAAGGACGTTGCCGAAATAGTAAGTTCAAAACCTCGTCATGGCAATGGGTTTCAATATGGGGAGTCAATGGAAGCCATTATTGATAATAAAGCTTTATCATTTTATGGGATTTCAGAAAATGCAATGAAGGATGCCCTTTCAAAAGCGCTAGACGGCTATATGGTAACAGAAATCAGACGTTTTGGTGAAGTTACCCCCATTTGGATTCAAAGAGGAACTGAAGATTTTAGAAATAAGCTGAAGGGTATTTCTGTGCTAGGCAGAAGCAACCAAATGTACCCACTTTCGAGCTTCGTAAAGTTTGAATACATTAAAGATATCAAGGCAGTAACGGCTGATAGAATTGGAATGTACCAGAGTTTAGAATGGGAGAATCTTGATGAAGCTTCTATTCAAAAGCTGCAAGAACAATTACCAGCAAAAGCCGCCCAGTATGGCCTTTCTGTTGACTTTGATGGCGCTTATTTTCAAGGAAGGGAGAACCTTCAACAGTTGATTTTTATCTTAATGATTTCTGTATTGCTGCTCTACTTTATTTTGGCAGCTCAGTTCGAATCACTTGTTCAGCCTTTAATAGTAATCCTAACCCTACCACTTGGCATTGCTGGAGCCCTTTTAGTGCTAATGGCCGCTGGAGGAACTTTGAATGTAATGTCAGCTATTGGTATTATTGTGATGCTCGGAATTATGGTGAATGATGCAATCTTAAAAATTGATACCATTAACAGGTTAAGAGAAGAGTTTTCTTTAGGAAATACCACAAGTACCAAACGTCAGATACTGCAAAACGCCATCGCAAAAACAGGTGAAATAAGGCTTAAGCCTATTTTAATGACCTCTATTACCACAATTTTGGCCTTGCTTCCTGTAGTGTTTTCAAGCGGAATTGGTGCAGACTTGCAGAGACCTTTGGTCTATACAGTGATTGGTGGTTTGACCATAGGAACCTTCACAGCCCTATTCTTTGTGCCTCTATCGTATTGGGTGATAAGTAAGAAAAAAGACTAGCTTCATTAAAAATCCATATCAATATACAGCCCGATCAAGGCGAGGTATGAGGGTAACTATGCTTACTTTTTAGAGTTTGATAGTGGTCTATTTACCGTGTTTACTATCAGTTTTAAACTTCACTTATTTGACCGATTATCAAAAAGTATATCCATGCATCACAACCTAATTAGGGTGCGCTGTGTCTTGATTGTTGAACAACTGATACCAATAAGTAAGAAATAAACTCGACCCTCATAAATATATTTGCAGTTCATCTTATATGTTTTATATATTTGGCAGGTTAACTTTTCAACTTTGATTATTCAAAGTTGAAACTATACAAAACTAATATTGGGCTTTAATTATAAATTATGAAGCGTACTATCTTGTTAGTAATACTTTTTCTTGCCCAATGGGAGGTTTATGGGCAGCAATATAGTCTTAAAGACTTTGATTTAGAAGGTGATATAAACCGCTGGTATAGTGCCAACTTCGACTCTGTTAACATCAAGCCGCTCACTGGTCAGCTTCCTGTTTTATTGTCGCAAAGACCAAAAGTCAATGCCTTTTTCATGGAAAATACTCTTGATTGGATGAAGGCGAGTATGATGTACGATAATCAACTCTACAGTGGAGTTAGAATCAAGTATGATATAGATCAACAATTGGCATATATAGCTCATCCACTAAACTCACAATTAATAACCTTGAATCAAACACTGGTTAACTGGTTTGAAACGCCTGCTGGAGTTTTTAAGCCAAAGCAAAATGAAACTGGATACTATCTTGTGATTTTTGAAGGAGAGCAGCTTTCTTTTGTTAAAGAAAGCGCTAAACGTCTAGTTATTGAAGACCGAGAGTTTGATTATGAACGCACGGATGAACTGTATTTGTTAGTTGATAATCAGAAAGTACACATTAAGAATGCTAGGTCCTTTGTAAAACAATTCCCATCAAAGAAAAAGGAGATCAAGAGCTTTATGAGATCGAAGGAGTCTCTTAGAATTAGAAGGTTAAGTAAAGAAAGCTCCCTGATTCATATAGCCAAGTATTGCGATAAACTTTCTATCCAATGAGAAAAATATTAGTCCTCCTTCTATTGGCTTTGAGCACCAGTAGTTTTGCATTACAGAACAATAACACCTTTTCTGGGAATTATGAAAGCGCCTCTTTGGAAAGGGTCATTTTGGATATTGAGACTAAGTTGTCTTATTCTTTCTTTTATAAAAAGGAATGGATTGACTCGATTGAGTTTACAGGTGTATTTAACCAGACTCCTATAGAGAGTGTGTTTGACAAACTCTTCGAGAATACTCCAATTCGTTACTATTTAGATGGACGAAAAGTGTATTTAACCAATGGTATTACCATTATTTCAACTCCAGAAATAGTGAGTGATGTTTTGGCTCAAACTAATAAGCGAAAAGAAGAACCAAGAGCAGCAGAAGAAGGGAAAGAACTTCTTTTTACCAAAGAGTTTAAAGGCGAAACACAGAATAGTAATGATTTAGAGAACTATGTTTTTGAAATAGGTAGTCGAGGGCAGTTTAAGGCTGGTAACACCTCTACTTTGGCAGGATATATTAAGGATAATATTACTGGTGACCCCATTGAAGGGGCTTTGGTTTATTCAGCTGAAGGAAATAAGGGAGCTATTTCTGGACAGGATGGCTTTTATTCACTGAACCTGACCAATGGAAAACATGAAATTCAGGTGCAGTTCACAGGGATGAAGCGAGCCAGGAGAAATCTACTTCTTTTTTCGAACGGGCAGTTAGATATTGGGATGGATGTAGATGTGATTGCTTTGAATGAGGTGGTTGTAGAAGCCAATAGAAGGGCTAACATTGAACGCCTAACAACTGGGGTTGAAAGATTGAATGTAGAACAATCTAGAACAGTGCCTGTAGTATTGGGAGAAAAGGATATTTTGAAAGTCGCCACCACATTTGCCGGTATTCAAACGGTGGGAGAAGGTGCGGCAGGTTTCAATGTGAGAGGGGGTAAATCAGACCAAAACCTTTTCTTGTTCGAAGGTGCTACAGTGTACAATGCATCTCACTTTATGGGATTCTTTTCAGTTTTTAACTCTGATGCACTTGAGGGAATGGACATTTTTAAAAGTGGTATTCCTGCTAACCGCGGTGGAAGATTGTCTTCCGTATTTGAAATAAAAGCTAAAACAGCGAATAAAGAGAAGACTGTTGTAGAAGGAGGGATATCACCGATTACATCGCGTATCACTGCCGAAATTCCTATAATAAAAGAAAAGTCTTCACTTCTGGCTAGTGGAAGAATTACCTATTCTAACTGGATTCTTCAAAATATAGCGCATTCCGACTTCAAAGATAACAAAGTGTCATTTAGTGATTTTATTCTAAAATATGATCACGAAGTCGATCAGGACAATCGTTTGACATTATCTGCCTATTTGAGTAAAGATGACTTTCGTTTGAGTTCCGATACACTCTTTTCGTTTTCAGACTTTTCCTACATCAATGAAATGGCTACCGCCAAATGGCTACATCGATTCGATGAAACATTGGATGCTTCATTAACGGCCAGCTATAGCAAGTATAACTACGATTTTGAATCAACCCAGCTCGTGAAAAATGCCTTTGGGCAAGATTTTGGGATAAAGGAGTATGGCGTTAGGCTTGATATGAACAAAGACCTACAAATTGCACATCAGTTGAATTTTGGGGTTGAAGCGAAACGTTACGACATCAACCCTGGCACAAAGTCACCAATAGGAGAAGAATCAATTGCGGCTAATGTTGCATTAAATCCAGAACAAGGAATTGAAGGGGCACTTTATTTTTCTGATAAACACGAACTGAATGAAAAGCTGAGCTTTAATTACGGACTTAGGTATAGCTTCTTTACATATCTTGGGCCAGGTGTGACGAGTCTATACTTAGAGAACGCTCCAAAAAATGCTGATACCAAAACTGGAGAAATAACGCATAAAAAAGGAGAGTTTATTGAAACATACCATGGTCCTGAAGTGCGATTGGCTGCTAGGTATATGCTAGGAGAAAATAATTCGGTCAAGGTTAGTTATGATAAAAGCAGACAATACTTACACGCTCTATCCAATAGTTCTTCTTTATCTCCAACTGATATATGGAGACTTTCTAATAGTTACATTAAACCTCAAACGGGAGATCAGGTATCGGTAGGTTACTACCATGACTTAATGAATGGTAAACTGGAAACCTCTGTTGAGTTTTACGGAAAGAAACTTGACAACTTGCTAGACTTTAAGACTGGTGCGGATTTTTTATTGAATGACAGAATAGAGTCTATTGCGTTACAAGGCCCAGGTAAGTCGTATGGTTTAGAGCTTTCTTTGAAAAAAACTGGGCGACTGAATGGCTGGTTTAACTATTCATATGCTCGCACATTTATCAAACTCAACGGGATTTTTGATGAAGAGACTGTCAACAACGGAGCATACTTTCCTACCAACTATGATAAGCCACATACTATAAACTTGGTAAGCAATTATGATATAACCACAAGGTTTACAGTTTCATATAATCTTGCCTATAGTACAGGTAGGCCAATTACATTCCCAACAGGGCTTTATACACTAAATGGTGTAGAAATTCTTAATTACTCGAACCGAAATGAGTTTAGAATTCCAGACTACTTCCGAATGGATTTGGGCTTTACATTAAAATGGGGGCATAGAATAACAAAAGGAGCCCATTCATTTTGGTCAGTTTCAATTTATAATCTGGTAGGCAGAAAAAATCCTTTCTCTCTTTATTTTGATTTAGAAGACGGGGAAGTAAAGGGCTATAAGCTATCAGTCTTTGGTTCGCCAATTCCAACGATCTCTTACAACTTTAAATTCTGATGGAGATGATGCTAACTCAAATAAGAACAAATCGTTTTTTGGCTATGCTTCTTCTGTTTTTTGGAGCAACCCTAGGAACTTTGGCCCAGACTCCAAATGCAAGAGAGCGTGTATTTGTAGATGTAAATGCACACGATTTATTGGTTGGGGAAACACTTCAGTATTCGGCTTTTTGTTTAAGTCATACTACAAACAAACCCTCTTCTCTCAGTAAATACCTTTATGTTGAATTGATTGGGAAAGATGGAGTTGTATTTCAACGCAAGCACTTTCTTGAAAATGGGAGAATCAGTGGTGATTTCTTTGTGCCGTCAAGTATCGAAACAGGGCAATATTATATTGTTGCATATACTCGATGGATGCGAAACTTCGATGATGTAACTCAAGTGCCTCTTGTATTCATCAACCCATATAAAGGGCATACAAATTCAGATACCTTAAATGTTGACACGCAGGTAGAATTTGCTACTGTTTCTGGTGAAATAATAGCGAATGCTTCGAACAATGTAACTTTTGCGATTAATAATGGAAGTAAGCCTCTTTCAAGAAAAGGACGGGTAGTTAGTGATGATGGAAAGCAATTGGCAAATATAAACAGTGATGTAAATGGTTTAGGAAGCTTTGAATTTACTCCAGAAACAGGCAGAACTTATCAAATGGTAATAGAAAATCCTGAAGGAGGCTTTGAATTCTTTGACCTACCAGCAACTGTTGCTAATGGAGTAGGTCTAAATATTTCTCATTCCGATGATGAAATTGAGTTGAAGCCAATTGGAGAAGTTAAATCTGGTCAATTGTATATTGAACATCAAGGAAAAGTGATTCTGGAGCGAGATGTTCAAAGTACCTATCCTATAAGAATAAAAAGAACAGAATTACCTAGTGATGTTCTGAGGATGTCATTTAACGATTCGCAGGGAATAAGAAGATTTGTAGCTCCGCTATTCAATACAAAATTGAAAAAAGAGTCATCACCTGTAATGTTAGAAGCTAGATCGCCTGCCGTTATTGAACAACAATTACTAAAAGGGAATTATAGCATCTCCATCCGAAAATCCTATCAGAGTCAGCGTACACAATTACACTCTGTTTTTTCTAGGGAGGGTCTCAGTTTGCCCGAAAACATGAGCTATACTGAGCTACAGCAAGCAGCCAGCTTTTCGAGTTTGGAAGATAAATCAATACCAGAAAGTGTTTCTTTTTTACCAGAGTACCGTTATGAGCTTCTTGAAGGAGAGTTGAGCTCAAAAAGTGACTCAGTTTCTGTTAGCGATAGAAATGTTGTTTTGAGTCTGACTGGTGAGGATAAATTGAACATGTCCGTGTCTAGAACAGATGGTCAAGGAAGGTTTTTACTTGAGTATCAAACCGTGAACAGAGGAAGTAAAACCCCTGCACACCTTACTGTACCCGAGTTTGAAAATGCCTATACATTTGAACTGATTGATAACTTTAAGAGTAAGCATAACTTGTCTTTCTCGGCTGTAAATATTGATACAGCTCAGTTAGCAGACATTAGAGAAAGAAGTATTATCAGTCAGCTTGACAACGCTTATTTTACTCCATTTATCGATTCATCAGAGATAGAAAACAACATAGAGCAGGTCATCCGTTCTTTTAATGCGCATTATGAATTTGATGATTATGTGAGGTTTAGAACCTTGAAAGATCATTTTGTAGAATATATTCCTGTCGCAGGAGTAAGAGAAAGGCGTGGTGTTAAACGATTTGTGGTTTATAACTTAGACAGAGCCGTCAGCTTTGAGTTGGAGTCTCTCGTATTGCTTGATGGAGTTCCCGTCAATCAATCAGACTTGCTAGAATTTAGTCCATATCGTATTAAAAGTGTTGACGTGTTTAACAAACGATTTTTTATCGGGTCGCTAATTGTGGATGGCTTGCTTAGTTTTCAGACTCTGGAAGGTAATCTGGGAGGCTTTGAAATTAAAACGAATCACATGGCCTTTGATTTACTGACTCCACAACCAAAGGCTAGAAAGCTGGAAACAGGTTATTTAGGTGAAAAGAGAATTCCTGATTCTAGAATTCAATTACTTTGGTTACCAGACTACAAAGTAGAAGAGGATGGAGTACAACAGATACAATTCAATACTTCTGATATTGATGGAGATTTTGAGTTAGTGGTAGAAGGTTTTACTGAAGACGGAATTCCTGTCTCAATTGTTAAAAAAATTACGGTAAAGGTGAATGCGAATGAAAAAGGGTAATAGCAAAATATCAGCTAAAGTCTTAAGTCTTGTTTGGCTACTTGTGTTTGTAACTACGGCTTGTATTGAAGAGATAGAAACAACTTCATTTACATTCGAGAGGCTGTTAGTAGTGGATGCTAATATTTCAGATCAAGCAAAAGCGCATGAAGTGCGTCTGTCTTTTACTACGCCAATCGATGGTGAGGTGGACTTTCATGCGGCTACTGGAGCGACAGTTTGGGTAGAGAATGATCTTGGTGATAGAGTCTACTTTACGGAACAGAATTCTGGTTCTTATTTTTCTCCTGATACGTTTGCGGGGAAACCAGGAAGGGATTATGCTCTTTTTATTACTACTATTGATGGGAAAAGATATCAATCATCATTTGAGAAGCTGGTTGCGGCTCCAGAAGTTTCAGAAATCTATAATCGTTTTGCTATAGAGGCTACTGGGCAAAGAGCCGAACCCATAGCAGGGGTTCAGTTTTTTATAAATGTGAAAAATGCGGATCAAAGTACTCAATTCTATCGCTATGAATGGACTGATGCCCATCAGGTAGTTACTCCGTATGAAAAAAAATGGGAAGCCATACCAATATATGGGTTCTCTGTAACATATAGAATTATTCCTTTTGACGAGGATGTAAGTGAGTGTTACAGAGAAAGTAAATTTAACGAGTTGATTTTAGCTACATCAACCATTAATAGCAATGGTGAATTAAGTGAAATACCAGTTAAATTTGCTGCTGCTTCTGATTTTGATGTAACTACTACCTATTCGATTGAAGTGACTCAGAGGGCAATAAGCGCTCAGGCATATAGCTACTATCGAAAGATAAAACTATTTAATGAATCAAATGGCTCATTGTTTGATAAACAACAAGGTGTAATTGTTGGCAATATTTCATCTATCGATTCACCTGATGAACAAGTACTTGGTTATTTTGAAGTAGCTGGAGCAAGTAGTAAAAGAGTCTTTTTGGAGCCTTCCGATCTGGACGAGGAAATCATGGAGTATGTAGTCAAACCTTGTGAGAGATATTCAGCAATGAGTTATGATGGATCACTTACAAGCTTCTATGAAGCTGAGGATCTTCCAGAAGAAATGAGAGGAGGTGTCATTCCAATACGAGAACTTTATGAACTTTATGATTATGATGGATCAACTGGAATTAAATTTCTCGCTCACCGCCTCTGTGTTGATTGTAGAAGAAGAGGGAGTGTTGGAAAGCCAGATTGGTGGCAGTAATATTTTTTAACTTGAATAAAGACTAAGATGAAAGAGGGCACATACAAAAGATTGTTTAAACTTTGTCCAGTATGGCGCTAATATTTCTCACTACTGCCTGCATTGAAGAAATTGACACAGCATCTTTTAGTTACGAGAAATTATTGGTGGTAGATGCCAATATTTCTGATCAAGCCAAAGCCCATGAAGTACACTTAACTTATACTTCTCCCATTGATGGTACTGTGGATGGTAGTTCTAATGCGGCTTCTGGTGCAACCGTTTGGGTAGAAGATGATCTTGGAAACCGTGCTGATTTTACTGAGCAAAGAGGCGGTATTTACCTTTCTCCAGATACTTTTGCTGGAGAGGCAGGAAAAAATTATACGCTTTTTATTACTACTCGTGAAGGGAAAAATTATAAATCATCAGTTGAAAAACTCGTACCTGCGCCTGAAATCACAGAAATTTATAATCGTTTTGCAATAGAATCAACAGGGCAAAAGGCAAACTCAACACCCGGGGTTCAGTTCTTTATTGATGTGGAAGACGCGCAGGAAAGCACAGAGTTTTACCGTTATGAATGGACTGATGCCCATCAAGTTATAGTTCCGTTTATTAAAAAGTATGATGCCGTGTTTGCGGGTTGGGCAGGTTATGTGATTTCTCCATTTAACGAAGACGTTAAAGAATGCTACAGAGAAAACAGCTTCGATAATCTAATACTGGCCAACTCAGCAAGTAGCTCTAATGGCGAGTTACGCGAAATACCAATTAGGTTTTCAGCAGC
>CENR01073773.1_pt1 | contig 22735 bp, 21 predicted proteins | sample 530181 | NCBI WGS metagenome assembly CENR01 (sample SAMEA2619677, study PRJEB7988) | marine metagenome | biome: marine biome (ENVO:00000447); feature: surface water layer (ENVO:00002042); material: "saline water (ENVO:00002010), including plankton (ENVO:xxxxxxxx)" | depth 5 m | reverse complement strand
TACAGCAAATGGCAGACCAACGTACCAATTTCGAAGTATCACAAAAACAGGCAGAAATAGATTTGTCCGAGCAAAAGCGCAAGAATCAGCGTATTCTGGTTATTGCTACCATTATTGCCTTATTTTTAATTGCCCTTCTTGCCATAGGACAATTCAGGCGGATTAACTTTATAAGAAAAACAAAACAGATCATTGAAGAGGAGCGTGATAGATCGGATAGGTTATTGTTAAATATCCTTCCGGAGGAAACCGCCGAGGAATTAAAACGAAACGGGAAGGTTACCGCCAGAAAATATGAGGCTGTTACGGTCTTATTTACAGATTTTAAGGGCTTTACGACCTATTCTGAAGGCCTTTCGCCAGAGGCGCTGGTTGAAACTGTTGGCTTTTACTTTTCAGCATTCGATACGATTATTGAAAAACATGGGTTAGAAAAAATTAAAACCATAGGAGATGCATATATGTGTGCCGGAGGCTTGCATCAGCACACCGAAGATCACGCAACTAGAATGGTACAGGCAGCTTTTGAACTAGCTTCCTTTGTAGAGAACACAAAAAAGGATCGCAATGCCAAAGAATTAACGTTCGATATACGCATTGGTATCAACTCGGGACCTGTAGTTGCCGGGGTCGTTGGGACCAAGAAATTTGCGTACGACATCTGGGGAGACACCGTGAATGTCGCTTCCCGTATGGAAACGATGTCTGAACCCGGAAAGGTAAATATTAGTGAAACCACCTACGAGCTGGTAAAAGACCATTGGAAATGTAGCTACCGCGGCGAAATAGAAGTGAAGAATCGAGGGAGTATGAAAATGTATTTTGTGAATGCCACTGCTAATTAGGCATCTAGTTGCGATTGCTACTAAACATAGTTTGTACCTTGAACTTTGGGTAGTAGCGAAAAATTGTCACTATAGTTTCTTCAAAAAATTTTATTTTTTAAGTTTCTTTACGATGTTAATAGAACATTCTTATCACGAAACGACGATTTGTCCGCCGAAGCTTTTTAGCGAAGGTGGGTAGGAGCGAAGTGAAATGGGAATAATCTCAAATATTTTCGAGAAACTGCAAAACGTCTTTCTTGTAGGTTCTACTTATGGGGAGTGATTGATTGTTAATTGTAGTGTATTCGTTGGTAAAGGATTGAATGTAATGGATAAAAATGATATACGTACGGTGAATTCTTAAAAATTGTTGTTTTGAAAGTTTTGCTTGTTTGTGGAGTCTTGATTTTTTTGTTTTCGCCGTTTTAATATTTTATAAAGCGTAGCTCGTGAATTTCACAAGCTCGATTTTTTTTTCTTCAAGGAAAAAGAAAAGGTGATATACTTATATTTACCGAGCACATTTCTATTTGACATAATAAACCCAATCATCAAAAAAATACTTTTCATCTGCTCAGCAAACAAAGACCGATCGAGAACTGCAGAGGATCATTTTCAGGAAGTTTTTCCCGAGCAGGTATTTGAGTCGGCTGGAACCAATCAGGTCATTTGTGACCAGGAAGGCACCACGTATATGTCAAAAGAACTTTTGGATGCTGCTACACACATATTTGTTATGGAAACCAAACACCAGCAAGCCATTACTAAAAAATTTGGAAATGCCTTTTTTCAAAAAATATCCGTGCTACATATAAAGGATCATTTTCAATATGGTTCAAAGGAGCTTATCCACATTCTGGAACAAAAGGTGCAATTGTAATGCACGACATTTGCGTATTTGAAATTTTAAGGATCTAAGATTACGTACAATATTGCAAATTTTATTAAAACTGGTTTTTTGTTTAAACAATGTGAATAGGAACACTCTTTACAGCGTTGGCTGGAGTAGGGTGGAGTTGAAGTGTGTGGCGTGAGAATAATTACCTCAAAACTTTATACATCCAATTAATTCGTTATTATACGTTAAGTTTTGGTAGATTCTCTAACTATTAAACTAGTGTCTAGTTCAATAATTTTTGGAGAAAACTCTTTTTTATTCTTTATATGGTTTAGCTCCTTATATAATCTTTTAAAGGCAATTTTACCCATTTTATAACCAGGTTGATCAACCGTCGTTAAAGTGGGAGTAATTGCAGAAGACATAAACCAATTGCTAAAACCTATTATAGATATATCTTCAGGAATTTTAACACCTAATGCGTTAAATTTTGTTATCGCTCCAATAGCTACTAAGTCAGTGTTTATAAAAATACCATCAACATTTTTTCTATCATTAATTAATTTTTCAGCAAAAATTTCTCCTTCTTCAAATGTCATATCATTACATATATAAACAAGAGAAGGATCATATTCAATATTAAAATCATCTAGCGCTTTCTTATAACCAAGAAATCGATCAATAGAATTTTGAGGCAATAAAGGACCTCTAAAGTGTGCAATACGTTTGCATCCAGTATCTATTAAATACTTAGTAGCATTATATGCAGCGGCACGATCATTTATAATTATTTTAGAGCAGGAAACTACTTTTGCAATTTTATCAAACATTACTAAAGGAGTTTTTTTCTCAATCACGTGTTTTATATGGTCAAATACTGCTGTATCATTTGCAAGGGAAATTAAAATACCATCGACATTTTTATCGAGAAGTAATTGAATTTGCTTTTTTTCTAATGTGTATGATTCATTAGATTGGAGAGTGATAACTAGATACCCTTTTTTTTCAGCTTGATTTATTATCCCTTTTATAACACTTGAGAAAAAATGATGTACTAATTCTGGAATAATTACACCAATAGTTTTAGATTGTTTAGTTCTAAGATTTACTGCAAAAGGGTTTGGTTTATAATTTAAAGTTTTTGCTAATTCTTTAACCCTCGCTTTAGTTTTTTTACTTACATCAGGATAGTCTTTTAGGGCTTTAGAAGCAGTAGAAACTGAAATTCCGAGTGTATTTGCAATTTCTTGAAGTGTTACCGTATTCACAATTATTTAATTATTAGAAGCAATATAATAATTTATTCCGAAAACGTTTTCGTTGATTTCGAAAACGATTTCGTTAAAAATATCACATTTTTTCATAATTCTACATTTTACATTTGATTTATTATTAATTCAATAATTTGTAAAACCAACAAAGATGAAAAATTCAAAGATTATTACTTTGTACCTCACAATCTTCATGTTTTTTGTAGCAAACCTGATGATTGCGCAATCTACTATTTCGGGTACAGTTACTGATGAATTAGGAGTACCTTTAAGTGGCGTTAATGTTATTATCGAACAAACTAACAAGGGTGCAATTACTGATTTCGATGGAAATTTTACTATTTCTAACGTGGAAGACGGATCTTATATAGTTTCGGCTTCTTATATAGGTTATACTAATGTTAAAGAGAGTGTGGCCGTAAGTGGAAGTGATGTTACACTCACTTTTAGTATGAGTGAAGATGCAGAATCATTAGATACTGTAATTGTAACAGGAGTAACAAATCCTCAATCTCGAATAGAATCGAGTGTTTCGGTCACATCATTAAAACCTACAGATATAGTTGAATCTGCGCCAAGAACTACTGCTGAAATTTTCAGAACCGTTCCTGGTATTCGCTCAGAATCATCGGGTGGAGAAGGTAATGCTAATATAGCTGTTCGTGGAGTGCCGGTATCTTCTGGTGGATCTAAATATGTTCAACTGCAGGAAGATGGATTGCCTGTATTGTTATTTGGCGACATTGCATTTGCTACAGCAGATATTTTTACTCGTTATGATGCTAATATTTCAAGAATTGAAGCTATACGTGGTGGTTCTGCCTCTACTTTATCTTCAAACTCACCGGGTGCAATTATTAACCTTATAAGCAAAACTGGGAAAAGAGAAGGAGGTTCTATAGCGACCAATTTTGGTCTAGATTACGGAAACTTTAGAACAGATTTTGAATATGGTGCTCCGATTGGAGAAGGCCTATATTTTCATATGGGAGGTTTTTACCGCCTAGGTGAAGGAATTCGTGATGCGGGGTATACTGGAAATAATGGCGGACAATTTAAATTAAATATCACCAAAGAATTTGAAAAAGGATATGTGCGATTATATGGAAAATATTTAAACGATAGGGCAATAGCGTATCTCCCAAACCCGATACAGGTAACTGGAACAAATGCAGATCCAAACTTTGAAGATATCCCTAATTTTGATGCGAACAATCAAACCTTACATACGGCATTTTTGACACAGAGTGTAGGATTGGGAGAAAATGGTGAACGCAGAAGATCTAATATAACAGATGGAATGCACCCTGTAAGCATATCACTTGGATTAGAGGCTTCATTTGAATTGTTAGATGGCTGGAGGATCAAAAATAACGGGCGTTTCTCCATGAATAAAGGAGGGTTTAACTCACCGTTCCCTGCTAGTGTACAAACAGCAGGTGATTTTCTTGCTGGAGATTTTGCAACCGGAAATGGATTTGCATCTCTTGCCTATCAAAATGGTGGCGTAGTACCAAATGGTGCTCTCGTAACACCTGTTGTATTGTTTGATACGCAATTGAATAACTTCAATAACTTCATGAACGATTTACGTATCACTAAGAAATTTGACAATGTAAATGTGACGTTAGGGTATTTTAAAGGATTCCAAAATGTATCAATGTCTTGGCTTTGGAACTCATACCTGTTAGAAGCTAACGGTGATAATGCTCGATTGATAAATGCCAATGATGCAGATGGAAATAGACTCACAGACAACGGACTTTTTGGTTATGGAGCAGCTTTCTTTGGAAATTGCTGTCAGAGAAGTTACGATACGCAATACAATACGTCAGCTCCTTTTCTAGCCGTTGGCTTTGAAGCAACAGAAAAATTAAATTTTGATGGAAGTGTTCGTTTCGATTTTGGTCAAGTAGATGGTTCGTTTGCAGGGCCTGTAACTTCTCAGGTTGACGTAAATAACGATGGTGAAATTTCTTTAGCCGAGCAAACGGTGCAGTCTATTGATCTAGCAAACCCTACGATAGTAAACTATGACTACGATTATGTTTCATACTCGCTTGGTGCCAATTATTTGCTAACAGATAATCAAGCAGTCTTTGGGCGTTATAGTAGGGGGGGATCAGCAAAGGCAGATCGTATTCTTTTCGCCGGCTTAAACTATCTTGATGGAGACCAAGTGAATGCACTAGATTTTATCAATCAGGCTGAAGTGGGGTATAAAGGAGGTTTTGAAAATGCAACGGTATATGCAACTGTATTTTATGCTAAAACCATTGAAGAAGGTGGTTTTGAAGCTACCACTCAAGAAATAATCGAAAACGACTACAAATCTATAGGTGTAGAAATAGAAGGAAGCTACCGTTATAACGATCTAAATGTTCGCGGAACTATTACCTATACCAATGCAGAGATTGATTCTGGAGACAATGCTGGTAATACCCCAAGACGACAGCCAGATTTTATTTACAGCCTGGTTCCTTCTTACAGCTTTGGAGGCAATAAGCAGCATAGCGTAGGATTAAGTGTAATAGGCCAGAGCAAAGCTTTCGCTCAAGATAGTAATGAATTAGTGCTGCCTGGATTTGCGATTGTAAATAGTTTTATCAATTTTGAAGTAACCAATAATCTTTCAGCAAACCTTTCAGCTAATAACTTATTTGACAGCTTAGGTATTACAGAGTCTGAAGAAGGTAGCATTACAGAAGGGCAAGTAAATTATTTACGTGTACGCCCTGTTCCTGGAAGATCAATTTCCATGGGTGTTGCCTATAAATTCTAATAGGAAAGAGTATTAGCCACACTGATTTAGTGTTAATGTTAAAAGAGTCAATGCTAGAATAACACTTCATTGGCTCTTTTTAATTAAATTTTTAAACATGAAACTTCTGTATATCTTTTTTCTATGTGTTACAAGTATGGCTTCTGGCCAAAGTTTTGAAAGTAATAATACTACTTCTAATACACCGAATTTAATTATTTACGGTAGTGATACTTGTCATTATTGTTTAGAAACCAAAGCCTATTTAAAAGACCATAATATTGCTTTCGTTTACTATGACATAGATAAAGACGAAATCAGGTTACAGGAAATGTTATATAAAATGAAAGAAAATGGTCTCTCCACTTCAAATGTTTCCTTACCTGTAGTTGACCACTCAGGAAAGGTATTCATAAACAATCAAGACTTTGACACTTTTCTTACATTATTAATTCAAAAAAAGTAGGTGATGCTAAAAAAACCTAAGTTAAGCTTTTGGCAAATACTGAATATGAATGTTGGATTTTTCGGGATTCAATACAGTTTTGGTTTACAACAAAGTGCAGTAACACCTATTTACGATTTTTTAGGTGCGAGTGCAGACCAGATACCAATCTTGCATCTTGCAGGTCCGGTTACAGGTTTATTAGTACAACCTTTGGTAGGTGCCCTAAGTGATAAAACCTGGGTGCCCTGGTTGGGAAGAAGAAAGCCTTATTTCTTAGTTGGGGCTATTTTGTGCAGCTTGGCATTACTGGCCTTTCCATTTAGTAGTTCGTTATGGATGGCAGCAGGTTTATTATGGATTCTCGATGCAGGTAACAACACAGCTATGGAGCCTTATCGCGCTTTTATTGCAGATAAATTAGATAAAGACCAGCACCCTATTGGTTTTCAAATGCAAAGCTTTTTTACTGGGTTTGGGCAAACATTAGCAAATGTTTCATTGTTCATATTTCCTTTGATCTTTTTGGGTACCACAGGATCTTTACCAACCTGGGTATATGCATCTTTTTTCTTAGGTGCAATTTGTTCTATAGGATCCATTCTTTGGAGTATGAAAACTACTAAAGAAATTCCTCCAACTCCAGAAGAACTAGCAGCTTTGAAAGCTGAGAAAAGAGGGCTGTTTCATCCGCTTATTGAAATATTTTCGGCAATCAAAGATATGCCGAAGGTAATGTGGCAATTGGCCTTGGTGTATCTATTTCAATGGTACGCGTTGTTTTGTTACTGGCAAAATTCTTCAAAAAGTGTAGCATTGTCAGTATATAACGCAACCCCAGCGAGCAATCCAGAAGCCTATGAGCAAGCTGTGAGTTGGACAGGTTTGGTGAATGGTTGGTATAATGTTGTTACATTCTTAGTGGCATTTGCATTGGTAGGTTTTGCTAAAAAATATAGCGCTAAAAAAGTACATATTGTATGTTTACTTCTAGCGGCTATTGGGTTTTTAGCATTTCCACAAATTGAAACACAAGGGTTGCTCTTTTTTGCTATTACCGGTTTTGGAATTGGTTGGGCAAGTATGATGGGAATTCCATATCTAATGGTGGTTGAAGACATTCCAAAAGAACGCTATGGCGTATATATGGGAATAATCAATATGATGATTGTTTTACCTATGATATTCCAAAACCTGTCCTTTGGTTTCGTTCTTAGAACCTTTTTAGATAACGACCCTAGAAATGCAATCACGTTTGCCGGTGTATTACTGATAATAGCAGCGTTCTGTACAATGCTCATAAAAGTGAATAAGAAATACGAAGTACTTAAATAAAATGAAGTCAATCATTTACAATAAAGCAATAGAATTATTGCACACAGCTAGTAGTGAAAATGGGTTTTTAGCGAGCGCAGAATCTGTTTCGAACTACAAGCGTATTTGGGCTCGGGATGGTGTTATCTGTGGCTTGGCTGCACTATTAGATGAGGACGAAAAGTTGGTGCAAAATTTTAAAAACACCTTAACCACACTCGCAAATCATCAACATGAACTGGGACATATTCCTTCCAATGTATATTTTAAAGAAAATGAAGAAACAGAGGTGAGTTTTGGCGGACTTGCAGGTAGGGTAGACACTATTTCCTGGTTTATTGTTGGGGTTTGTAATTATACGTGGAGCACAAATGACACGGAGTTTTTTACCGAAATGAAAACCAATATAGAGAAAGGATTTCAACTTTTGCAAGCCTGGGAATTCAACAACAACCATCTCATATATGTACCCAGGTCTGGAAATTGGGCAGATGAGTATATTACCGAAGGGCATATTTTTTATGACCAAGTGCTTCGCTTATGGGCATTACGCTGTTACCAAGCCATACAACCTTCTACAGACGTTTCAGAAAAAATTAAGGCTATTAAAACAATTATAGAGGCTAATTACACAAAAGGAAAAAACTTACATCCATACCATCCCAGGGCCTATAAATCGCTAAATAATAAGCCATACTGGATGGCATCTATAAATCCGTCAGGCTATCAAACCATGTTTGATGCCTTCGGAAATTCTATAGCGATTCTTCTAGAATTAGGAGATGCATCATTTAGAGAAAATCAAATCATGTATGCCGAAGAACTTCGGAAATCTTTAAAGTTACAGTTATTACCAGCCTTCTGGAAACCTATTTTTCAGAATGACGAAGATTGGAAGCTATTGGAACACAACTGCAAATATGAGTTTAGGAACTATCCCTACGAATTCCATAACGGCGGCACATGGCAGATGGTAAACGGATTTTATGGAATGGCTATTTCAGAAAAATTACCTGATGCCTTAGAAGAAATCATCGCAGCTATTGAAATGTTGAATGTAAAAGAAGATTATGGTTTTTACGAAAATTTCAACACAAAAAAGGGAACACCAAATGGAGTTAAACTTTGTACCTGGAGTGCAGCAGGTCAGATATTGGCAACGCAGTACAATAGAGGTAAACGGCTATTAATATAACAAAGCTATGAAGAACGATATTATTTGTGTGGGGGAAGCACTGGTTGATTTTATCGGCCACGAGAAAAATACTTCCATCAGGGATACCCGCGACTATCATAGGTACCTTGGTGGTTCTGTAACAAACGTTGCCATGAATCTAGCAAGATTGGGTTTACACCCTAGACTTATAGCCACTGTTGGTAATGATGGTTTGGGAGATTATATTCTACATCGGGTTAGTGAAATTAATATAGACACAACATTTGTTAGAAGAGAAGCAAACTTACCTACTAGTACCATATTTATTTCTAGAGCGACTGATACGCCAGATTTTATTCCATATAGAGCTTCAGATAGTCAAATCATTAGAGAGCAATTCCCTTCTGAAATACTAAAGGGATTAAAAATCTTTCACACCACATGTTTTGCACTAAGTAAAAATCCAGCGAGAGCTACTATTTTAGAAAAGGCAGAAGAAGCTTATAATTTGGGTTGTAAATTAAGCATAGACATTAATTATTCGCAAAAAATATGGAATGATAGGGAAGAGGCTAAACAAACCATTGAGGCCTATTGTAAATTCAATCCATTGATAAAGGTAAGTGAAGATGATATGAAACGCTACTTTGATAAAAATATGCCACACGAAGAAATTTTCAATTATTTTCATAAGCACGGATCCCAGATTGTTTGTCTGACGTTAGGTGCTAACGGTGTAAAATTATCAGAAGAAGGAAAAAACACCATTGTATTACCCGCAGAGAAAATTAATGAAGTAATGGACGCTACCGGTGCTGGAGATGCTTTTTGGAGTGGCTTTCTGTATTCTTATGTCATTGAAAAACCGCTTCAATCCTGTCTGGAAATTGCACTTAAACTAGCTGCATTAAAATTGCAACACGTAGGAAGGCTACCTAACAATATCAATGTGATAAGTCAGTTACTAAATTCACAAAATAATTAGTAGGTAAGGAAAAATTCATTTTATAATTAAAATTTCAAATGAAAAAAATAGGAGTTTTAACAAGTGGAGGAGACGCTCCAGGAATGAATGCAGCCATTAGGGCTGTGGTACGCGCTTGTGCATATCATAAATTAGATTGCATAGGCATTTATAGAGGTTATGAAGGGCTGATTGAAGGAGATTTTGAACCCCTTGATGCCCGTTCGGTTAAAAACATTATTAATCGTGGCGGTACGTTCTTAAAATCGGCACGTTCTAAAGCATTCCATACTAAAGAGGGACGACAAAAAGCATTCAATAATTTAAAAAACAACGCTATAGACGCCCTTGTAGTGATTGGTGGCGATGGTACATTCACTGGAGCGTTGATATTTCATGGAGAGTTTAATTTTCCAGTGGTAGGTATACCAGGCACTATAGATAATGATATAAATGGTACCGATTTCACCATTGGATACGACACGGCCCTAAATACTGTGGTAAATGCTATCGATAAAATTAGAGATACTGCTATCTCACATAACCGCCTTTTTTTAGTCGAGGTGATGGGAAGAGATGCTGGCGACATAGCTCTCAACGCAGGTGTTGGCGCAGGTGCTGAAGAAATATTAATTCCTGAACAGGATATGGGAAGAGAGCGATTAATAGCCTCACTAAAGCGTAGTAAAGCGTCAGGAAAATCCTCCAGTATTGTGGTAGTAGCAGAAGGAGATCAAATAGGGAAAAATATTTTAGGACTTGCCGAATACATACGTGAACACTTGGAAGAATACGAGTGTAAAGTAACTGTCTTAGGGCACATTCAAAGAGGAGGCGCGCCTAGTTGTTATGACCGGGTATTGGCAAGTAGGCTAGGGGTTGCTGCTGTAGACACATTATTAAATGGTGAATACAATAATATGATGGGTATTAACCATAACCAAATAGTTTCTGTTCCACTTCGGGAAGTATTACGAGGTGGCCACAAAATAGACGAAAGTTTATTACGCGTAGCAGACATAACTTCAATATAAAATAAACTAAAAAAAATCACATATGCTTAAAATTGCAATAAACGGCTTTGGCCGCATCGGGAGGATCGCGTTCAGAATTGCCGCTCAAAATAAAAACATTCAGGTAGTAGCCATCAATGATCTGTTAGATGTAGATCACCTTGCTTACTTATTACAATATGATTCGGTACATGGGAAATTTCCAGAGAACGTTGCCGTTGAAGATGGAAAACTCATTGTGAATGATTCTGTTATACATGTATCAGCAGAACGAGATCCCGGTAATCTTCCATGGGGGGATTTATCAGTTGATGTAGTACTGGAATGTACAGGAATCTTTACTGAACTCGACACCGCAAATGCACACCTAAAGGCAGGAGCTAAAAAGGTAGTGATTTCTGCACCATCCAAGTCGGCACCAATGTTCGTAATGGGTGTGAATCATCATGACGTCACCACTACAGATACGATTGTAAGTAACGCTAGCTGCACCACAAATTGCTTGGCACCCATGGCGAAAATAATTCATGATAATTTGGGAATAGTAGAAGGCTTAATGACCACAGTACATGCTCTTACGGCTACACAAACTACGGTAGATCAACCTTCTCGAAAAAATTATAGGTTAGGCAGGAGTGGCCTGGCTAATATCATTCCTTCTTCCACAGGTGCAGCCGTTGCCGTTACCAAAGTAATTCCCGCATTAAAAGGCAAACTTACAGGGATGGCCTTTAGAGTACCTACTGTTGATGTATCTGTTGTTGACTTAACGGTTCGAACTCAAAAAGCTGCTACAGAAGCTGAAGTGAAACAGCTATTTAAAGATGCTGCAAAAGATGCTTACAAAGGAATTGTGTCGTTTACCGATGCTCCCGTAGTATCAATGGATTTTCGAAGTGATGTACATACTTGTAATTTTGATGCAGAAGCAGGTATTGCACTTAATAAGAACTTTTTTAAATTGATTGCTTGGTACGATAATGAATATGGCTATTCAGCAAAATTGATTGATTTGGCGCTGCATGTCCATTCGTTATAGACGGCTTACATCATATCAAAAATTTTCGAGAAACTGCAAAACGTCTTTCTTGTAGGTTCTACTAATTGGGAGTGCTTGGTTGTTAACGGTAATATGTTCATTCGTAAATGATTGAATGTAACGTATAGCGATGATATAGGATCGGTGAATTCTTAAAAATTGTTGTTTTGGGAGTTTTGCTTCAATGGCAGTTATTGTTTCTCGTGTAACAATGGTGTTGTTTTTTACATGAATTTTTAAGTAATCACTATAGCTTTCAATATAAATAATAGCATCATAATCTATTTTGATCATCTTGCGATCGGAGCGTACAAACATAAAATCTGAAACTTCAAGGCTCGAAGTGGCTGTTTCTTTTAAATTTCCATAGATATCAACATACGTATCTAATGCTTTTTTTAAACGTTCAAAAGAAATTGGCTTGAGCAAATAATCAACCGCTTTGAGTTCAAAACCGGCTACAGCATAGTCTCTATAGGCAGTCGTAAAAATGACTTTAATATCGGTATTAATGGATTTTGCAAACGAAATCCCAGAAATTTCAGGCATATTAATATCCAGAAATACGACATCGATTTGTTGGTTACTAATATGATTAAAAGCATCGATCGCATTACTACAACTTGCCACAACATGCACATTTTCTAACTTTGATACATGTGTTTCAATGATCTCTCTGGCGATCGCTTCATCATCAACGATCAAACAAGAAATAGGTTGGCTTTTAGGCATTCGGTGTAGTTTTTAGTTGTAGATATACCTCAAAATCATTGTCATTAGTATCTATAGATAATTTGTATTTATTTGGGTACAATAGCTCCAATCGTTTCTTGATATTTTCCAGCCCAATACCACCCTGAGAATAAGTATCAACAGCATTAGAATTTTTTATTCGGAAATGTACCACCCCCAGATCTTCTTTAATTTCAATATAAATTTGTAAAATACCCTTTTGGATGCTGCCATGTTTAAAGCTATTTTCAATGAACGGAAGTAACAGCATAGGAGCAATGGTCGTATTCTGGGATGCTAGTTCCACAACCATCGTTACATGCAAAGTATCATTAAATCGCATCTTCTCCAGTGCGATGTAATCTTCAATATGCCCAATTTCTTCGGAAATAGGAACTAACGGTTTTTCGGTTTCATACAACAAATAATCCAGTAAATTAGAAAGCTTTAAGATCATATCTGGTGTTTGTTCTGCTTTTTTCAATGCCAGACCATACATAGTATTGAGCGTATTAAACAAAAAATGCGGATGGATCTGCATTTTGAGATACTTCAGTTCTTGTTCTTTTAATTTTAATTGCGCTTCTAAGATCTGTGCTTCTAACGCAGCGTTATTTTTAGACTGTTTTAAATTTAATTTTAATAACTTAAAAGCACTCACAACAATCACCACCAAACAAATACTGGTAATTATAAAAACGCTGCTTTTACTTAAAACGGTCATTTTTTCAAATTTAAAATCTGTCAGAAATGCCAATGCAAAAAAGATGGAGAAAAGAGCTCCAAAAACTAAAATAATTACCGTGTAACTACTATAAAGCCCAAATAAAACGTACCGTTTAGTAATTAAATAATCGGGGAGTAACGTGTATATAGAAACATACGTAGCGCCAATGGTTACAGGCATTAGAAAGAGCGAGAAGTAAACAACATTTATATCCATAGTGTTACCAACTCCAAAAATAGAGGTGAAGAATACTACTATAAAACACCAAAATACAATATGGCGTAGTGTACGTTTTAGAGATTTTAGTATGTGTAGATCTGTCTTCACTTTTAATGCTATACTGCTACAATAATAGCGCATTTTTTGTTGCTGTTACTTTTTTATAGATGAATGACAGGTTTAGTTGGAGTTTTAACAGTGCTGTCGAAACGCACCTTTAAATGGTCGTTAGTCGCATAACTAATTTTTAAAGCAATTTTCATCTTATGTTTGAACCATTATAAACTTTAAAACTTTTAACTATGAGCTTATTAAACGAAGGCGGACCCGTAATGTATATTATTTTAGTGTTACTGCTACTGTCATTATTTTTTATTGTAAAAGCTTTTTTAAGCAGATCTAAAGACGAAATACTTTCCAAAAAAATGATTGGCTTAGCCGTAGACTCAAGTTTATTGGCACTGGTTATTGGGTGTTTGGGCTCCATTTTAGGGATCATACAACTGTTCGATATGGCACAAGCGCTTGGTGAAACAAGACCAGACCTTTTTGCGGCAGGATTAAAAGTTTCGTTGTTAACGATCACGTTTGGGTTGTTTTCATTTGTACTAGGCAGATTAGGGATCTTATTCTATAAATGGAGCTTAAAATCTGAGGTCGCGTAAATACGTATAATTTTAACTATTAAAAAATCAAGTTTGAAATCATTCTTTCATCATACTTGAGAAATAACACAAGACTTATGAAATTGAAATCACTTTGCATATGTATGTTACTGGTACTTTGGGGTACTACTAGCAGCGCACAATCAAAAGATTTAGTTAGTATTGGGCAACCCGATTCTATATATTCTAAGATCCTTAACGAAGAGCGAACCATCTGGGTTCAGGTTCCAAAAAGCGCAAACGCACAAACAAATCATCCTAACAAATACCCTGTGGTGTATGTCTTAGATGGTGGCGTACATTTTCTTTCGGTATGTGCGGTAATCAACCAATTATCACCGGGCTCCCTTCCTCAAATGATCGTAGTAGGCATTGGAAATTCAAAAAACAGAACGAGAGATCTTACACCTACCAACGTAAAAGAAGCTCGTGGTTCTTCGGAATGGGTAAAAGAATCGGGAGGAGGGGAGCGGTTTACAGATTTTATCGCGCAGGAATTGATCCCGTATATCGACACCACCTATCCCACGGCAAGTAATAAAACGTTTGTAGGCCACTCCTTTGGTGGATTACTAGTGGTAAACACACTGCTGGAACGTCCTGAATTATTCAATAATTACATAGCGATCGACCCCAGTTTATGGTGGGATAATGAAGTGCTTACGCGTGATGTAGCAGCTAAGGTATCGAGGGAACATTACAAAAACAGATCGTTGTTCCTTTCAATTTCAAATCCGTTGCCACCCGATACTGAAAAAGATATTGACGTGCTCCTAAAGGATACTTCCATGAACACCGAAGGCTTGCGGGCCACACATCGATTCTCAAAAACAGTTTCAGAGGCTACCAATAGTACTTTACACTTTAGTTATAAGTATTATGAAAATGAAGATCACGGCACCATCCCGCTGATATCTACCTATGATGGCATGCGTTTTCTTTTTTCCTGGTATAAAATGAGTGGAACATTGGTGGATATAATAACCGATCCCACTGCAACCGCAGCAGCACTGATACAAGGGTTTAACGAACGTTTCGAAATGCTTTCTAGGCGTTTAGGGTATGAAGTATATCCGGAGGAAGAAATGCTGAACAATCTGGGCTATATGTTTATGGGCAATGCTCCGGAAAAATCGGTAGCGTTCTTACAAATGGCGATCGAGTATTACCCAAGGAATGCCAATGGGTACGATTCCATGTCTGATTATTATGCGTCCCAAGGGGATCTAAAAAATGCTATTGTGTATAGTGAAAAAGCATTAGCTATAAGTGGATCTGAGTATCATAAAAACAAACTGGAGAAATTGAAAAAGAAATAAAATGGTTTAATTATTTATAAAAGTATTATACTATGCTTCCCCGCTTTTTGGCGGGGTTGTTTTGTTTTGGTAAAAAAGTTTTTACCAGTACCAATTTGTTTAAAGTCTTCTTCTCAAAAGTTACATTTAAGTGTAACAGAAAGCTCTTTATAGTATTGGGTCATCATGCTATGTAGCTTTTTTACATAACGGCTTATTATAGCTTACGAATGTCAATAAATATTGGTCGTAAAATAGCTTTGACATAATCCTTTGTTATAGACCTAAAGGCACTATAACAGGATGATGTCAAATAGCACTCAACCGTGCTATTCGCTGTTCTACTCAATTATTTAAATATGCTCTATAATGTTCTGCGTTATGTAACTTGAGCTTTGGTTAAAAGCGAAAGTTGTTCCTACAGTTTCTTGAAAAAATTTATTCTCAAAAGTTTCATCTACAATGCTAATGGAACACTTTTTATGCGACGACGTAGGAGGGAAGCATAATATGTGTGAAATGGAATGTATTGTTAATTTGTTTGTTAATAAGTTCGCGTAAAACTCTAAATATTAAATTATTAACTAATTAACTTTGTAGTTACTGTTTACCCATCTTATAGATTTTCCTCTCATTTATTAAGATTTAGACAATGTCAAAAAAAATAGACATTGTAAATAGTCGACCTTAATTATTAATATAAAAATATTACAAATATGTCTACAAATAGAAACGAACATCTTAAAAAAGTACTTGATACACATGATATAAATAAAGTAGAAAGTCTAAATAAATTTATAGCAAAGAAAAATGCTGTAAAGAATGCTCTAAATGATAAGTTTTCTGAAACTAAAGCCTCTAGTGCAATTGATTCAGGTTCTTATGCTAAAAATACTGCGATAAACACAAAGTTTGATATAGATTGTTGTATACCTTTTAGAAAGAAAGAAAAGGAAGAAGATAAAGGATATAGCAGTTTAAAAGATATGTTTGATGATGTATATAAATATTTAAGAAATGAATATACTGAAGATGATGATGATATAACAAAAGAAGATGTTAGGAAACAAAAAGTGTCTATTGGAATGAAATTTAATATTGATGGTGAAGAATTTGATATGGATGTTGTTCCGGGTCGTGAAAGACCTAGTAATAATGACTATAACAGTAATAATACAGATTTAAGTTTACATATTCATCCTCCAAATCGTTCAAAAAAGGAAGTAGATGATAATAAAACTCGAATTAAAACAAATATTAAAAAGCATGTTGAATTGCTTGGAGGTTCAGAAAGAACTCATGAACGGAAAATAACAAAACTACTTAAGGTCTGGAAAACAGAAAGGAAAAATCAAAATGGAGGTAAATTGATAAAGTCATTTATGATGGAATTATATACCAAAGAAGCTTTTGATGAAGCAGATGAAATACCTAATGGATTGTGGGAAAAAGTGAAAATGGTAATGAATCATATAATTGATAACATAACTGAAAATGATTTAGTAGACCCTGTTAATTCTAGTAATATAGTTTCAGATTCAATGAGTGACACAGCCAAAGCGGATACAAAACGAGATATGAAAAAGACAATTAAAGATGTAGATGATGATTCTGATAAAATAAAAGAATATTTCCCTATAAATGAAGATTATGATAATGAAGATGAAGATGATTCAAAAGCCTCTACAGCATCTGTTTTAAGCACAAGTAAATTTGGATACTAAAGAACAAGACAAAAAAATAATAAAAAGAATCAATGGATTAATTAAAAAGGATAAAGATGTAACGATTGTTGAACAAATTGAAAAAAAGGGAAATTACTATTCAGGAAAAATTGAAATGAGTTATTTAAATGAAACTCTTTTTTTTGATTTAGAAATTCCACATCATTATCCATTAACACATCCAAATTCGGATAACATTTCTATAATCTTTAGAAATGAAGAATACATTGGTTTAAATCATATTAATCTAGATGGTTCAGTATGTTTCCATCCTGATAAAGATGATGATTTTGACAGGAAATTATTATATGAACTAAAATGCCTTAAACAATGGATTAGGGATTATTATATATTTAATAAAGAGGATGATAATTATGCATATTTAATTCATACTACTGAAAGAGGCAGAATAGATAAGCTTTACTTCACAAATGTTCACAATAATTTTAAAAAACACTCTTTTGGTTTGTTTAACTATTCCATATTTTCTGATGAAAAATATGGTGCCTCAAAGCTCCCAATCAAGAAAATGTTTAGGTTGGGTTTTGATAATGATAAAACTGATAGCTGGTCAAAAACTTTTAAAGAAGAATTAAAAAGTAAAACCTGTAAAAAAGGATTGTACTATTTTATAGAAGAAGAGCCTATAAGAAAAAAACTAAAAGGCAGAAAAGGGATTGAGACCTGGAATGAGCTTAAAGAGTTTCTTTCTGATGAATTCATTGAGTACTTATATAAAGGATTAAAAGGGAAATTTGGTAAAGGTTTTTATAATGAAAATTATCTATTTCTAATGATTGGATATAAAATTCCAAATGATGAAAATTATGAAGAACAGTGGGATTTAATTAGAATATCTAAAAGAAATATTCCAATTGAATACAAAAGAATACCTAAAGTAGAGCAAGGAAGTTCTAAAAGACCTTTTGAGCATATTTTAAAAAAGAATAAAATCAATTGGAGGACAACAGAAAACATTGATTACAAGCGATTTTTTGGGAGAGGAAAACTAGATGATAAAATTACAAATTCTAGCATTTTAATTATTGGTTGTGGTGCTTTAGGAAGTTCTTTAGCTGAAACTTTAGTTAGAGGTGGAGCAAGAAATATAATTCTAGAAGATTTCGACAACATTAAAGGCGGAAATTTATGTCGTGCAAATTATGACTTAAATGATATGATATTCCCAAAAACTGATAGTTTGTCTAAAAGATTAAAATCAATATCTCCTTTTGTAAACTTAATTACTATTGAATCCAAATTAAATAATGTTGATTTAGATAAAGTAAAAACAGTTTTTAATGAAAATGTTGACATAATATTTGATTGCTCAACTGACCCAGAAGTAACTTATATTTTGGATAAAATTGATTTTAAAGGTGATACGTTTAGTTTAGCAATTACTAATAATGCAAAATCATTTGTCTCAATAACTGGATTTGATTTAACTAAAAAAGCTAAAATCATATTCGATTACATAGAAAATGACCCTCCAAGCTTTATTGAAGGTACTGGTTGTGGTTATCCAACTTTTGAAGCAAATTATAATGATATAATCACTTTGCTTAATACTGGTATAAAAGTGATTAATAATAATTTTTCTAAAAGTATAAAGAATCAAACTTTTATTATTAAACAAGATTTTGAAAATGAGTTAAATATTGATATTGAAGAATATGAATATTATAAATGTGATTTTAATGATAGTGCAATCTATATGTCTAAAAACGTTTTAAGAGCAATAGAAAAAATCACAAGTATGCATTATCCAAAGGAGTTTGGAGGTGTTTTTATTGGTTTTAAATCAGAATTAGGTTTTATTATTACTGATATTTTAGTGCCAGATGATTATGTCAATGGGGAAACAATTTTTGTAAGACATCCAGGGACTCTAAATGAAAGGTTAGAAGAAATACATGAAATTACGAATGGTAAGATTCAATATTTGGGTGAATGGCATTCACATCCAGATGGACCAACTTCTCCAAGTAATACAGATATAAACGCTATGAAAAAAATAGCAAAAGACAAAAAAATTAATATGCGGAAACCTTTACTAATGATTGCAGAAGTAGGGCAACTGCTTTTTGGTAAAGATTTATATATATATGACAATAAAAGATTAAGAATATATGAGTGATAAAGTTGACTTAAAAGGGCTGTTTAATGGACTGCAAAATCAAATGATTTCGCAAATGAGAACTAATAGAGAATTTGTAGAACATTCAACAACAAAAGGGGATGCTTTTGAGGATATTTGGATTAAATGGTTAAGAACCTATTTACCCAGTAGATATTGTGTTGATAAGGCTATCATCATAGATTCTAAAGGAAATAAGAGTCAGCAAATAGATTTAGTAATTTATGACCAAACTTATACACCTTTTGTATTTATACAAGAGAATACAAAGTTTATACCAGCAGAGGGTGTTTATGCTGTTTTTGAAGTGAAACCAGAATTAAATAAAAAATATATTCTTTATTCTGGTAATAAAGTTGAAAGTGTTAGAAAACTATATAGAACTTCTGCAAGTATTATTGATAGAGGTCAAAAGAGAGACCCAATAAGTTTAACAAAAATACTTGGAGGAATTTTAACTTTTGAATCTAAAATAAAAACAGACGAAACTATCAAGGGTCATATTAAATCCTTAAAAGGACTTAAATCTATTGATATTGGATGTGCTGTGAACTATAAAAGTTTTTATGCAGATTATAATAAAGATGATAGCATATTGAAATATAAGGCAGATTCAACTGAAGAATATAATAAGCAATTTTTAGCTTTCTATAAAGACAGAAAAATTGATACTATAGAGTTTAGCTATAAGTATAATTCACTTATTACTTTTTTCCTACAATTAACAAGATATTTACAACAAAGTATTGGAACTGTTGCGGCTATTGATTTGTCAGAATATGCTAAAGCTATAAACTTTGAAATAGATGAAGAAATTTAATATGCAAGAAATCACTTTAAAAACGGTAGAGGAGTTATTCGAGTCAGGTTCACTTGATTTAATAGCCTTACAACCTGGAGTTTGCCTGCCAATGTTGCAGAGAATTCATGAAAAAATGCAGGTTGGAATACATTTTGATAGTATTAGAGTGAATGACTCAAGAATTGTTGATGGTCATCATAGGTATATCTCTTCAATGTTATTGAATATTGATATTGGAATAAATGATAATTACCCGATACCATCTACTGCAGAAAATCATGATTGGGGAAATTTAGTAATTGACGAATTTGATTATGAAACTGAAGAAGAAATATTAGAACATAATATAAGAGATGCTGAATTAAATGATGTAGAACTTGAGTTTTTGATTAATTTATAAAATAATATATATATTTGTAACATGTTAATATTGTTAGACATAGATGGAGTAATGGTTCCTGCAAACAATTGGAAACGACCAGAATTTGAAAATGATGGTTTTCCAAAGTTCAGTAGAAAAGCCACAGATAGCCTTCAGAGAATTATTTCTGAAACAGGTGCAGGCATTCTATTGACCACATCTCACAAGTCTAGTTATTATGTTAATCAATGGAGAGAGATGTTTTCTAATAGAGGATTGAAGGATGCTAAAATTGGAAAATTAAATAAAAACTCTACTCATTTGAATAGGAGAGAAGAGGTAATGAGGTGGCTTGAAAAGAATAATGAAAAGGAATTTGTTATAATTGATGACGATAAAACCTTAAATAGTTTACCTCCAAAAATTAAATTAAGACTTGTTCAGCCTAGTGCTACAGTTGGATTAAATGAGGAATTAGCTGATTCTGCTATTAGAATATTAAAATCATCTAAAAGATTAGCTACTTAAAAACATTTAAAAATTATATTTATATAAAACCCTTTCTAAAATTAGAAAGGGTTTTTGTTTTCTATGATAAAAACATTATGTAAAATAGAATCTCGATTTTAACTTGGCCTCATAAAATTTTGGTAAAACAATAAGGTAAAGTGAGCGTCCATATTTTAGGGGTTTTGTAATACAGTTTCTTAAGTGTTTCAATTATACAATGGATTTCAAAGCAATTTTAACCAGTTACAATGTTTCCTAAAATATAGCGAATGAGCCGTAAGTTGTTTTACCAAAAGTTTATGCAGCCTTGAATTTTTGTTTCTTTTGTTTCAAGACAAAAGATAATGAATAATTAAAAAAAAGATTAATTGAAGTTCTATAGTTAACAAGTGCATAGAATTTTATTTTTCTTAAAATTTATGCTCTTGTGGCAAGCTTACGAGAATCGTCTAAATTTTTTTATTACGTATATTTTATCGAATACGCGATTTTTAATAAGAGCAAAAAGGTTAGCTTTTATTTTGGCGTTGGCAAGCGATGGATAATTGTGCGTAAAATAAATTGCCAGAGCAATTTGATTTTATAAAACAATCGAGCGCTTGGTAGCGGCTATTTTACATAACGGCAAATTATGGTACATGGCGACGGATCTTCGAGAATCACGTATTTAAAAAATCCTTAGGGAGTATCTGGAATATTAATCTTATGACGGTATACTATTTTACATAGTATAGAATTATAGCTACAGAGGAATGGAGGAAGGATGCAAATATGCGTTACATAAAAGCTAACGATATAGTCCTGTTGGCCGATATCTGCTTTTATGTAAAATATCGCCTCATAGCGCTATTAAGCATATTTGCCATGAATGTACTATAATTTACATTATGTCAAATAGAATTATTGAAAGCTCTTATTATATATGTGCAACTCGAGCTACTTACTCTTCCTGTAATCGTTCTTCTATTGCAGCAATGGTTTGAATTGCTTTTGACTTATACGAATTTAAAAATGCTGCCATATTACCTATCACCAGCATTTCGTGTATAGCAACACGTCCTTTGTGTTGCTTACTCGTAAAATAAGCTATCATTTCCGGGTTCGATACATCTCCCTGTAACAGATCAGCCACCCAGGGTTCATTATTCTTAAAATAATTCATCGTTTCACGAATGTCCTCTTTTATCATTTTCTGAGTACTCGTTATCGCATCTAAATGAAATGAATGATTGGCAATGATGTCTATAAGCAAACTGTCGGTTACTTCTTCTTTTTCGTTGGTATAATTAGACAATAACGTAAACCCTTTTTGTTGCATTTCAAATGGGACATAACTCAATATCAATCCGAAGCCTTCTGGATGTTCCTGATACGTCTGGGCCGTCACACTGTCGCTTAAAAAAAGTTCGAACTGTTCTGCTTTCACATCAAACATCTGTAAAGTTCTACCAACGATCAGTGTATCGGTTTCCAGATCTGTTTTATAGGCTTTTAAATACCCTTGTAACACTTCTTCTTGTTTCGAATCTTCATTCCAGTTGTTAATACTAACGGCAATTAAAATACCTATGACCACCAAAATGATCTCTCCCAACGCATACAATGCATAATTACGTAATCGTTTGCCGGTGATCGAACCCATTCGTTGTTTAGATAATACTTTCATCCAACGAATATAATTATTTTTTGCATTCCCTAAATCACCCATTCCTAGCCTAATATTGGCTACTTTTGCCTCTTGAAAACCACCCAAGCCACATCTCAATTCGAATTTGTTGCCCTTATGGCGGCACTCATGTCGGTAACCGCACTGTCTATCGACGCATTGTTACCTGCACTCGATATTATTGGTATGGCCATTAACACCGAAAAAGCAGCTGACAATCAGTTGTTGGTCACCATGATATTTTTAGGGCTTGGCGTTGGACC
>CENR01030213.1_pt1 | contig 23366 bp, 16 predicted proteins | sample 530181 | NCBI WGS metagenome assembly CENR01 (sample SAMEA2619677, study PRJEB7988) | marine metagenome | biome: marine biome (ENVO:00000447); feature: surface water layer (ENVO:00002042); material: "saline water (ENVO:00002010), including plankton (ENVO:xxxxxxxx)" | depth 5 m | reverse complement strand
AGTCGCGTCGAATCGAATCGAGCAACAACTCGCTCCACATCCGTGCAACAGAGTGCACAATCCCGCGCTGTTCCGCGAGATCTCGACGAACTGCGGCGGATTGATGCTCCAGCGGACGCATCTTGGTGGTCGGAATTGCTTCAGTGCCGGCAGACTTGGAAACCGAACGGGCAGACTGGGCGTTCACGAGTGTTGTCGCTAGCGCCAAGCCTGCGCACGCGGTCAGAGTGCTGTTTAACTTCTTCATTTTTTCTCTCCCCAATCGAGGTACCACTACGGATCGCGCCCCACGATAATGACGCGTAACCTCAAATTACACGAACGGGTGGAGTTTTCAAGCAGAAACATCAGAAACAACGCAACCGTTATCGAGTATGCAGGTCCCTGGGGGTTATCCCGAGTTCCAGGGGGCCAGCCGTGAAGCGAGAGGGGCATTATCGGGAGACAGAAACAGTTTCATGCTGGTATATCAGTCTCGATCGTGTGTTTGTGCGTATACTGAATGTTGCAGCTTGTCCGGCGGCGTTCGCCGGGTCTCGCGCTCGGGGCCGAAGTGGCATTCGACCGGGTCGGGAAAGCACAGTGTGGCGTGTCGAGGAGCGTGCTAGCCTCGTAAAAAGTACGCAAACTTATATCTGCCGAACCGCAGTACGCACTCGCGGCCTAATACGGCCACGGTTCACGCGCTCGACGCCCGATAGGGTGCGTGAACACGATTTTCGGGCTGGTCGACACTTGGCGCCTCTTGGGGTGTCGGCGAGGAGGTTTCAAGCGGCTGGACCAAAGCACAGGGCGTCATCTCCCGGTGTGAGGTCGAGATGAAACAGATGACTACACACGTAGAAGCGCTGCGCGGACGACATCGGGACGGGGGTTCGATTCCCCCCGGCTCCATTGATTTTGGGACTTAGACACCTTTTGACAGACATTGACATCAAGGGCCATAAATCTCTATATTTATAGTATTTATCGCTCTTTCAGGCTTAGTCGAAGTTGTCGCCAGAAGCCAAGTATTGCCATCGAGAGAACAAACCAAGAGAGCGCATAAGAGAGCGCTCAGCTGGGTGTTTTCCAGAGTCGCGATCTCGTGGTTTTTACGGCAAATGCAGGGGCAGCCGCATTCTGAGCCCCTCTTTTTTTGCCCCAATTTCCGCATACGGTGAACTTCCAAGCTCCAATAAATCCTAACTACTAGTACAGGTCGACTGCCGGGGGATGTCCCAGTGTGTATCTGTGAAAAGCAAGAAGGAACCCCTTAAGGCGAGCGTTTCGTCGCAGCCTCAGCCTCGATTGCGAAACAACTCAAATCATGTCACCAAGTCTCTTGAGGGCATATAGCGACGGTGCATCCATATGCAATCAGTCAAGCTGTGTAACTCAACCTGGTGCTCTCGTTGAGTGATGCCAAGCCCAAACACACCAATAGAGATTAAGATGTTGTCTACCTTGTAGACTTGGAGTCTGAATGATGAACGAGAATATCTGTCTACACTGCGGCAAAGCATTCAAAATCGATGAGTCCGGATATGCAGACTTGCTGAAACAAGTCCGCGATCATGAGTTTGAGAAACAGCTCAATCAGAGTCTTGAACTCGCTGAGCGTGACAAGGACGCAGCGGTTGAATTAGCAAAGACCCAAGTTGCTAGTGCGATGCAAATGGCGGCATCAGAGAAAGAAGCCGAGATACTTGAACTCCAAGCAAAGCTCAAAGCAAGTGATACTGAGCAACAGCTTGCGATCGCGGAAGCATCGAAGTCTCTCGAAAAAGAAAGGGATGACCTGATTAATAGGCTTCAGCAGTCTGAACAGGACCGCCAAACATCTCTTGAGTTGACTGAAGCTCGCTTTACACAACAACTACAAGAAACTGTTGCGACAAAGGATGCTGAAATTCAAAGATGAACGCTGAACTCCAAGCAAATCAAACCACAAAAGAACTGGCTGTGAGAGAAGCTGTCAGCAATGTTGAAAAAGAAAGAGATGATCTAAAAAAACAGCCTCAGTGAAGCTGAGCTCAAGAAACAACTCAGTGAACAATCACTCAAAGACAAATACGAAACACAACTGAAGGATAGAGATGAGGCAATTGAACGTCTCAAAGATTTAAAGTCGAAACTCTCGACGAAGATGGTCGGCGAGACTCTCGAGCAACATTGCGAAACCGAGTTTACCCGCATCAGAACTACTGCTTTTCCCAGGGCATACTTTGAAAAAGACAACGACGCTTCCACTGGGAGCAAAGGCGATTACATATTCCGAGATCTCGGTGAGGAAGGCACTGAAATCATCTCGATCATGTTTGAGATGAAGAATGAAAGTGACACTACTTCAACAAAGAAGAAGAACGAAGACTTCTTCAAGGAACTCGACAAAGACCGAAATGAAAAAGGGTGCGAGTATGCGATTCTGGTTTCACTTTTAGAGCCAGATAGCGAGCTCTACAACACTGGGATCGTCGACGACAGCCACCGATACCCCAAAATGTTTGTTATTCGCCCGCAGTTCTTCATCCCGATGATCACGCTTTTGAGAAATGCTTCGCTGAAGTCACTCGAATACAATAATGAGCTTGCACTTGTGCGATCTCAGAATATGGATATCACAAGCTTTGAAGAGAAACTTGAGAAATTCAAGGACGGCTTCAATCGGAACTACGATCTTGTCTCCCGTCAATTTCAGACTGCTATTGATAAAATTAATAAATCAATTAATCACCTTCAGAAGACGAAGGATGCACTTTTGAAATCTGGCAACAATCTTCGCCTTGCAAATGACAAAGCCCAAGATGTCACGATCAAGAAGCTCAGCCACAAAAATCCGACGATGAAAGCCAAGTTTGATGAACTCGAAAACGAGTAAATGTAGAATCATGAGTAGCAGGCCAGACAGAACACTCCAAGCAAGTGTGCCTTCGCAGCGTGTGGTTTATAAACAGGAGTGATTTATCTGGTTTCTAACACATTGCTGTCCCAAACGGCTGGCATGCTAATACCACGAGAGAGTGAGATACGAACTACTCAATCATCTATTCATCTGCAAGGTCTTTGTCTTCAAATTCGCTCAAGCATAAATCCAGATACTTGCGGGTATCCTCAGAAAGCCTCCCAAGCCCAATCAAGTTGGCAAGTTCTTTTGCTTGATCAGGGGCATTGAGTATGTGCGGCTGTTCCTTGATGAGACCAAAGATCTCAGCACGAGGGATATCTCGAGACGTTCTCTCTATATGGGGCCGGAATGCAATGGATTCAGCGTAAGTCCCAGCTGCCCAGATGAATACATTCCCATTTTCTTCGTGCTGCTCGTTATCGCCAAGACAATCATGTACCCGCGTCTGAATCCGCTTGCCTGCCCGTTGCCATCCATGAATTTTTGCGATCGCCCTGTAGAGCATGGACTCAGAGATTGGTCCTTGTTCAGACACAACACGGGAAACTACAGATTTGAGTGTCTGGGTGTAGTTCCACTCGAAGAAGCGCTCAGGATCAATGGGAAACTCATCAAGCAATTCGGCATTGAGTGTAGTTCCTGTCTCAATGGCACCAGATGATGGTGCCGCGTACTGAGGAAGCTCCTGAGAATCTGTACACTCATCAAGATCCAGCTCGAGTTCGGTCTCATTGAGTGAAGACTCAGGATCAATTGATGATTCTTGATGTCTGTTTGTTTCCTCATCAAAATCTGTATCGGATTCGCTATCTTGTAAATCTGGCTCATCCTTCTGTTCTGCTCTGCTCAGTTCGAGTAACTCGTTGAGTGATTCATCGAGTCTTTGCAAAGCAGGCTGTGGATGCATAAACCACTCGGTTGACCACACACGGAGAATTTCCCACCCTAAATGTCGAAGCACACCTTCACGTATCTGATCACGATCTCGAGCGGTTGCTGAGCTGTGATAGGTCGCCCCATCACACTCGACACCAGCCAGGAATGCCCCTGCATGATCCGGGTGGACTACCCCCAGATCGATTCTAAAACCTGATACTCCGATCTGAGTGCGAACTTCCCATCCTCTAGATCTTAAAGCTTCAGCGACTGACGCTTCAAACATATTCTCAGCTGGCCCAAGCGACCCTTCATCCATTGCAGGAAGAGCGACGGCACCACGTTGTGCGTAATCAAGGTAGTTCTTTAGATGCTGAACACCAAGCCCCTTTGCTCGACTTGGGTCGATTTCTTCTGCCGAGATTGAAGAGAATATATGGAACTCTGATTTGGCTCTCGTTACAGCGACGTTTAATCGCTTCTCACCACCTTGCTTGTTTACCGCACCAAAATCCATAGGGAGTTTGCCGGCAAGATCTTTGCCGAAAGTGATTGAAAAGATCATAACGTCGCGTTCATCGCCTTGGATATTCTCTAGATTCTTAACGATCACGGGCTCCTCCCTGTCGTCAGAGAAGAACCACTCGAGTTCCGGGCGTTTTGATCGCTCAAGATCCAAGAGATCAAGAATTAGCTCCTGCTGTGGAGCATTGAACGTGATGACACCAATGGACAGTCTGTCTTCTTCAGGAAGCTGAACCCACTTTTCCAATCTCGCAATGAGGTATTGAACAACCCTCTTCGCCTCAACCTCATTAGTACGCCCAGATCCGCGTGCGTATATGCCATCAACTTTGTGAAACTGAACAGCTTTAGAGTCGGTGGTCGGAGAGGGGAACGTGACCAAACGCTGGTCGTAGTAGTGATAATTTGAAAATGCGATCAAATCTTCATCACGGCTTCGATAGTGCCAGTTCAATTGATGGAGTGGTAGACCTGCCGCTGACGCTTCATCCAAAATGCTCGCGAGATCCCGTTCATGGGCTGCTAGCTCCTCTTCTTCTTCGTCATTGGTACGACCAAAGAAGTTGGTAGGAGGAAGTTGCTTAGGATCCCCAACAATAATTGACTGTCGCCCGCGAGCAATCGCACCCACTGCATCCCAGGTAGTGATTTGGGAGGCTTCATCAAAGATCACGATATCAAATGTTGCCTGTTCACTTGGAAGGTATTGGGCAACGGATAGAGGAGACATCAGCACACATGGCGTCAGCTTTGTGAACACATCTGGCATGCCTTCAATCAGACCACGGATTGATTGACTCGGTCTTTGGAGTCCAAGTTGATGCCTGAGCATACCGAGTTCTGATTTCCGAGGAACACCATCACGTGCCGGTAGGTTATGCGAGACCGATCGGCGTACCTGGATTGCTGCGAGCTCCTGAACAGACTCGATTAACTCACGGAACGTCTCGATTTGATTGTCCTGTTCCCAGTGAGCAAAACTGCGAAGCTTCGGTCTTTGGTCGATAGCGAGTGGCAGCCACCAACTAAAGTATGCCGACATGAACTCTGATTTCGCATCCAGTAGACTCCCAGACTCCAATGCCTCAATCAATGGATCCAAGCCTCGCAGTGATGCCTCATTACGAACTTTTACCCATTTTACCCAGTTGTTCAACCCATCAGATTGAGCCGCAATTCCCTTGAGCTCATCGATGAGGCTCTGGAGAGTTAGAACTTCTAGATTGCTCTCTGTAAGAGACACATAAGACCTCCCAGCTTGATCGAATCGACGCTTAGCCTCACGGAGTTCCTTTGCTGATGAAACAGCTGCCAATGAATCTGATCCAGGATCAAGGATCCGTTTGAGTTCGGTCTCAATGTTCGACGAAATCGATATCGTTGATTTGAGTGTAGAAATAGACTCGTTAAACTCGAGAGCGACTAATACGAGATCCCTGAGTTGAGCGACATTTGATTGAACACCCTCGAATCCGGGAATCGAACTTAGGATGCTTTTCTCAACTGATTCCAGTACTCTCTTGATTTTGCGAAGTTCCGCGAGATCTACCTCGGGATTTGCGACACCGCTTGATGCATAGCTCTGAAGAATGCGTTGTATGCGGCGTTTACCGAGTGCTGACATTGGCCAAATTTTTGCTGATTCAGATCGCCAATCTCTATCGAGATCTTCCAGTGGAATGCGAAGAACTTCATCGTCTTCATATTCAGCTTGGATGATTTGCTTAGCCTGTTTGTACTCACCTATTTGCTTCTCAAGTAGATCTATGCATTGGGCATATGAGCTGAGATCCGTAGATAAAGCAAATCCGAAATCTCCACTAGCAGTCTTGCAGATCGACTTTGCTAGTCCCAGTAATGCGGAAAGATGTTTTCCTGGACACTCTGGACACTCAGAGATTAGGAGATTCTCCTTGAGCTGATTACACGATGCGAGCAATGCGACCGTTTCATCATGGAACTCAGATACTGATTTGAGTAGTTTCTTTTGCCACTCAAACGACCATTCAGTCTTTTGAATTCCGTGTAGTGAGCTGCAGTTCTCGACAGCAGTATGTGTGATGGACAAGCGTTCAACAAGCTCAATGAGTGAAGAAAAACTTTCTTGATCGTGTGACTCTACTCCCCTGAAATTGAGCTCAAACCTTGGCGAGTTCGCAGACAGTATTCCAATGCCCTCGTATACGCTATAGCCATGACTCCCCGGACGGTGAAGTTCACTGACATACAGATTAAGCTCATCACGCTGAATCTTTAGATCGTTGGTTAAGCGGAGCCATTCTTGTTCATCTGCTCGGGAGGATCGATCCCACGCTGCACCCAACTGTGAGATTACTGACTTGCGATCGGTCTTGTTTGAATGCAACTCAAGGCAAGCATCTGCTAGTCCGTAAGCTTTCAATCGCCTGTACACAACATCCAGTGCCGCTGATTTTTCGGCTACAAAAAGAACTGTCTTCCCATGAGCAAGGCAATGAGCAATCACATTTGCGATCGTCTGACTCTTTCCAGTGCCAGGTGGACCGATGATCACAAAATCTTTGCCAGACTCTGCTGCAACCACAGCTGCAAGCTGAGAGCTATCAGCGGGTAGTGGCGTATACAAGCTACTTGGATCTACTTTTTGATCAATGCTATCAGGAGTCGGGAACTCACCGCTGCCATCAGAAAAGACCTCCGTTGGATTCTCTAAAAGATGTCGAACAAGCCGGTTGTTTTTGAGACTGTCGGTGCGATCAACTAAGTCTTTCCACATCAAGTATTTTGCAAACGAGAAGGTTGAAACAGCGATGTTCTCTATCACTTCAAAGCCGGGAACATCCCGAACCGCCTGTCTCATCATCTCGAAAATTAACTGAATGTCTAGGCCCGATTGGTCTGTAGGAAGCTCGCCTCTAAGTGAGGGAATCGCTAGACCAAACTCCTGCTCAAGATACTCAAGGAGTGTCTGGTTGAAAACCACATCGTCTTCGTGGTGAGAAATGTAGTAGCTGGATTTTGCTGATCTCCTCGTGAGTTTTATGGGGAGAAGCAATAATGGAGCCTTGTACGCTCTAGGATCTTTCTCATCCTTCTTCCAACGTAAAAAACCAACTGCCATAAACAGGGTGTTGGTTCCGCCTTCTGCAAGATCACTCTTGGCTTTCCTGTAAAGCGTGGTGAGTCTTGACTTCATTTCTTTTCCAGACTCATCAGCACATACTTGGCCTTTAGTAAATGCTGTATTGGCGAACTCCTCTTGGATATCGCGTCCGGTTTGCTGTTTGTAGAGTTTGGGATCCCGATTACCGATTGGATTCTCATCTTTCAGGGAAACAACTCTGAATTTTTTCCCGTCAGCAAGGGCGTCCTCTAGTGATGGCACATCAGCACAAACCAGCCTAAGAGTTTGCTTGGTGCTATCAGAGAAGTTTAGCAATCGATTACGAAGAGATAAGTCTAATAGCTTCTTTTGCCATCGATCCAAGCGGTCGGAAGGAGTTGCTGAAAGCTCCTCAGCGAACTCACTCGGGATCATTTCAAAGCTCGGAAGCTTCGGCAACGCAGCTGGTTTTACAGCATAATCACTGTCATCAGCCTCGACAGTAGATACCTGCTGATTCGATATTGGGCGAATTCCCGCGGCACGTGCTCGAGCGACATCGATAGCCATGACAAACTCATTGTCGCGATCATCCGAAAGCTGATCTTGTGCATTTGCCTTGGCATTCTCAAATCCAACGGTTGGACGGTGTGTGAGCAATGTGGACTCCAGGACAAGAAACTCCCTTGAACTCACAGCTTTTCTGACTTCTGTAACATCACGCTCAACTGTCATTGGGAATGTCTTGTCGACTAGCCAGACGCCTACAAATGCGTGGCCACGTGTGAAAATCACGACGGGGTTCAGTTTGATAGCCTCAAACGCCGCTGCAAGGAGAAGCGAGGAGTCCAGGCAAGTTGCTAGACCTGTGCTAGCAATGCACCCTGGATCCCGGATTTTCTGGCCTTGCTTCTCAAAGGAGCTTGGAGGCTGAGCATAGGAAAGCCCCATACCGCTGATTGCCGACCAGATTGCTGCAGAAAGCATGTAGGCACGCCGTGGATCACGTGACACGTAGCCATCCAAAGCACTGTTATGCCCACTTTTTTCGAGCAGCCACGAGGCTTCTTTTAGAATGTGCGATACTTGTGAATGATTTGGCGACACGAATGCTGCCAAGATTTGCGACATCTCTGTCGAGCCGCCCCATTCATCGCGTGCAAGAAGCTCAATCGGCACAACTTGCTCAATCAGCATCTCTTCACCGTCGAATAGTGTGAAGGTTAACTGCCCATGTTCTGCTTCGTTGAGTCGATCAAGCACACTGAAATCGAGTGTCACTTGCTTATCAGTGATATCGATTTCATCAAGAGCTGGGATTCTGTCAATCACCCACTCTTTGGCTTTGCAAAAGGCAGGCTGCGGCTGCATGGTGAGCCGGAGATTCTTGTAGGGAGTATCGCCATTATTCTGGATTGCAACTCGGTTCAGAATGGGCACAGCATTCTGGGCTGCAGCAAATGTAGTTTTTTTCACAGAATCGATGGACATCGATACTCGAGTGCGTGCTTCATCAGAACCGATTGTAGTGGCGTCCGTCATGATACGATCCGTATGAAAATTGGCCTCCTTCATTATACACTATGATGAGCTAGGTATAAATAGCTGAAATCTCAGTCATCGACAGCTAAAGCCAATCACGCTCCCTCTATCAAAAATCCAATCCTCCCACGCTTGCTCTACATCTGTCGCTGAATAAACATCCCGCTCAAAGAGGATTCGTAGCGTCTCCGCTAGCTCTCGCATTTGTGCACCGGTCATGCCATCAGTCAACTTCACTGCCAAATCAAGCCCGTCATCCGAAAGGGCGCAAGGCATTACGAGTTGCTCCATGAGTCTCGTTCGCTCTCCTAGGGGCAATGGCCCAAACTTAACACGCCGATCAAATCGACCTGGCCGATCCGCGAGTGCCTGCTCAACTACTTCTGGCCTATTCGTTGTTGCGAGCCAGAGCACGCCCTGAACACTTCTCAATCCATCCATGAGTTGCATTCGCTCCGCCATCCCGACTCCACCACCAATGCGTCGATCTGCACCAAAGATGTCAATCTCTTCGATGACAACCACGCAGGGTGCAGTCAATCGCACGAACTGTTCTAGTGCATCAACGCTTCCATATCTGCTGATCTGATCCGGACCAGCGATACACACTGACACTTCGGAGAGTGTGTTTGCTATGCCCTTGATCAGCATACTCTTGCCGCACCCTGGCACACCCTCTAGGAGTACCCCTCGTTGACCCCTCGCACCTCGTGATACGAGTTCTGCAAGCCTTTGGGCGTACCCGATTACATGTCTCTGTATCAACTCCTGCTGCTTGTGCGTGAGGACTACATCATCGAGTGATATCTCACCGATATCCGCTTTCTTTCCATCAAGATCGAAAACCTTTCCTCGCAGATAGTTGTTGTCTCGTACAAACTCAAATATTCGAGTAAACCAAATGGAGGCAACGGAGGAGTAGATGCGAAACTCCATGTCTCCAGATCGATCTGTCTCAACCTCCAACACAAATCGCTCGCCCTTATCTGCATCCTCAACGAAGTAGATCACATCCTGAGGAATCTGATGGCATGATGCGTCACGGTACTCGCTTCGATATCTTGGTGGGCATCCCCTTATCCCATCGATGTAATGCACTCGCACCCCAGAGGACTTGAAAAAGTCAGGGATACTGCCGGCAACCACTCTTCCGACCCCCATACTCATCTCGATATCTTCGCTACCTGGTGATGAACCAGTCCAATGATGGACAACACGCATTTGCTCTCGATCGTGCCGCTGAATCTCAAGAATTTGAGAAAAACTCAGCCGCTTTTCTCTCCCTGGCAACTTCATCTGTTCTGTTGCCATGTCGTTCTGTGAGGCTGTGGGGACGATCTGATCTTGATGCATGTTTCTCCTTTGGTGTACGTAGACATCCCAGCCTGGTGTTCGTGTTAAACACACAGGCATCTTCTCGTTGAAAACTGATCAACCCGGAAGCTGCCGGACTGCGTAGAGGATCATTCAATCTGATCCTGATATGCGACTTGCTTCGGCGAGCCAAAATTTTATTTCTGGCTTTCGATTAGTCAAGCTCGTTCGTACAAACTCAATCAGTTCGATTTCACACTCCAGCAACTACTGCTGTGAAGTGCTGAACTACCTTGCCTAGTTCCACTGCTTAATACTGCCTAAGTGCCTCAAGAACTCGGACCATCGCAAGAGTATCCAGTTTGCAGTACTCCAGTAGAGAATCACGTATATCTTGCACTCTATCCGGCTGTACCTTCCCCAAAGCAAGACTGACAAATGCGGCAATGGCAGTATCGCCATCAGCTACTTCAAGCCCTTTGTAGGACATCTCTGGAACTAGAACTGGTAGCACAGCTTTAATGCTGCTACGCCCCATGAAGTCGGGATGGACCACTCCATTACGCACTACCGGCAGTAAATCGATGAGCTTGTCCTCAAGCATATGCAACTCATTCGAGTGCTCTGGATACAGTTTCGCTAAACCTCGGATGGTGGTCTTCTCGAATGAGCTGTAAGTGATCACGCTCTCACAACTCTTCGTATCAGCAAGAAGCTGCATGGCAAGTTGCTCTCTACAGTCCATTCTGTGATCAGCCAAGTAATCAGTATGCTCGAGATCTGACTCCAAGCCCTCTTGAATATGTAGCGAGTACTGCGTCACAACCTGCTCATGTGGTGCAACTCGTGGATACAAAGGTATAGCGGCCTTGATAGTCTCGAAATCGAGATAGCCCACAGGCCATCTCAGTCTATGCATACATGCTTGGATTGCTTCACGATCAATCACCGGCTTCCCGGTTTGAATCGCTCTGACAACAGCTGACTGATAATCAGTAAGCTCAGAACTCTTGGGGACCTCATGAATCGAAACGATGCCTTGCGAGTTCAACTGGTGGAACTTCCCCTCTCTCAGGTTGGGGAGATAGAAGATTGAATCCTTGATACCTGCTCCAACACAATCAGACCTGAAGAACTCGCATTTTCGGCAGGCATAACACATATGAGGAGGTGGAATGCCATCATCAAGCAAGGACAATCTCAGTTTGTCACAACTCTGATCGAATCCTTGTGCTCTGTCAAACACACTCTCAGTGAGATCTAGAACTACAAACAACTCAGAATCTGGCTGGCCAATACGCCAATCTCGGTTCATGAGCACAAGCTCACATGACTGAACCGCGAGTCCTGATCGCCGAAGAACCATGCATGTGTATGCAAGATCATCGATGTGCTCAGCCTTTGGACTCTCGTCACTAATAAGGCTTGATTTCACTTCACCGATTACCCAACCACCTTCAACACGGCGGATCCAATCTGCACGAGCTACATATCCATTGATCTGAAACTCTGCTTCAAAAATGACTTCTTGCCTTGGATCGGCTACTAGCGTCTTGGTCTTCTCGACTGAGCCTGCGTAGACACCATTGGGATGAAGACTTCGAGCCCTGTCATGGACCTCTTTGCCTTCATCCATCCGTAGTCTCTCACCATGTGTAGGGACTCCACCACGATCCTGCATGACATACCAACCCTGCGTCGAACACTTGATCGCAGCGAGGAATACTTCTTTCCTGATCATCTGTCTTGCCATATGCAGCCTAGTAATCGCAGCCGTAACAGTTCAGCTCTGGAGTAATTCCTTTTTGATAAGAGCATGTAAAAGGCAAGCTTCGCCCCCCCCCCAGCCGAAGCTTGCCTGTAGCAAAATCAAATCGATCGCGTACGCAATCGAAAAATCATGGACACCCTGCTGTGTACGCATTCAAGAATGCACTGACGTCGAAGAAATTGAGCTTGCCATCTCCTGTGAGATCTACGGATAACTCGTTCTGCAAATACAGATCCAAAAACTGGCTTACATCAAAGAAATCAAGCGTGCCGAATGGCTCTGCCCAATCCGCTGGGAAACAGTTCAGGATTTCAAATTCGAGTAGGCCCGATTGCCAAGTTGCATCAGGTTGACCAGCTACATCATACGAGTCATCAAAGAAAACAAGCGTCAATCCACCATCTAAAGACAGACTGAACCCTGGATCGAATGTGATTTGGTAAGGCCCCACTCCAATCCCAGGCCCTGATTGAAACTGCCCTTGAGCAGGGAAAATACTGAACGGATTCGAAACGGCATTCTCTGAATAGATGTATACACCAATATCATCTGCCCAAGATCCTGCGAAGGTCATGAGTGTGCCATTCAATGAAACTAACTTCAGATACAGTCGTTCGCCATACTGAGCCAAATCAATATCAAGTCGTTGGTTCAGCGAGATGTTCAGTGGAGCAATGTGACTGATGCCCTGGAGGTCGACAGCATGCGTCTGAGCTTGAGCCCACACTCCACTAGACCATGATCCGACCAAGAACAACGAGAGCAACAGCATGTCTATCTTTGCCATAATACACCTCTCAAATCACTGTTGCAGGAAACAACGGGATTCAACTCAGCTGCTTCATGATATTCTGAATGTAAAGACATCTTGCCTGCGATCCATTTGATCGAATGACCATACCAACAACCTCACCAGCAGGATTCAGTACGGGGCTACCTGAGAACCCGGCTCCCACTTCTTGGTCGCCTTGAACTACGAAGTAGGTATTTTCTTGAGCGGTCATCTGCAGGTTGAGAACAGCGATATTTGATACTGATCGCGGAGAATCGCCATCATTTTCATCACCACCCTGAGGATATCCGTGAACTGTCACTTCCTCGCCAACCTCTGACTGTGCTGGCTGGTGGACTACTCCACGGAATCGTTCGGGATCAGCCACTTTGTAACACATCACATCGCTTCCATCTGAGTCCGCTTTCAACTCTACTGGCTCAAGCTCGATTGCCTTCACTCCAAACCTGGCACGATCCGACAGCTTCAGGATCGAACTCTGTGAAGTTCCCTCCACTGTGTATTCTGTCTCACCAATCTGCAGCTGCTTGTACTGAACTGGGCCCTCAACGACGTGCTTCGCTGTAATGAGATACACCTGATCGCGAACCTCGAGCAAGAACCCGCTCCCGCTTGCTCTTAGCAACACATTCTTGTCCGTTGTGAGCACCATATACCTTGGGGCTTTGATCCTGTACTCGGACTCTCGGAACACAGGAATCGCATTCACTTGAGACGCCCATCTGCTCTCTACAGCCGATAGATTGGCTTGCTCTTGTGAGCTCACCACGTATGCATAGACCAGCCCGCCAGTAGCCAGAAGAACCAAGCCAGTCAGCATCAATCTGATATACATATTCTCAATACTCAACATCTACACTCTCCAGGATTTTTGGCTTTGAGGCCCACATCGCGGCGGCATTCAGTTTCATGATGCCTTCTAGGCGATCAAGCTTTTCTTCCTCAGTAAGATCTGATTGCAAAAGATACACGACGTATGTGGCCGCAAGACCCGCGAAGGTCCACGCCAATATTGCGGTACCTGTCACGAGCGCGACTTGCTCACCTTCGAGATCCACACCCAATCTACGAAGATCGTGTTCCGCAGCCATCACTTCCAAATTATCACCCGCCTGCTTCCATGCAATCACACGCATAGCTGCGGCTTCACTACTCTCCGGAGCAAGTTCCGAAGCTACGTTGAATGCGTTTCCTGCTCTGTGTGCCAGCCGATTCGCATCAAACGTGCTCTCCGTAACTGTCGAATGATCGAGATACGCCTGTCCCAGCCACATTGTTGCGAAGACACGCTCTTCATGTGATGGAGCGACCCGGACTGCGATTTCAAGAAGGGTACTCGCCTTCGCAAACTCGTCTAGAAGCATGTTTGCTATCGCGAAATCAATTAGTTGTTCGTACGAATACTCCTCGTCTTGATCTAGCAGGCTATGAATAACAGCCTCAGCACCAATGTCGAGATAGTCACGATCTCGATAAAACGGCATCTCGGGATATGGATCAGCCGCGACTGTACGCAACCCACCTGCCATTAATGACGGTGTTCCAATGAGACTGAGTGAGAGGGTAAGTGATACGACGTAGTGAAATGACTTACTCTTATGCATTGCATCCCCTAAATCTGTGCATGGCTATACACGCCCAGATTCGATATCAGGGGCTGAGTCTGACACTGAGTGCCACGTCAATTTGGAATTTCTACGATAAATGATGTCGTGAGATTCCAGCGTTGATCTATTGGATAGTTGGTGTAGTTCCTTCGATACCAGTTTGATACCGGAACGTCATCCTGCATATTGGCAAATCCAAATGCGATATGCGTCTCTCCAGCTTCGAAATATGGCTGGTATGGTGCCCATGAGTTTTCAGTGACTTCTGCCCCACTCATCCACTCAAGCTCTTTGTTCGGTCCAACAACACGAATTCCAATTAATGGACCGTGTGCCGCTGGCTTGGGTATGAAATCTGGCTGCCCATAGCCTTTGATGTCTTCTCCATACAAGCTGTAAAACTGTTTCGCTTCGTTACTCAGGCGTGGTAGTGAAGTTGCTGGATCAACTCGGTCTGCTTCGGGAGCATTCCTCACCAAACTTTGCCACAATTTCGGATCGCTTGCTATCTCGTAGTACAGCCACGCATTCTCTTTGTCTGTCTCAAGCGAAACTAGGTATCCACCAAGCTGGTCCGCAACCTCGATCGCTTCGTCTAATCCCCACTTTGAAACATCCTGAACACGTTTTAGTGCAACGTATCTGTGACCATTTCCCCCATCAGCTATTTCCCATACTTTGGTGTGCGTGACCACAAACCCAAGTGTTTCTCCTCCGGCTTTCTCATCGACTACAGATGGGATCGTCATAGTCACAATCAGATCTCCTACTGCTATGGGCTTTGGCCTCAAGGCTACGAATATGGATGCAACTAGAACTGCAAACAGGCCAAAGGCAACGGCAACGATGCGATTTCGCTTTCTGCGTCGGATCCGTGACAAATCGACTGCTCTTTGAAGATCCAGCAAGAAATCTGATGTGTTCTGATACCGATCAACTGGGTCATGTGCACACGCTCTGTTTACAACTCGAATCAGCTGTGATCTACGCTCCCGATCCAGGGGATCCTTGATCATGCTCGCGATGCTCGGAAACTCCTCCACCCGGTTCCCTGTGAGCAGGCAATACAGAATCTTCCCAACTGCATACAGATCTGCAGATGCATCTTGCATTCCATTTGGCGTGATGTACCCCACAGACCCCACGAGTGTCTGACCAGCCTTGTCAAGACTCGCAACTCCAAAATCCGCAAGCATCCAGACTCCACCAACCCTGAGGACATTCGCAGGCTTTACATCCCGGTGAACTACCCCTGATCCGTGAAGGTGAGCAAGACCCAAGAGAATTGAGCGAGTTATCTCCGCAGCATCCTCAATGGAAACTTGCACCCTGCTACTCAGCAATGATTGCAGGGTCGTCGGGCGGTACTTCGAAGATTCTGCTGGAGCTGATTCTACTTGTGGATCTGCTAGATCCATCGTGTAGTAGAAGTACTCATCACTCGCTCCAACATGGTGCATCCTCACCAGATGTGGATGATCGGATATCGACTCCCGAACTAGCCTTGCAGCACGCTGCTCGCGTTGTACCGCCGAACTATTACCATGCTGCTTGAAGACCACCTTGACGGCCTGATAGTCACCCACCCCATCTATTGCTAGCCAGACTTGACCAAAGCCACCCTCTCCAATGATCCGTACGAGACGAAGGCCTGCAAGCATCGCCCCGGGTTGCAGCAGATCACTATCGGTATACTGTTGTTCATCTGAGTTCATATGGAGATCTTTTATTGAATCAAAATAACGGTAAACACCCTGGAACCACCACCATTATTCGTCGTGTACAGACCGATGGGAGTGAGGAATCCTGGGAGCAGTTTGTTCATCGATATGAGCTGGTCATCGTGCAGTATGCTCTTAGTGCCGGACTTCGTAGAGATCATGCTGAAGATCTACGCCAAACTGTTCTACTTGAGCTCGTAGCACTTCTTCCTACTCTGAGCATTGATCCTGAGCGTGGCAGTTTCCGGTCGATTCTGAGAACCATTGTGAGGCGACGCTGCTTCGACCTGATGCGACGACATTATCGTGAAGCCGAGTTTAAAGAGAAACTCCAATCTAATCCCACAGAATCCCAAGATGAACACTGGGATAGAGCGTGGCATGAGGGGCTTATGAAACAGGCTCTTTCTGAAGCCGCTGAGAGCGTTAATCCAGACTCGTTCCAGGCTTTTGAGCTCACCTCACATTCATCCGTTCCCGCGAAGGAAGTCGCCAAGATCCTTGGAATGTCCATTGATAACGTTTATCAGAGCAAGAGCAGAATAAGGTCAATCGTTGAAAAGAACTACTCCAGATTGAGATCTGAAGCAGAGAATCCTGACACGAATAATGGCCCCAAAGGGTCTACAAGCGATCAGTCATCCTGAAAGGGATTCGATTGGCACATTCGAGCCTGACACCGATTCTGCAAATCCTTCGCTAATCTCCATCGATCTTGAATGAGCTGCTATTGCTCTTCCTCAAGCAAGTACTTCCGAGCAAACTGCTGTAAAACTTCGTTCTTTTTGGCGTAGTCAATCGCTCTGTTACCCTCTTGGTCCGTGACCCTTGAATCCGCCCCCCCATCAAACAGTAGTTTGAGAATACTCGGGTTCTTGCACTCAATCGCACAGTAAATCAGCGGCGTACGCCCCATAGAGCATTTCGCTTCAATATTTGCTCCCGAGTCAAGCAATACCTGGACTGGCGTAACTGATGAGCACTTTCTTACCGCAACCATGAGCGGAGTCATCAAGTGCTTCCCGCCCCGAGCATCTACTTCAGCTCCCCGTTCAATGAGTAATGTAAAAATCTCTGGATCAGAGTCGTAATAAGCCGCCTCAATCAGCGGCGTGGCATTGCCTTCAGTTCGCTCATTCGCGTCATATCCACCATCCAATAACGCTCGAATGACTTCGACTGGTTGCTTGTTCCTAATGGCGAATGAGAGAGCCGAAAATGTCTTGTTCGGCGGATTCTCTCGATTTGCACCATGACTTAAGAGAACACGAATGTGATCAGCATTCTTGTTGTAGCCTGCTGCTGCATACAAAGGCGTGAGGCCATTGTACCCTTCTGTTTCAATGTCAGCACCTGCCCTGATCAGCGCCTCCGTGATCGCATGATTCGAGTTACTCATGCACGCAGCATGTAGTGGCAATCGAATCAATCCTGGCTGCCCATTTACATCTGCTCCTTCCTGAATGAGTTTCTCAATGATTGGAACAGAGGGGTTGTGTGCTGCAGCCGATCGTAGTAGTTTACTGAAATTCGGTTCATCCGTGCGTTCAAGCAGTATCGAGACTACTTCAGGGTCAGAAGAAAAGTGCACGGCGTAATCAATCGCCCTTGATCCATACGATGAGCCTGATTGAACGTCTGCACCTGCCTGAATCAATGCCCTGATAACTGGTACTCCCTGATCATCTCTCGCAGCTCGTGCTAGAGGAGTACGGCCATACTGGTCTTGATGCTCAAGGTCGGACCCAACCAAAATGAGACGCTTCAATATTTCGGGATTGGGATTCGCTGCTGCTGCGATCCCGAGTGCAGTTGCACCGTCAATCCATTGAGCATGCACATCACTGCCCGCATCAACAAGCATCATGATTAGTTCCGGATCCTGGCTTCTCATTGCTGCGTACATGAGCGGAGTCATCTCCATTTCATCGCGAGCATGCACACTTGCTCCAGCATCAAGCAGTACACAGATGACATCCAGCTCTCGTCTTTTGACTACTGCCTCAAGAAGTGGAGTCCGATCGTGGTACAAGCTAAGCTCTAAATCAACACCACGATCTATCGCTGCCTGAACTTCCTCCGCAGTTCCATGGTTGACCGCGCTCATCAACCTCAGTATCCCTGGATCTAGGCGGTCTGGCATCTCGTCCGGTTCGAGAGAGATAAGCCTACCGACTTCCCTACCCGTAACTGTTGAAGTTGCACTCGCTGTTAGCAGCAGAACCACAAAGTTCAAAACCCAGATCTTGTGCTGGAATGATCTCACCTGAACCGCCCGTCGCATGATCATGACTACCCCTATATTTTCACTTTGTCAGGCCATTCGCCGTAGAGAAAATCTACATAGTGATTCGATGCGAAACCACAGTCTGACATGAGTCGTCAAATTTTTATTCTTAGCACCTCTGTCGAGCAATATGTCCGGCTGTTCTTGTCCTAGATGCTGAAGAATTAATCTCTTGCGATATCCCCAGCAAGAGTCTCCGCTTGCTGCAAGACGAGCTCAGTTGCCGCGTCTTGTTGATCTGGTGGATACTTATACTTCCGGAGCAATCGTCGGACCATTGCTCGCATCTCGGCTCGAACGGTCTCTTTAATTGTCCAATCTATCGTTGCACTCTTCCGGATACGCTCCGCAAGCTCGCGAGCGATCGTCTTCAGCGTGTCGTCTCCGAGGTCTTCGACAGCACTCTTATTGTTTGCCAATGCATCGTAGAACGCCTCTTCTGACTCATTGAGCCCAAGCTGCTCGCCTCTTTGCTTCGCTTCCTGCATTCGTTGAGCAAGATCGATGAGTTCTTGAAGAACTTCTGCAGTTTCGATTCCGCGATTCTGGTACTTCTTGATTGAGCCTTCGAGCATCTCTCTGAAAGAACGAGCTTGGACGATGTTCTTGCGGCTTCGGACTTTGATCTCGTCATTGATGAGCTTGCGAAGCATCTCCAATGCGAGGTTCTTCTGGGGCATGTTCTGGACATCAGCCAAGAACTCATCTGACAAGATCGAGATGTCAGGGTTCTTTAGCCCCGCAGAGGCGAAGATGTCCACAACCCCTTGCGAAGCTACAGCCTTCGATACGATCTGCCGCACGGCTGTATCCAGATCTTCTGGTGATTTACTGCCTGGAACGGTTGCTTTCACTATGCCTGCTCTCACGGCTTGGAAGAATCCGACATCGTCACGAATGGCGAGCGCCTTTTCGTGCGGGACTGCGAGGGCAAACGCCTTCGAGAGTTCAAGAACAGCCTGAAGGTAGCGTGACTTACCGTCTTCCAAGGCAAAGACGTGTTCAATGGCTTCCGGAATAACCGCCATCCGTTCTGAGGCCTTGTTAGAGAAGAACCGGCTGTGGTCGAAGCCGTGGTACATGGAAACCACGACCTCGTACTTCTCCTGCATGATGGCCACAGCTTCATCTTGATCAACCGTGGTGCGGCCCTGACCGCCGCTCTCGGTGTACGTCGAGAGGGCTTTCTTGAGTTGGTCGGCGATACCGATGTAGTCAACCACAAGACCGCCGGGCTTGTCTCGGAACACCCGGTTCACTCTCGCAATTGCCTGCATCAGGCCGTGACCACGCATTGGCTTATCGATATAGAGCGTGTGCATGCACGGACAATCGAAGCCAGTCAGCCACATGTCTCGGACGATCACGAGTTTGAGCGGGTCGTTGGGGTCTTTAAACCGCTTGGCGAGATCTTCTCGACGCGACTTGTTGCGGGCATGCTTGGCGATCTCTGGGCCTTCGCTGGCGTTGCCCGTCATCACGACTTTGATGGCCCCCTTGTCGTCATCGTCGTGGTACCAGTCCGGGCGGAGTTCGACGATGGCATCGTGAAGGGCCATACATATCCGGCGAGACATGGCAACGACCATTGCCTTGCCCTCCATCGCGGACTGTCGATCCTCGAAGTGCGCCACGATGTCCTCGGCCACCTGCTTGATCCGCTCATCCGAGCCGACGATCGCCTCCAACGCCGCCCACCTGGTCTTGAGCTTCTCTTTGGAGGTGTCCTCTTCACCCTCGGTCAGCTCCTCAAGTTCCTCATCGAGCGAATCCGCAGCGGCTGCGTCGAGTCCGAGCTTGACCAGGCGACCCTCGTAGTAGATGGGGACGGTGGCGTTGTCCTCGATAGCCTGCTCGATGTCGTAGACATCAATCTCGTTACCGAAGACCCCTCGTGTGCTGACATCTGTGCGTTCAACAGGAGTTCCTGTAAAGGCAATGAATGTGGCGTTGGGAAGGGCGTCTCGGCAATACTTGGCGAAGCCATAGCCAATCTGCCCAGTCTCTTTGTCGATCTTCGCCTTGAATCCATACTGGCTGCGGTGCGCCTCGTCGGCGATCACGATGATGTTTCTCCGGTCAGAAAGCAGTGGGTGCTCGCTTGCTCGTTCGTCAGGGAGGAACTTCTGTATCGTCGTGAAGATGACGCCGCCGCTCGCTCGCTTCAGCAGATCTCGAAGGCTTGTCCGATCGGCCGCTTGATCCGGAGTCTGTCTGAGGATCGCCTTTCCCTCTGCGAAGGTTGAGAACAACTGACCGTCAAGATCATTACGGTCAGTCAAGACAACCACAGTCGGGTTCTCTAGCTCGGACTGCTCGATGAGCCGCCCAGCGTAGAACAGCATCGTCAGACTTTTGCCGGACCCTTGGGTGTGCCAGATGACACCAGCACGCTTGTCTCCGCTCGGCTGTGAAGCCGTGACCGTTGCCCCGACGGCCTTCCGCACAGCATGGAACTGGTGATAGGCGGCAATCTTCTTGATGACCTTCTCGTCACTCGTTTCAAAGACAGTGTAGTTGCGGATGTAGTCGAGGAACCAGCGTCGGTCGAAGATGCCCTTGATTGCTACATCGAGTTGCGGCTGGGTCTTTGGGGCGGTCTCCTCGCCATCCGCAGTGCGCCAAGGCGTGAATCGGTCTTTGCCCGCTGTCAGTGAACCGATACGGGCATCGAGACCGTCGCTGACGAGCAGCAATGAGTTCGATACGAACAGGCTCGGGATCTCTGCTTTGTAGGTCTGGAGCTGCTTGTAGGCGGTCCAGATGTCAGCATCCTCATCGGCGGCGTTCTTCAACTCAATGACGGCCAGCGGGATGCCGTTGACGAATACGACGACATCAGGGCGGCGGTCGTGCTGGTTGGCACCGATCTTCTCTAAGACTGTGAACTGGTTTACGGCGAGCCAATCGTTGCGATCGGGGTTTTCAAAGTCGAACAGCCAGACTTTGTCACCCTTGGATGAGCCATCGGGGAGACGGTACTCGACATCCACTCCATCTCGAAGCAGTGAGTGAAACGTACGGTTATTCTCGATCAGGGTCGGGAGCTCAGGGCGTTGGAGCCGTTTAATGACCTCTTCAAGACACTCGGAGGGGATGTCAGGGTTCAGCTTGAAGAGGACGTTTCGGAGGCGATGAACGAGCAGGACATCGGCGTAGCTTGCTCGCTCAGATCCTGCAGCATCGGGGGCAATCTCTGGCCCGTGTACAATGGAATAGCCGAGTCCCTCGAACCACTCAAGGGCAGCATTCTCGACTACTAACTCGTTTAGCTTCTGTATCACGGCTGCGAACTTCCCAGCATCAGTTGAACAAACCTATCCGTGATGTCAGCGAGTTCATCAAGGTGAAGTGTCACCTGCCAGTTCTTTGGATTCTTGGAACTACCACCTTCATGATTCCATATCACGACCCCATCGAGTACCCCTCCGCTATCTGTGAACTTCATGTTGAAGTGGGTGATCCCATTTCGGAGATAGCGAAACAGCTCTTGAAGATCATTGGGCTTGCCAATGTCACCAGTCAGAACGGGTTCCGGCCAGCCCTTTTGTCTAAGTTGCTCCATGGTCCACTTTGGAACATTCTGATAGTACCGCTGCTGAGGAAAGACGAGAAGTCCAAGCATGGAGTTGATGAGCTGCGTTACCTCGTAAGCCTTGCCTCCGGATTCAGCACGTTCTCTTACGAGTTGTAAGTTGCTTCGTGTACGGTCAGCGAAATCTTTTACAAGATCGTGATACTCCATATAAACCGCCTAGGTACTAGTGGAAATGATGTCCATAAGTTGATGTGAGATTCAGATGTTGAATGCTACTCCCAACTCAATGAGTGGCTCTGAGAATACACATGCTCACCATAGCGCCTATGGCTTACATCATCGATCTTTACTTTGACAAGCACTTCGCCGCCATGAGAGCCGTAATCGACATACTCAGCAGAAACAAGATAGCTCGACGGCCAGCCATCTGAGATGCCTGAGATATTAAACCAGGTACTACTATCTTCAGCTACCCCAATGCCATACGAATTCAGATACAGGGTTGAGCTTTGGTAATAACCCAGCGGCTCGCCTTCGCCCTTTACATAAACAGTGAGCTCAACAGTCGACTGACCGTTTTCATCTGTACTTCGTGTGCCGTCAGTGATTTCTGATGAGATCATGATTGTCGCAGTGCGACTAGTGGGAGCGGAGTACGGATTGCTGTATATTCCGCTCGAACTCCCTGCATAATTCCCAGGGTAAACCTCGCATCCGCTGGTGAGCAATAGGATTGATAAAGATAAGTAAGCCAAGATATATGATCTCATACGCATGTTTTCACCTTTTATCATTGTTCTGGATTAACCCGCACCTCGCCCGACAGCAGCTTCGGCAGCAGAGCATCCCGAGTTTCGGTGAGCGTCCGTGACTCCCTATCGTTAAGCCCGATCTGCTGGTCGATGGCGGATGCCAGCTTTTCGTAGCCAATTCCAATGGCTTCTGTCGGCTCGACAATCCGGATGCCTTCCATGTCCTTCTTCGTCACTGCCGTAAAAATCGTGCCATCCCCGATCGAGTCTTCTTCGGCAAACTGATGCTTAAGGGCGTAGAGCATGAACGACTGCCAGTCTTGGTTGTGCCGAATAGCGGCGAGCCCCCGTCCTACGATCAAGCGTTCATCGGCGACATTGATGCGACCAACAGGCGCTCGCACGGAGAAGAGAATGTCGCCAGGTTCGGCAACCCGTTTCTCGACAGTGCAGTACGTCTTGTGAACTGGGAAGCGTTCCCCATAGTTCGTAACGCCTTGATGGAACGGCAGTCCATCGCCCGTCGTGTTGTAGAACTCCGACTTGGGTGACTGGCCCATAGTGAGGCATGTGGCATCCTTCAGCGGCTTTAAATTCCACCCCTCCGGAATCGGCCCAAGCTCGGAGTCGGCGAAGGTGGCGGGGAGGGCGTCGAAGACGGGCTGGGGCAT
>CENR01029069.1_pt1 | contig 23641 bp, 18 predicted proteins | sample 530181 | NCBI WGS metagenome assembly CENR01 (sample SAMEA2619677, study PRJEB7988) | marine metagenome | biome: marine biome (ENVO:00000447); feature: surface water layer (ENVO:00002042); material: "saline water (ENVO:00002010), including plankton (ENVO:xxxxxxxx)" | depth 5 m | reverse complement strand
GCGCGGATCATAGCCGAAATACGCCTGATATGCACTGTCGTCATTGATATTGACGAAGTGCTGAGGCTGGCCAGCGTAGCGGACCTCTCTGACTTCATGCTGTTTCAGCCACTGAAAAACGCCACGCCCCCCCTTGTCCAGAAAGGCTGTCAGATCATGTCTTACCGTTGATGGATAAAGTGCCATGCATAAGGGCTGGGCGTGCTCGCCATCATTGGCAATAACGACCGCTTCCTTGGGGCTGTTCAACAGCTGCGTCAGCAACCGTGTAGCAAGGTCAGCTGGCAAGTCTGGCATATCACAGGGGATGACCAGTAAAGGCAGATCCGGATCGGCAGCCAGCAGCACGGCTTCCAGGCCGGCTAATGGCCCCAGGAAACCGGCGCGTTGATCAGAAACAACCTTGGCACCTAATGCTTCGTATTGATGCAGGTTACGATTGGCGCTGATAATCACGGCAGGCTCTGACAAAATCTGGCTGCAGAAACGATGCATGGCTCTCTCGACAAAACTGCTGTCTCCGGATGACAGCCACCCCTTGTCCACGCCACCCAGCCGACTGCCCTGGCCACCGCAAAGGATGGCCAGTGTATAAATCAGGCATGAAGGCTGGGAATTTGAACAGCGAGCTGATCGCATGGCATTAAAACCCGGTCGCAATAGTAACCCAGAGTTTACTGCTGTCCTGGCTAAACTCATCAGCCTGATAATCAGCGAATTTCAACGCCAGCGAATAACGATCAATCTGTTTCGCAATCTGGAAGTTCCACTCACTGCCAAGCTCCATACCACCGGTATCACTGCGATACTGGTGCCAGTGCAACTGTGTATTCGCACCAAACAACGTACCGCTGATTGTGAATTGCGTATCCCTGATACCAAACCCAGGCGTTGTCAGAAAACGATCAGCCCAGCCCTGGAAGGCATGTAACGTTGCCAACGGTGTCTGAAATGCACGATTCGCATCTTCATCAGCACCCAGGCTGGTTTCTGTCACTGCAACAGTGAAGCTGTCCAACTTGGCCGACAATGATGCAAGCCAGTAGCTGGCAGAGTAGTCAAATGGATTACCGGCACTATCACTTTGTTCAGCAGCCGTTAACCGATATCCCCAGATGTCTGCAAACCCGCCTTTAACATCCAGTCCGACTGTTCGGCTGGATAATGCCGCTGCGTCAGAAAAATCCAGATCATATGAGAACAGTGCAACATTAACACTGTCCGAGATTTTCCAGTCCAGATTCATGACGTGATGATCACTCTCCAGTGATGCAGGGGGACTCCCTTCATCAGGGCCAAATATGCGCTGTGTTTCATCTATCCAGCCGTACTGTAGCTGAATATTGTCACCCCATTGTTGTTGCCATGTCAGAGCGTCGTAAGTCTGCTCATTCTGGCGCCAGCCAACACCGCCGATAAACCGTTGGTCTGCGTGAAGAATACGTTGCCGACCCGCTTTCAGTGTTGTGCCATTGTTGTTGTACTGAACATACAACTGATTCAGGTCACTGCCTTTCGGGTCTGCAATAACCGGATACTGCACCTGACCGTTGCGTGTATTGTTAAAACGTTCATCACCCAGATAAGTGACATTATCCAATTCGACTGCCACAGATAGTTGATTCCAACTGGCACTATCAAATCTCAACCGGGTTCGTAGCGACGGGGCGAATGCATCTTCCGATACGCCCTCATCACTGACATGTTCAGTCCGGGCTCGGAAATTGATGGCAAAACGACTGGCATTTTCTGCTGCCGTTTCGCCATCATTTTGCGCCGACACCGACAGGCTGTTGATGAGCGCACTGGCACCCAATACGGTGGCTAAGGTCAGTCGCTGTGATATTAAGCCTGACAAAATCTTTCCTTTGATATTTATACTGTTCATCTGTTCCCCGCTTACTGTCGTATGCTTAGTGATACTGACTCTCCACTGGGGGCTGTTGGTATTGTATTTTTTATGCAGCAGTTGACTGTCTTGTGTTTAGTTTCTGACGATTTTCTGCAGCCATTGCGGTGACTTCACCGACAACAAGCAGACAGGGTGTTTTCAGCTGTTTCGTTTTGGCTGTTCTGTCAATATCAATTAGCGCACAGTGAACGACACGTTGATTTTTCATACTGCCATTTTCAATCAGCGCTGCTGGTGTCGACGCCGCCAAACCATGCTTGACTAACTGTGTCCGAATTTCGGTCAATGAGGACAGTCCCATGTAAAATACCAGCGTGCGATTTTTATCTGCTGCCAGCGATGCCCAGTGACTATCCTCGGCACCTTCACTATGGTGAGCTGTGCTCAGACAGACATTGTCGGCAACACCGCGCTGAGTCAGCGGAAACCCTGCTGCAGCAGCACAGGCAGAAGCTGCCGTGATACCCGGCACGATATGTACTGGAATACCGACATCTTCCAGTCGCATCATTTCCTCGCCAACCCGTCCGAACACAGACGGATCCCCGCCTTTGACGCGAACAACCGAGCGACCTAACCTGGCTTGCTCTACCAGAATACTTTCGATTTTTTCCTGCGGTACCGGATGATGCCCAGGCTGTTTGCCGACATAGATGCGAATTGCATCAACGCGCGCTTCATCAATCAGTTCAGGTGCAACCAGCCGATCGTAAACCAGAACATCAGCCTGGCGAATCAGTTTCAGCCCTCGCACACTAATCAAATCGGGGTCCCCAGGACCTGCGCCAACCAGCCATACTTCGCCACCAGGCAATCCGGGTTTGTGTTCTGCCAGGGTCAACATAGGACCTCCTCCTGCTCATCGCTGTTAACACGAGTTAACAATTTTCGAATTTCCGGGATACAGGAGCCACAAGTGGTACCCGCCCTGGTCTTTTTACCGACACACTCTACAGTGCTGCATCCTTTGCTAATCGCTTCAGTAATGCGGTCTTCATCAACCTGATTACATGTGCAAATCTGAGCACTGCCTTTATTTAAACGGGCACCTAATGGCATACCCAGTAACAGCGCTCGCATTGACGTTTCCGGATTCTTAATGGCATCCAGTAACCAGTCTTCGTTCCATTGCGGCATTTCTTCATGTAATGCCATCCATAGTGTGGGCCTTCCCTGGCGGCTACCTACTAAACGCATCATGGCCTGATCACCGGCATCAACTTCTGCCCACTGATCGCATTGCTTGCGCCACTGTTTCTTCATTTGCTTGATATCCAGGCGTGCGTTACCGGCCAGGATATACATATGCCAATCACCCAGCGCTCGATATGCCCAGTAGTCATTGCCTGGCAGCGGCAGCCGTATACTGGATAACAGAATTGCCTGCCACCTGACTTTAACGGGCTTGATCTCAACGGGTGTCTGTTTAAATGCGGGTTGACCGGAAATTGGATCACAGATGGCAGCTACCAGGATGTCAGTACGAGCCGCAGAAGCGAAACTGTCACTCCAGTGAATCGGCATAAAGACATCGCCTTTTCTTAGCCCGTCATGCTCACTGACCCGAACGGTACAGCTACCCTGTGGACTTGATACTGAGGCCAATTGACCAGACTGCAGCTCCAGCGCCTTCATATCATCCGGATGCATTTCAACAAACGGTTCGCTGTAATGCTTCTGCAGCCGCCGACTCAATCCGGTCCGTGTCATGGTGTGCCACTGATCACGGATTCGTCCGGTATTGAGCATGAAAGGAAATGCACCCTGTCTTCTGGGTGAAGTGTCCAGCACTACATCATGAAATTTAACTTTTCCTGATGGGGTGTAAAATAAACCATCGGTGAACAATCGTTTGGTCGATACAAAGTTGCCGTCACTGTCACGATCAATGACCGGCCACTGAACAGGCTTAAGCTGATCATAATCCATATCACTCATGCCAATCATACCGCCGATATTAAAAGCTCGGTCTCCTTTGTTTTTATAAGCTGACAAGCGGGCATGTTCACGGAAAATGTCCGCGGGCTTGGCAAAGTTGAAATCTGAAGCGAACCCCAAACGCTCAGCTACCTGGCAAATGATCCACCAGTCCGGTTTCACTTCAGCAGGTAAATCGAGGAAGCTTCGCTGACGTGAAATCCGGCGCTCGGAATTTGTCACTGTGCCATCTTTTTCACCCCAACCCGCTGCCGGCAATTTGATGTTAGCCAGGCGAACCGTGTCGGTCTCTGCCATACAGTCAGAAACCACAACTGTCGGGCAACGGCTTAACGCTCTTTTGACCCGCTCGGCTTCGGGTAGTGAAACAACCGGGTTAGTCGCCATGATCCAGACAAACTTGATCGTCCCCTCTTCGATCTGTCGGAACATATCAATCGCTTTAGCGCCGGGTGACTGACAGATTGTCGGGCTTCCCCAGAACATCTGAACAATTTCTTTATGCGCTTCCGATTCAATATTCATGTGAGCCGCCAATTGATTGGCCAAACCACCTACTTCCCGGCCACCCATGGCATTGGGCTGTCCGGTAATCGAGAATGGACCGCTGCCTTCCTGCCCGATTCGCCCGGTTAACAGGTGGCTGTAAAGAATCAAACTGGCCTGATCGACACCACGTGAAGACTGATTAATACCCTGGGAGAATACAGATACGGTTTTCTCGGTATTGGCAAACCATTGATAAAATCGCTTCAGGTTCTCAAGAGAGATATCACACGTTTCTGCAATGTCAGACAGATTCGAACTTCGCTCTATGATTTGTTGGCAAACAGATTCATAGCCTTCGGCATGCTTCTTAAGGTATGCCGAATCCTCATGCCCTTCGTTGATCAGATAGGCCAGTAAACCATCGATTAACTCGATATCAGTGCCGGGTTTAATCGGTAAGTGCAGATCAGCCAGTTCTGCTGTAGAGGTACGACGAGGATCAATAACAACAATTTTCAGTTCCGGCCTGGCCGCTTTTGCTGCCGCAATACGCTGATATACCACCGGGTGTGTCCAGGCCATGTTAGAGCCGTAAAGAATAATCAGATCTGCCGATTCAAGGTCTTCATAACTGGTGGGTACCGCATCGGCACCAAATACCCGTTTATGCGCCGCCACTGCCGTTGACATACACAGCCGGCTATTGGTATCGATATTGGCAGAACCGATATAGCCTTTCATCAGTTTATTGGCGACGTAATAATCCTCGGTCAAAAGCTGACCGGAGACATAAAATGCCACTGCATCCGGCCCATACTTTTCGATGGTTTCCTGTAAGCGTTGCGCTACCCGGTCTAAAGCACTGTTCCAGTCCGTCTGTTTGCCATCAACTTCCGGGTGCAGCAATCTGCCATTCATCCCGATTGTTTCGTGCAGTGCGCTGCCCTTAACACACATACGACCGAAGTTAGCCGGATGATCCTCGTCACCAATCGGCATATCCTGATTTCGCTGCCGACTAAGTGTGACACCACAACCAACTCCACAGTACGGACAAGTGGTATGAACACGCGAAGAAGACACGGAAGCACTCAGATCCTGAACCGGGATATTACGCATCAGGAACTTACCTCCTGCTCAGGAGAAAGCTCTGCTTCCAGCCCTGCGGGATCCAGTAGCACCTGCATTTGCGGGGCTACATTTTTTTGTTCCGCAATCATGTCCACATAACATTGGCTGTCTTCGGTATCGCCAAACATGACTGCGCCGATCAAGCGGTTGTCCTGCCACCACAGGCGGCGGTACCCCCCCTGATCATCGCGCATGGCCATAGACACCGGAGAGCTTTTGCCGTCAATAGTATTGCTTTCTGATTCAACCAGAGTGCCGGCTGAGAACACATGTACGCCACTGACTTTCAATTTTGTTGGCAGCGCTTGTGTGACATACCCCTGGCAGTCTGCGAGTAACAGTAATCGTCTTGCTTCACTTTCTGTGTTGGCATAAACCGCAAATACATTGGCAAGTACCGCTGCCTGCTGGTAAATCGGTGCCACCAATCCAAATAATTCTTCTTCAATCTGACAGCACTCGCCAATGGCAAACACATCGTCAACTTGTGTTCGCAATTTGTCGTCAACAACAATGGCACGCTCACAGGGAATGCCGGCAGCTTTTGCCAATGTGATTTCCGGAACAACGCCAACAGCCTCTACCACCAGTTCACAAGGAAAAACCTGGTCATCTGCCAGGGCAAGCCCTGCCACTGCCCCCTGTTCATCTTCCAGATAGCGTTCACATTGTGCATCCGCCACAAAGGTTACGCCTTTTTCATGTAGTGCTGTAACCAGCCTTTCTCCGGCCTCACTATCCAGCTGTCGATTCATAGGCCAGGAGGCATTGTGAACAACTGTCGTATCGATGTTATGCGCTTGCAGTGCACAGGCAGCTTCCAGTCCCAGCAAACCACCACCAATCACAACAGCTTTTTTAATGCTGGAAATACTGCCTAACAATCGTTCTGCATCAGCCATGTTACGCAGCGCTTGTACACCTTTCAGCGACTCTCCAGGCAATTTCAGTTTGCCCGGTCGTGAACCTGTTGCGAGTACAAGATAATCCCAGGCCAGCCGCTCACCTGATGCTGTTGTGGCGCGTTTTCGGTTTGTATCCAGAGATGTAACGGGATCACCAGTAATGACCCGGATACCATTCGTTTCATACCAGGCACTGTCATGAAGTGCGAGATTATCTGAAGGTATCTCACCAGCCAATAAAGGGGAGAGCAGGATTCTGTTATACGCGGCCAGAGGTTCTTCACCCACCACGATAATTTCAAAAGCATTTTCTGCTTTATCAATAATCTCTTCCAGTAACCGCCCGGCTGCCATGCCGAACCCCACTATAAGAATGACTGGTTTATTACGACTTACCATTGGTTTATTCCGCTATTCCTACCAGAATTCGTTCATCTCGTAATGTCACCGGATATGCTCTTACATTGACTGTCGCATCCTCCAGGCACTCACCGGTTTTGAGACAAAAATGCTGTTTATAGACTGGCGAAGCTACACAGATCCTGCCCTTCATATCTGCCAGCAACCCTCTGCTCAGCACATTGGCGTCACTGAATGGGTCGAGATTATCAATGGCATAAATATTTGTTTTATCCCTAAACACCGCAATTTGTTTGTCTCCTAAACGGGCTGGAGCACCTGTTCCTGGAATAATGTCGTCAACACCTGCAATATCAAACCATTCAAGCGCTTCTGACCGTTCTGCATTCGATGCCATACTCATCACGCAATCTCCTTGACTTTTAACTGTTGTTTTTCTTCAGCACGAGCCGGTCGTTTCTGTCCGCGTTCACGCACGTACACAATGTCTCCATCAGGCGTATCATCATTCAGGAAGGGTTCAAAACGCTTCAATGCAGCCGGATCATTAATCGTTCTTTTCCACTCACATTCATAGGTATCGATAATGCCCTGCATTTCTGTCTCGAGTTCTTCACCGATTCCCAGTGAATCGTTAATCACTACATCCTGTAAATATTCGAGCCCACCTTCCATGTTGTCGCGCCATACAGATGTGCGCTGCAGCCGGTCAGCTGTTCTGACGTAAAACATGAGGAAGCGGTCGATATATTTGATCAAGGTTTCATCATCGAGATCACTGGCGAAAAGTTCAGCGTGGCGAGGACGCATGCCGCCGTTGCCGCATACATAAAGATTCCAGCCTTTTTCTGTCGCAATGACACCCACATCTTTACTCTGTGCTTCAGCACACTCGCGCGTACATCCTGAAACGGCCATTTTTATTTTGTGCGGCGAACGCAGTCCGCGATACCGCTTCTCAACATAAATGGCCATGCTCACCGAGTCCTGCACACCAAAGCGGCACCAGCTAGAGCCGACACAGGATTTGACCGTTCGTAAGGATTTTCCGTAGGCATGACCTGATTCAAATCCAGCGTCTGTCAGGTCTTTCCAGATTGCAGGCAACTGATCAACACGGGCACCGAACAGGTCGATACGCTGACCACCTGTTATCTTGGTATACAGGTCATACTTAATCGCAACATCTGCCAGGACAGCCAGCATCTCTGGACCAATTTCACCGCCCGGAATCCGGGGAACAACCGAGTAGCTACCATCTTTTTGCAGGTTGGCCAGGAAATTGTCATTCGTGTCCTGCAAACCGACGTGTTTAGGGTCCAGGATAAAATCGTTCCAGCATGAGGCGAGAATAGAGCCAACAGCGGGTTTACAAATCTCACAGCCATTGCCACTGCCAAAGCGTTCGAGCAGTTCTTCAAAACTGCGAATACCGTGCATACGGACCAGGTGATACAACCCCTGGCGCGTGTAGGAAAAGTGTTCACAGATATCATTATTGACTTCGATACCCTGGCTTTTTAGTTCGGCGTCGAGAACCTGTTTGACCAGCGTGGTACATCCGCCACAGGTAGAAGAGGCACGAGTTTCGGTTTTAATCGCGCCCATGGTTGTGCAACCTGCTGCAATCGATGCACAGATATCGCCCTTACTGACATTATTGCAGGAACAGATTTGGGCTGTGGCTGGTAACGCATCAACACCCAGCACAGGTTTATCACCGGACTGAGGACTGATCAGGCTGATCGGCTCCTCAGGTAAATCGATATCATTCAGGCTATATTGCAGCAGCGAATCGTAGTCTCCTGTGTCGCCAACCAGCACAGCTCCCAGCAGTTTTTTACCATCGTTGCTGATGACCAGTTTCTTATAGACTCCACGTGAGGCATCTGAGATAGAACAAATGCGTGACCCTTCACTCCGGGCGTGGGCATCGCCAATTGAACCCACTTGAACGCCTAACAGCTTCAGTTTCGTGCTCATATCAGCACCCGAAAATGTTTTGGCTTCATCCGTCAGTGTGGAAGCCAGATTCCGGGCCATCTCATAACCGGGCGCTACCAGTCCGTAAATTTTCCCTTGCCACAGGGCGACCTCACCAATGGCATAAATACTGTCATCACTCGTTTTGCAGTGATCATCAATAATAACGCCGCCTCGCTCACCAATACTTAATCCACTGCTGCGCGCCAGCTCATCACGCGGGCGTATACCCGCGGAGAAAACGATCATGTCTGTTTCCAGATCACCTTCTTCAAAGTTCAACCGGTACCTGGCTGTCGTTCCTGTACCGATGTTTTGAGTGGCTTTCCCGGTATGCACTCGCACATCCAGTGCTTCAATTTTCTCTCTCAGTAATGCACCGCCAATATCATCAAGCTGCACTGCCATTAACTGAGGCGCAAATTCCACAACATGTGTCACCAGGCCACTATCTTTGAGTGCCTTTGCAGCCTCAAGGCCAAGCAGGCCACCACCGACAACTACCCCGCTCTGACTTGAGGAAGCTGAAGCCTGTATGGCTTCGAGATCCTCAATGGTGCGGTAAACATGACAATGCGCTTTATCATTGCCAGGGATTGGCGGTACAAAGGGATATGACCCCGTTGCCAATACCAGTGTGTCGTAGCAAAGTTCCATACCGGTATCAGTCTTAACCATTTTTGCAGTACGGTTAATGGAGACTGCCTTCGTCCCGGTCAAAAAAGTGATGCCGTTATCATGAAAAAAGTTTTCATCACATAGCGTCAGCTCTTCGACCGTTGTACCGGAGAACCAGGCGCTAAGCTGAACACGGTCGTAAGCAGGGCGAATCTCCTCACCTATGACTGTAATGTCATAGGCCTGCGTTTTGGCTACCAGCTCTTCCAGAAATCGCTGGCCTACCATCCCGTTGCCGATAACCAGCAATCGTTGCTTACTCATGGGTCACTCCTGTTTGCTGTCTCTTGCTGACTCGCTCGTTAACGTTTCGGTCAGCCATAAAAAAAGCGCCTGATACCCGAGCGATGCTCGAGTCCCAGGCGCCTTTGCCTTGATTCTGTATTAAGCCCTTTAAACCGCCGTTGGTTCTGGGCTGCTGTCCCGCTGCCATAGCGCGACATTAAAGTGTTCAGCAAAAGGTGTGCCAGGCATTCATAACACAATTCATGAATTAACATATCTCATTGAATATTAAGATTTTATTAAGGGTATCTTATTAGAATAACTATACCGAATCACAAACCGTTCAACGGCTAAAGGTAACCGTCCTGTGCCAGCAAAGAGTGCACAGCGCACTGAAATGATGCACAAAAGTTATCCGATAGCTCATATACACAAAGTGCTGTGCAGTGCCCGTAAACGGATAAAAACTGTTGTAAATAAAGGGGGTTAGAGAATCTTCAAGGTCGCAACAATAATTTGGCACACTAAATGCATTACCCTTAGCGAACCGATGTATCTCACGCCCAAAGACGGGTGACATGATACGTTTTAGGGCAATGGCGTCCATTTCTTTCGGCTACTAATCCGGCCGATCATAGAAGTGGGCGCTTTTTTTTGAGCTAACGATAGAGGGTGATATCCATGAGCAGCGTACTTAAAGCAACCAAACATCAACTCACTAGATGTCTGCAAGCCGCGTCACTGGCAATTGGCACGTCTGTCATCATGGTAACGGGCACCCAGGCAGAAACAGGTTGGCCCGAGAAGGAAGACCTGACTATCGGTTTTATCAAACTTACGGACATGGCACCGTTAGCGATCGCCTATGAGAAAGGTTACTTCGAAGACGAAGGCTTATATGTCACGCTTGAGGCCCAGGCAAACTGGCGTGTTTTACTTGACGGCGTCATAGATGGCCGACTTGATGCAGCCCACATGCTGGCTGGCCAACCTCTGGCCGCTACCATCGGCTATGGCACTCAGGCTGATATCGTTACGCCATTAAGTCTGGATCTCAATGGTAATGCCATCACTGTTTCCAACGACATCTGGGATGCCATGCTGGAACACATACCAACTGAGGACGGTGAGATTGTCCGTCCGGTTTCAGCTTCATCCCTGAAACCCGTTGTAGAGGAATATAAATCTGCAGGCACCCCCTTTAATATGGGCATGGTGTTCCCGGTATCAACGCATAACTACGAACTTCGCTACTGGTTGGCTGCTGGCGGCATCCACCCTGGCTACTATGCACCGCACCTGGGTGATATATCCGGTATGCGACAGGCTGATGCGCTACTTTCTGTGACACCGCCACCACAAATGCCAGCAACGCTGGATGCTGGCACCATTCTCGGGTATAGCGTGGGCGAGCCCTGGAATCAGCAGGCTATTTATCGTGATATCGGTGTGCCCGTTATCACTGATTATGAAATCTGGAAGAACAACCCAGAGAAAGTTCTCGGTTTGACGGCATCGTTTATCGAGGAAAACCCCAATACTTCTGTGCGACTGGTTAAAGCCGTGTTACGTGCCAACAAGTGGCTGGATGACAACAACAATGCTAATCGCGAAGAAGCTGTAAACATCCTTTCTCGCAGTGAATATGTTGGCGCCGATGAGGAAGTTATCGGTAATTCCATGACGGGTACGTTTGAATACCAGAAAGGGGAAGTACTTGAGGTACCTGATTTCAATGTTTTCTTCCGATACAACGCTACCTACCCATACTACTCTGACGCTATCTGGTATTTAACCCAGATGCGTCGCTGGGGTCAGATATCTGAACAAAAGAGTGATGAGTGGTACTTTGATACCGCTAAAAAAGTCTACCGCCCTGATGTGTATGAACTTGCCGCAGAGGAACTGATTGCCGAAGGATTAATGTCGGCAGAGGACTTTCCGAATTTCGCCACAGAAAGCGGTTATCGCCCAGTGCAGGACGACTTTCTCGATGGCATTCCTTATGACGGTTCCAAGCCCAATGCTTATCTTGAGTCACTGGATATTGGGTTAAAAGACGAAACGCTCTAATTGAACATCTTAAGTTTAGACAGTATTTAACAGGTTGATATTATGGAAGCCATTTTGAATAAAATCCGACTGACACTGCCATCGGCAAATAGTTTTGACTTTGCTTCTGGCAGCGCTATTGCCAAGATGTTTCGTTCCTGGATTTTAGCCGGCACAGGGATCCTGGTCTTTCTCTTCATGTGGCATGTGGCTGCTAGTAATATCAACACTTCGCTTGGTCAGTTCCCGGGCCCCGCCCAGGTCTGGGAGCAGGTTGGTGCGCTCAAAGCTGATTATCAACGCGAGAAACAACGCGAACGTGACTTCATGGTTCGTCAGCAAGAAAGAAATGCTGAACGACTGGCCGTAGATCCTGATTATGATGCCCGCATACGACCTTATACTGGACGACCGACGTTTGTAGATCAGGTTCAAACCAGTTTGCTTACTGTAGGATTCGGATTTTTCATTGCCACAATTATCGCCATCCCTCTGGGGATCATTTGTGGCCTGAACTCATCCATTTACAGTGCCATCAACCCGTTGATTCAGGTTTTCAAACCGGTTTCACCACTAGCCTGGTTGCCACTGGTCACCATGGTTGTCAGTGCCCTTTATGTCAGTGACAGTGAAGTGTTTACAAAAGCTTTTGTCACATCAGCTATCACGGTGTCACTGTGCAGTCTGTGGCCGACATTGATTAACACCACCGTTGGTGTCACCAGTGTTGATAAAGACCTGATTAACGTTAGCCGTGTTATCCAGCTTCCGGCTCATTTACATGTAACCAAGATTGTACTGCCTTCCGCTGTGCCAATGATTTTTACGGGGATGCGTATGTCGCTGGCGACTGGCTGGATGGTACTGATTGCTGCCGAAATGCTTGCACAAAACCCTGGGCTGGGTAAATTCATCTGGGACGAGTTCCAGAATGGAAGTTCTGATTCACTTGGAAGGATTATGGTCGCTGTCATTGCAATCGGCCTAATCGGTTTTGCCCTGGACAAAATCATGTTGTTGATTCAGCGCAAAGTCAGCTGGGATAAAACGGCTGTCCTACGTTAAATCAATCGTATTGTATTTGGAGAATAACCATGCAGTGTTATCTTGAACTGAGCAATGTTGGCATCGAATTCAACACTAATAATGTCCCATTCAAAGCGCTCAGCAATGTAAACCTGAAAGTCAATAAAGGTGATTTCGTATCGCTGATAGGACACTCCGGTTGTGGTAAATCCACTATCCTGAACATTATTGCCGGCCTGCACCAGGCAACAGAAGGTGGTGTCATTCTGGAGGGTCGTCAGGTAGATTCGCCCAACCCTGATCGCGCTGTTGTCTTTCAAAATCACGCGTTATTACCCTGGCTGACTGTCTATGAAAATGTGGAGCTGGCTGTTAAACAGGTCTTCAAAGGGCGTCGCCCGGCATCAGAAGTCAAAGGCTGGGTTGAACACAACCTGGACCTGGTCAGCATGACACACGCAAAAGATAAACTGCCTCATGAAATTTCTGGGGGCATGAAGCAACGCGTTGGTATTGCTCGCGGTCTTTCGATGGAACCCAAAGTGCTACTAATGGACGAACCGTTTGGTGCTCTGGATGCATTAACCCGCGCACACTTACAGGATGAGTTGATGCGTATTCACAGTTCACTCAATAATACCGTCATTATGATTACGCACGATGTCGACGAGGCCGTGTTGCTGTCTGATAAAATCGTTATGCTGACTGTCGGACCAGAAGCTTCCATCGGGGAGTTACTGGAAGTCAATCTGGAAAGACCCCGTGACCGCTTGGCATTGGCTGATGATACGGCTTACATTGGCTATCGAAATGATGTCCTGCGATTCCTGTATGGTAGGACCCATTAATACTAAGACGCATTAATACTAATCAGGCGCTGCTGAAAATGGTACCGGCAGCAGCGCATTTTGAGAGCCTGCCCTCTTCATTTCTACCCCTTCCATAAAACTGACATTTCGATGAGAGAACGCGCCACATCAATTAACCGGCGGCTTTGATTCATCGCCGTCTGCCTCATCAGCAGATACGCTTCATCTTCTTCCAATCCACGATGTTTCATTAAAATATATTTGGCCCGTTCCATTATCTTACGTTCTTCCAGAGCGGTTCTGGCCAAATCCAGTGATTGCTCTACTTCCTGTAAGCGTTTGGATTGGTACTGCACAAGATCCATCAAAGTACGGGATTGGCCTGGAGATGTTACATTATTGTTAACCGGTGTCCGGAGCAGCGAAAACGTTTCAATCGAGCTGGTAGGTTCTTCTTCGTTCAACGACATAAAATGCTGAACAGCATCTTCATTGGCTGACAGACGATTCTCAGCCTCTTCAAGTCTCAGTTGGCATTGCATTGACAGGGCTTCATAACATGCTATTTCCAGCTCCCTGATCTTATCCTGCTTTTCACTTTGTACCGTGAACCATTGCCGCGCCAGATCCTCACCGGTCAAACGACCTTTGGCTGTTCCACAAAGATGATCTCGCAAGGCTGCTATCTGCAGGCAACATGGTGAAGACTCTAATGCACGCCAGACGGCTACTGCCTGCTGATCAACATGTTGGAGATAGGTCGAAAAACAGGTTTCCTGATAATCGATAAGATGTTCAATTCTGGATTTGATTTCAACCGGCGCCATGCCACTGGCAAAGGCGAGTGAACCCGCCGCTCTTTCCTGACCCGCCAACTCCTTCCCCTGCATCAGATTAAACAGACCGACCAGAATCTCTGTGAGTTTTGGATCGCGAGCAATGTCAGCAGCCTCAAAAACGACCGCTAACAGCGAGCTGATTATTGCACTATAAGCCTGGGTCAGGGCCTGACCATCCCAGGCACATTGCCAGGTTTGCGTCCGTAACGTGTGAATTTCTTCCATGGCCTGTATGGCAAGAGAAAGGCGGCTGAAAAGCACCGCAGAAGACGCCCCCATCCCCTGGATGGCAGGTATACTTTGATCCAGACTGTGCTCCAGCACCGATCGCTTCTGGTCAGACTCTTCCCTGATTGCGATCAGTTCCGCCTGGTAGTCACTGCCCTGACTGCCAACAAATAAGTTACTGGCACCTCTCTCTCGCTGCAATGAATGTACGAGATCGCCGATAACGGATATCAATCCGCTAATAACGTTAAAGTCCCTTAATCCTTGAATTTCGCACCGTTTCGATGCGATAAGGAACTCTACCGCGCGATTATTGTGCAGTATATCAGGCATACCTCCCCCATGAAGTGCACCAAAATCACTGTAATTTTCAGTAATATGTAGCTAATTGGCTGCTATATGTCCCCATAATCCGCCCGGAAGCACAAACAACTCTTCCCTTTAGAAAAGTCCGGCAGCAATTACCCCTGCTGTATACTGGTGCACAGCTGCAAGCTTCAGGCCATATCCCATTATACGCTGTTTGTTGTTTGGAATAGATGAGTGTCGCGCTCGTTATCAAGGGTAGAGCCTTAGGAACTATCAAGAATGTCACTGGACACTGAGTCCAGGATACGTTTAGATAGATGCGCAAGGCCAAAATTCAATCACTAAGGAGAGTTGTGATGAAATCGATGACAATACTGAGTTTATTCAGCCTGATGTTGGTGCTGGGAGCATGTAACGACGGTCCTGCAGAACAGATGGGAGAGGATATTGACGAGGCTGCTGCAGACATGTCTCGTGCAGCTGAAGATGCTACTGAAGAAATCACTCAGTAAGTTGAACCGGCAAAATCCGCAGCATTATTTGCTGCGGATGTACCGGGTCAGTAACCAGGGAAGGATGGTCAAATCCGCCAGCAATGCAACCAGCATAGCCAGTGCGGTTAACAGACCAAACGTCATACTCGGTACAAAGTCTGAAAATGCAAGCATGGAAAAGCCACCAGCAACAAGAATTGATGTGTATAACACAGCCATACCAACGGAACGGTAGCTATTATCAATCGCTTGATTTGCTGGCTGGTTTTTTCGCTCTTCCAGGTAACGATGTACAAAGTGGATAGTGTCGTCAACCGCGATACCCATGACAATCGCAGCGATTGTCACACTCATTAAGTCCAGCGGTATCCCCAGCCAGCCCATGACACCAAAGATCAGCGCCGTTGAAATGATATTTGGCACAATGGCTATCAGCGCGACTTTGAAAGACTGAAACAAGACCAGGAAAGTTAGCGTCAGCACCACATAGACAATACCCAGTGTCATGACCTGACTGTCAGCCAGTCGCGACATAATGTCCTGATATAACACAAACAAGTTGCTTAATTGATAACTGTCCCGAGGTACATCAATAGCAGCCAGTTCCTGTTGCATATCCGCCAAAAACGCTTCTCTGTCCAGGCCTGGTGTCAGGTCTTCTATCCAGACATTGAACCGCACTTCCTGACGCTCTTCGCTAAAGAATGAACCAATCAGATCCTCTCTGAAATTTTCATCCATCATCCAGTAAACAGCTGTCAGCTCATATTCTGTCAGCGGTTGTCCGTTATTCACTTCTCTTGCCAAATCCGTAAGATTAACCGGAGAAAGAATGCGACCTGTTGCCTCATAATCTGCCAGCACCGCCTGTATCTGTTGCAGCTTCAACACAGATTCGGCCGTCATAATCAGATCCGGATTATCCGGTTGGTCGGGCAAAGGGTAGACAATATCCATCGGCGTAGAACCACCAAATGCCTGATCAATATAGGCAAGCTCCTGATGAATCTGCGTATCTTCAGCAAAATAGTTGATAAAGCTATTCTCTGCACTTAGCCGCATGGCACCAAGCCCACCTGCGATCACAGCGGCGACACTGCCTAAAATAACCAGGGGAGCGCAGCGTTTCGTCAGTCTCTGAAAACCATTAACAACACTTTTCAACAAGCCAATATCATCGCGCTGCTTGTCTGAAGGTATTAAGGTAACCAGCACTGGAAACAGAATCAGGCTTACCATGATTGAGAAAAACATGGCGATAATCATCATCCAACCGAAACTGATGACCGGCTGGATCCCACTGAAAATCAAAGATCCAAACCCGACTGAAGTTGTGATACCGGCAAAAAAACAGGGCCCGATTTTTCTTCGTAATGTTTCTTCTATCAGCTTTTGATGTTTTTTACTGCTGTCAGCTGAGGACAATTCCCGGTAGTCCACGATCAAGTGTATGACAATGGCCAGGGTCAGGATCAATTGCAATGCGATAAAGTTTGATGAAATCACCGTGGCTTTAATATCCAGCAATGCAAACAGCCCCATGGTTGGCAAGACACTGCAAATACAACAGAGTACTGGAATTGTTACCCAGCGAAAGCTGCGGAAAAGAATAAATAACAACAGGCAAATCATCGCAGCAATTGCGCTACCGAAGACGACCAGGTCGCTGCTGATGATGTCAATCAGCTGATAGGCCAGCACATGGACACCACCCATGTGCAACTGTGCACGTGCCTGGTAGGGCTCTAAAATTTCCCGAATCGCTTCAACTTCCTGCTGACGTTGTTGAGACAACTCTTGCAGCAACGGCTCGCGCTGTGACTCCAGTCGTTTCAGTTCAGACTGTTCGCTCTCGCTAAGCCCATCCTGCGCCATTCTCTGGGCGTTCAGCGCAGTGATATCCTCATTAAGTGTTTGCAAGTCGGGATTGGATTGAAACAGCACCTGCATGGCTGTGGCATCCATTGCCGAGTTCACCAGCAAATTGGTGTATACCGGATGATCGGTGAAGGCCTCCTGTAACGTTGCCTGATCGAAATCACCTCCGGCGATGGTGAGATCACTCAATGAACCTCTCAGCCCGTCTATGGAAGTATTCTCGGTAAAGATGGGTACGTTGAGAATCGAGCGGACAGAGTTGACCCGATCGAGCTGCTCAATGGCATCACTGATCGCTGCAACATCATTTAATGTGCTTTGCGAAAACAGATTTGCGCTATCTGGCTGGTAGGTCACCAGCAAAAATTCCTGGGGGGCATACTGTTGATTAACCTGCTGGGTTTGGACGTACAGCGGGTTATCTCGTGTCAGTAATGTATCGGGTGAAGCGTCAATCTGAAAGTTCTGCGCCTGCCATCCCAACGCACCAACAATCAGCAGAAAGACTGCCAGCACTGCCAAAGGGAATCTGAGTAACGCATGTATCGCTGAAGTCAGAAAGCCCTTCGGTGCATCACTTTCACTGTTCGACATTCGCAGCCCCTTCCGTGCTCGCTTCTGATGGCTGCTCAGGATACTGCTGATCACGCAATAGTCCCTGCACATGCAGGTTTCTCATGAACAAATACAAGTCTTCACTCTCTTCACGTAAATCGGTGTAAGACATGATCGTAGGGCCGTACTCCTGGAAATTATCAAAAATACGTACCCCGGTGTCTTCGGGACTATCCATCAGATACTGAATTGGGTTGAGCTGACCATCAATGAACATCCCGACCCCGCTGCGCGCATTACTGGGGCCTATGAATGGCAGCACCAGATAGAAACCATAACCCACACCATAGCCTGCCATCGTATCACCGGCCCGTGCCAAATCCTCTTCTATCTCAAACCAGTTTGTGGCTGGATCACCGAAGCCGGCAACGCCTATCGTGGTGTTAATAGCAAATCTGCCGATATCACGCCCGGCACCTTTAATGTCACCGCGAAGCAAATGATTGATCAGATAGATCGGCGTTTTGATGTTGTCAAAGAAATTGCCTATGCCTCGCTCAACAGGGTCAGGTGTAACTGAAACGTAAGCATCAGCCAGAGGAATAAGCACATAACGATAAGTTACATCGTTAAATTTATGCATGACCCGGTTGAAAGGCATGAGGGGGTCAGCAATGACAAGTTGATCGGTTGTTGCGACAAATTGGCTGCCACTTCCATCAGGCGAGTCATTATCCGATTCAGATTCAGGAAAGCCGACAACATTGGGCTCAATGTTCTCAACGGCCTCTGCCTGCGACTCTTCAATATCTGACCCAGACCCATCACCCGGTTGTGCTGAGAGTGTGCCAGACAACAGAAGACCAGCCAGCCACAGATACCTATACTTGCATTCCCTTTTTTTCAATGCTCGCCTCCTGAATTTTATACTTCAACGTAGCAGGCGAGTGTTTATTCTCTATGACGCCTGCCTCGCCTTGCGTTTCCTGAACATACGCCTGGTGTCCTGCCGGATTCGACGGAAACTCATCCAGGTACCTGTCGCTACCAGACAGGTTACACCGAAAAGCAGGACAATCACTAGCACGTCCCACACAGGACGTGACTTAAGTCCCGGATAATCCAGCCGGTGCATCCCTATCCGGGTCCAGCGAGACAACCGCCGTGCATCGTTAACCACCTGTATGCGTCCAGAGTCGGGCTGTACATAAAGCACCCGCGCGCCCTCATCTATACTGGTTTTGATGACAGGCAGATCAATCGGTGTTTTATGTTCGTAGTAGTACAGGTCTTCCTCTGTCATCAACTCGACACCCGCATCATTAATCCCCAATGCGGCCAGGCGCTCCCGCACTTCGGTAACCGAGAGCGGAGCATCTGCTCTGGCAGCACGATCCAGGCGGCTGACCTGTTCACCGCTGGCATCATACGCGAGTACTGACAGCTTGTTATTAAAAGTTGAAGAAGCTAACTGCCTGATATCTTGCTGTAGCAAGCTGTTATCTCTTTGCTCGCCAGTCAGCGACTGTAAAAATGCCTGCGTATCACCCCAGCTGAATGAGCCCTGCATCTCTTGCGATATTGAATCCCTGGGAGATGACAACCAACCCCAGGGGTTCATCGTCAGCAATCCGCTGAACACCCAGGTCAACGTCAGTACACCGAAAACCAGTCCCAGTATGTGATGCCAGTACCATAGACCTTTATAGGGTGAGCGCACATTGCCATTATCAGAGTTGGTATTGTTGAGCCGTTTCTCTGTCCCCAACCTTTTTGGGCGCCAGCGATAACGTTTAATGCCAACATAAATGCCGGTCAAGGTCAGGAAGGTACCAGCCACAGACGTCCAGATAACCACTTCGACCCACAATGCACCGTTCTGACGAAGTGTGGTTGGGTAGATCCAGTGTGGTACTGCCCCTAACCAGGACCAGAAACGCACCATGGTGGTGGTTTTCTGAAAGACCTCACCCGTTGTGCCATTAACATAAATCTCAGTACCTCCCGCATCGTTGAAATGAATGTGGCTGACAGGCGCGTTGCGGCTAGCTGTCTGGATGGTCCACTGATCAACATCAATAACATCAACATCAACATCAACATCAATAACATCACCCTGCAAATCCACGACATCAACCTGATTGCCGTCTGCCCAGTTTCGGGCAATCTGCTCAATATCTGGCTCATCCAGTACCGGAATATCCCGCCCGGTGGTTAAATCCAGCGTTCGTTCACGTAGCCGCATGACAGGACGGTCTAGCAGCATCTCAATGCGAAAATCCTGGCCTTCTGCAGACGGGTCAATGGCATTTAAGCGGCAGCAATTGCTGAGATCCAGAGGCGCCAGACCATTGAGCTGCTCAGCTCGACTGATAGCCGGAAACCCCTGGTACATCATGACGAACCCCGAGACGCACCAGAGCGTCATCAGAATCCCGACTGCGACCGCCAGGTAGCGGTGCAGCCACAAGATCATTTTCATCATCAGAATTGGTAGGTGTAGTTAACGTACAGTGTTCTGAGTGGGGCCAGACGACTCCAGCGGAAGCGCTCACCACTGTCAGATGTTTCCAGTACGGACGACCCAACCCGGGTAGCGTATTCCTCATCAAAGAGGTTTTCCAGTCGGACATTGACGCGGTGATTGCGGGCCTGAGAATCCAGGTAGAAATGTGCTCCCAGATCAAACACCGTGTAATTACCATAATTCAGTGTGCCAAATCCGCTCACATTGGATTGCTTGTCACCCACGTACTTGGCAGCCATGTTCATGCCCCAGAGGCCGGATGGTGCCTGGTAGCGCGCTCCCAACTTGTAGTTATGGCGGGGACGATCCTGAATCTGTTCGCCTGACCTTGTTCCTGAGCGTGTAATTGAGCAGTACCCGTCATGGCAAAAGCTATCACCAGCGTTAATTGTTTCTTCCCGAACAGAGATTTTGAATTCATCGTATTTCCCTTGGGGGAACCGACGCTGCTGCTAATTCTCTGTTAGCACACAGCACACCCCCATCACTTCCTTGATTTCTGGTATCAATAGATTTGTGACGCGCAATATGCGCCCTTGCTATCACACCAACAAGCCGGCATCGATTAAGTGTGTAAAATGCGAGTTGGATAAAGCAATATTGCCGTTGAGTTAAGCTTGCAACACCGATGGCTGATCGGTGTTGGCCCTTCTTGCCCGCCCATGCTGACACCAGTATCATTGCCGTCTTTTCCTGATCATGTGCTGCTGACAATGTTTAACGCTATCGATTATTGGGGCCTGCCATGGATGCCTTTCTGATTTCTACCGGTCTGGTGACCTTGGCAGAGATGGGCGATCGGACTCAGCTTCTGGCTTTTTTACTGGCCGCTAAATTCCGCCGCCCTGTCCCCATCATGCTGGGCATACTGATCGCTACGCTGGCCAACCATGCTTTTGCCGGTTTCATTGGTCAGTGGTTTGCTGAACTTCTTACCCCTGAAATCTTGCGCTGGGTGCTGGCGGTGACGTTTTTCGCCATGGCTGCCTGGATGATGATTCCGGACAAACTGGACGATGATGCACCGGATGCCAGCCAGTACGGAGTGTTGTTAACTACCATCATTGCATTTTTTCTGGCCGAAATTGGCGATAAAACCCAGGTGGCCACCGTCGCGTTGGCAGCACGTTTCGATGAGCTGCTCTGGGTCATTGCTGGCACCACGGCGGGCATGATGATCGCCAACATCCCCGCCATTTATCTCGGCGACAAGTTTGCTGATCGCTTACCAGTTCGCTTGATCCACCTGGTTGCGGCCCTTGTCTTCGTTGCCCTTGGCCTGTTGACCCTGCTTGGTGTCGGCGAAAAGCTGGGATTCTGATGCAGTTCCCGGTTGATGACGTCCTGGACGATATCAATGCCGCTTTAAAGACGCATAACCGTTGTTTGCTGATTGCCACACCAGGTGCCGGTAAAACCACGCGCGTCCCCCTCGCTTTGTTAAAGGAGCTGCCCACAGGTAAGCGCTGGCTATTGCTGGAACCCAGGCGGGTCGCCGCTCGGCTGGCTGCGACTTATATGGCAAAACAACTCGATGAGCCTTTGGGCCAGCGAGTCGGTTACCGCGTTCGCGGCGAACATAAGGTCAGCTCGCAAACGCAACTGGAGGTCGTCACCCAGGGCATTCTGACCCGCATGCTTCAGGATGACCCCATGCTGGAAGGTATCCAGGGCATTATCTTTGATGAATTCCATGAACGCAGCCTGGATGCTGATGTCGGCCTGGCTTTGTCACTGGATGTTCAACAGGGATTGCGAGAGGATCTGCAGATTCTGATAATGTCGGCAACCCTCGACAGCAACAGCCTGCTGGCTGTGCTGGGATCGGACACGCCGGTTATCGAAAGCAGTGGCAGACTGTATCCAGTCAGTACTCACTACCGCTCTGCCCGCCCGCAGGAAAACAGTACCGAACACCAGGTTCGTGTCATACAGGAAGCAATCCTGGCCCACGATGGCGACGCGCTGGTTTTCTTACCCGGGCAGCATGAAATTCGTCTTCTGGAACGCGCTCTGTCCGCCAAACTGACTGGTACTATAGACATCATGCCTTTACATGGCCGGCTGTCATTGTCGCAGCAACAAGCCGTGCTAAATCCGGACACAAACAATCAACGACGGATTATCCTGGCTACCGCACTGGCAGAATCCAGCCTCACCGTGCCGGGTGTCTCAATCGTTGTTGATGCTGGCTGGGAGCGGCGTGCCGACTATCACCCCCGCAGTGGCATGACGCGCCTGATCACCACACGTGTCAATCAGGCCAGCGCTGATCAGCGACAAGGTCGGGCGGCCCGCACCGGGCCTGGTTTTTGCTATCGGCTGTGGCCCGAGGAAAGTATGCTGGCCGCCCACCGTACGCCGGAGATTGACTGCAGTGATCTGGAAAACCTGCAATTCGAGCTCAGCCGCTGGGGCGTTGAGGATGCCAGCAGTCTGTCCTGGGTAACACCTCCACCCAGTGCCGCCATGCAATCTGCAAAAGATGCACTGTTTCGTTTACACCTTCTATCCGGCAAAGGCACGCTTACCCCCTTAGGCAATCGCTGCACAGCCTGGCCCACCTCACCGCGACTGGCAATAGTTTTGCAAACCGCTCTGGATGCTGCCCACAGTCACCCTCAACAACAAGATATGCTCAGCGAACTGGCATGCCGACTGGTCACTACGCTGGAAACACCGGGCAGCTTGACAAGTGAGGACCTGGGCTCAGTACTGGATCTGGACACAAACGCCAATACCAGGCAACCCAACCTTCGGCAATGGATACGCACCTTCCAGCAATGGCAGACTCGTTTTCAGCGCCAGCTGAACCAAAAGCCATCGCCATCATCTCCTCCTCAGCAACATGAAAAAAGCGCCCACGCCTGGCTTGCCCGGCTACTATTACATGCCTGGCCAGAACGGCTGGCCGTTAAGCGCCAGCCTGGCATCTTTCAACTGGCAACGGGTCATCAGGTAAAACTAGATCCTCACCATCCCCTGAGTCGACATGAGTTGCTGGTCGTCCCTTCGCTAAATGGAAATTTGCAAGGCGCCCGCATTTACCTTGCCATTGGCATAGAGGCGGAAACGCTGACATCGCTGCAGCCGGAGACAGCAAATTGGTCGCTGTCAGCTGGTTGGGATGAACGACTGCAACGAATTGTTGCCAGAGAAAGTCGCTGTTATCGTTCAGGTAATGACTCACTGACGCTACAAAGCCGAACCGCCTCGTCGGGACTGCACGCGGTTGATAGTGAAGCCAGGCAAAATGCCTGGATGGAAGGCATCCGAATTCATGGCTTGCCCTGGCAGGATGCC
>CENR01004750.1_pt1 | contig 24933 bp, 20 predicted proteins | sample 530181 | NCBI WGS metagenome assembly CENR01 (sample SAMEA2619677, study PRJEB7988) | marine metagenome | biome: marine biome (ENVO:00000447); feature: surface water layer (ENVO:00002042); material: "saline water (ENVO:00002010), including plankton (ENVO:xxxxxxxx)" | depth 5 m | reverse complement strand
CGCTGTACCTGTTTACGGACGCGATCGTCCGCGGTGAGCCAATCAACATCTTCAACAATGGAGAGATGTCTCGCGATTTCACCTATGTCGATGACATCGTTGAAGGCGTCCTTCGAATTGCAGAAATGGTCGCGGAGCCTGATCCGGACTGGGACGCGAGCGCGCCAGACCCGGCAACGTCAAATGCTCCGTACCGGATTTACAATATCGGCAACAACCAGCCCGTAAAACTGCTCGATTATGTGGAGGCTCTGGAAAATTCCCTGGGGCGCAAGGCCACACGCAACTTGATGCCGATGCAGCCGGGTGATGTGAAAAACACCTATGCCGATGTGACCAAGCTGACGGAAGCCGTCGGGTACCGGCCCTCAACATCCGTCAAGGATGGCGTCGAAAGATTTGTCGCGTGGTACAGGGAGTATCACGGTATCGATTGATCAGCCCTGATACACAAATCCCGTATCAGTGTCCTGCAGACTGCCGGCCTGTTCATCTTTCTGGGAGAGTTGCGGCACGGCGCCGTCCAGAGGCCATTCAATTCCAATTTCCGCATCATCATACCGAATAGAGCGATCATTGTCCGGGGCATAGGGCGCCGTGACCTTGTAGATGACATGTACATCTGGCGTCAGCGTCAAGAAGCCGTGCGCGAAGCCCTTCGGTACCAGGATTTGATTTCCCGCTTCCGCGGTCAATGTGACCCCCGTCCACCGGCCGAAGTTCGGTGATCCCTTGCGGATATCCACGGCCACATCGAATACCGCACCGGTAACGACGCGCACAAGCTTGTCCTGGGCAAAGGGAGGGGTCTGGAAGTGGAGGCCTCGCAACACGTGCTTCTCTGCAGAGAAGGAGTGATTGTCCTGAATCCAATCCAATTCAATTCCAGCGTCAACAAAACGCTTGTGATTGTAGGTCTCGCTGAAATAGCCACGGGCATCGCCATAACGCGCCGGGACGATTTCCTTGACGCCATCAAGGCCAAGGTCACGTACATTCATCAATCACTGTCCTCAATTCTGGTTTGCAAGTGTACGCAGGTAAACGGCGTATTCTGTCTTGCCGAGCTGGTCTGCGGCATGAAGCAATTCTTCGCGCCCGAGATAGCCCTTTTCGAAAGCAATCTCCTCCGGACAGGCGATCTTGACGCCCTGCCGGTGCTCGATCGTACGCACAAAGCTGGATGCTTCATGCAGACTGTCATGTGTCCCAGTGTCCAACCAGGCATATCCCCTACCCAGCTGTTTCACTTTCAGCTTGTCCATTTCCAGATAGGCGCGGTTGACGTCGGTGATTTCGAGTTCACCTCGTTCGGACGGTTTCAAATCGCGTGCGATATCGACGACCTGTGCATCATAGAAATAGAGGCCGGTAATCGCCCAGTTCGACTTGGGCGCGCTCGGCTTTTCTTCCAGCGTCAACGCCTTGAAGTCTTTATCAAAGGAAACAACACCATAGCGCTGCGGGTCCGCAACCTTGTAGGCAAAGATTGTCGCTCCGTCGGCCTGTGCAGCCGCCTGCGCACACATCAAGCCGAGATTGGCGCCGTAGAATATGTTGTCCCCAAGGACCAGGGCTGACGGGCCGCCCTTCACAAAGTCCTCGCCGATAATAAACGCTTCGGCCAGACCGTTCGGTTGCTCCTGGACGGCAAACTCGATGTTGATTCCGAACATCGACCCATCTCCCAGCAGTCGCTTGAACTGGGACTGATCCTCGGGCGTCGTGATGATGAGAACGTCTCGAATACCGGCAAGCATGAGTACGCTCAGCGGGTAGTAGATCATCGGCTTGTCGTAAACCGGCATCAGTTGTTTTGAGACAGCCTTCGTCAACGGGAACAATCGAGACCCCGTCCCGCCTGCCAGAACGATGCCCTTCATCCGCCAACACTCCACATAGCAATTGTCCGCTTGGTTTGGACCATCTCGGCGAGGCTGGTCAACCGCTAACTGAATTTAAGCTGCACTGCCATCGCCCGGACGCGCGTCTTGCGTATAGACATGCCGATTTTCATCGGGACTGGGCGAAGAAGATAAAAATTCGAAGCCGAATGTGCAGCTGAAAAGTGTCTTCGCACGGGTCGAAAGCCTTATTGTGCAGGTTCGGCAATAATCGCGGAAACCGTCTCGGAAAGGCCAATATTCCAGTCAGGCATTTCAATTCCGAAAACACGGCGGGTCTCGGCCATATCAAGCCGCGCATTCAGGGGCCTTTGCGCCGGCGTGGGATAGTCCGCCGTCAAAATACCGTTCACATCGGCGACCGGACCGCCCAGCTCCTTGCTGACCTCGTAGATCCGCCGCGTCATGGATGCGCGATCGGTCTCTCCCGCCCCTGCAACGTGGTAAACACCCCAGCTACCAAAGCCAGGCTTGGCCGCCTGTTCAGCGATTGTGATCAGAGCCCGTGCGAGATCGGGCGCATGCGTTGGACAACCAACTTGATCACTCACAACACTCACTGCGTCGCGGGTCTGCGCCACCCTCAACATGGTCCGCACGAAACTTCCACCAAATCGCGAAAATATCCACGACACCCGCACAACCAGGGATCGTTCAGTCCCTTCGCGAACAGCCACCTCCCCCTGAAGCTTGGTCTTGCCATACACGCCCAACGGATTCGGTGTGTCATTTGGCGTGTAAGGACTATCCTTTGCGCCATCAAACACGCAGTCTGTCGACATGTGGATGAGCGGCACGCCACGCCGAGCGCACGCAACCGCCAGATTGCCCGGCCCTTCAGCATTCAGAGCATAGGCGCCGTCAGCATCTGCCTCGGCGCCATCGACTGCGGTAAATGCCCCCGTATTGATCACCGCCATGGGCTCATACCTGTCGAGCGCGCTGAGGTGCGAGTCTGCGTCCAGCAAATTCACGATCGAACGCCCCGGACAAATGACCCGATCACCCCCTACCGAGACCAGCGCTTGCGCGACTTGCCCCGACTTTCCAACGACAAGGATGCGTGTCATGCCTTAACACCCAGCCTCTCGCCACTATAGTGCTTGTCTCGCAGGGGCCGCCACCAGGCCTCATGCGTCAAATACCAGTCAATTGTCTCTTCAAGACCAGCTTCGAAATCCTGCCTTGGGGTCCAGCCCAATTTCGTATCGATCTTGGACGCATCAATCGCATACCGGAAATCATGCCCCGGACGATCGGTTACAAATTCGATCAGATCTGCATGAGGAGCATTTTCCGGACGCCGGGCGTCCAGGATTCGGCAGACCTCGTGCACGATCTGCAGATTTGTCCGCTCGCTACCGCCGCCAACACAGTAGACCTCACCAGGCACGCCATGTTCAGCCATCATCTTAAGGGCGCGGGCGTGATCTTCAACATGCAGCCAGTCGCGCACATTGGTTCCCGTGCCGTACACCGGAAGGGCTTTGCCTTCCAGAGCGTTCAGAACCATCAAGGGTATGAGTTTCTCGGGGAACTGGCGCGGTCCGTAATTGTTTGAACAATTGGAGACCACAACCGGCAGCCCATAAGTGCGCTGCCACGCCCTTGCCAGATGGTCCGACCCGGCCTTGCTGGCAGAATAAGGCGATGACGGATCATATGGCGTCGTCTCGCTGAAATGGCCTTCCGCGCCCAGAGAGCCGAATACCTCGTCAGTCGAAATATGTACGAAGCGAAAGTGTTGCTTTGCCTCGTCAGGTAGGTCAGACCAATATGTCCGAGCCGCTTCGAGCATCGCATATGTGCCCACAACATTGGTCGTGACGAATTCCGCAGGCCCATCAATCGAACGATCAACATGCGTCTCAGCGGCCAGATGAAAAACGACGTCTGGTTTGACCGACTGAACGATCTCCGTCATGCGCGCAACATCTCGAACATCAGCGTCTATGTGACGGAAACCGGCCTGAGAGCTCAATTCGTCAAGCGTGACCTGATTAGCCGCATAAGTCATGCGGTCCACAGCCACGACTTCGGCGTCGCTTTCCGACAATAGCAGGTGGCAAAGCGCAGATCCGATGAATCCGGCGCCACCCGTCACGACATATCGTTTCATTTAGCAAATCCTGTAATTTCGCAAAAAGGGATTGGGTTGCGACTCCGTATCAGAGCAAACTTCCCGACATGCCCGCAATCGAGATAAAAAAGCGGCGCCCTGTCGGCTTTTGCCAGTCGTTCAATTCCAGACATTACGCCCCTGTCATGGTCGCCCCGGCCCGCCTTCCGGGCTACACCAAGTCCGCTGTCACAGCAACCAATCGGCACATTATTCAGTCGCATTCGTTCACAATCCCTCATGCTGCGACTCCCCGCAGGCATGAGTGTGAAAACATTCGCAGAATTAGTCTGTAACCGCTCGTGACTTGCACCCATTATGGGTTGATCGTATTCGGCCAGCATCAGATCGCAGAACAGGCAGGTTCCTCGTGTCCATCCCCTTCATTGACCTTCAAGCACAGCGCAAGCGCATCGAAGCCGAAATCAATACGGCCATTCAGGGCGTGGTGGAAAGCGGGCGATACGTCCTTGGCCCCGAAGTCTCCGAGTTGGAAAACCAGCTTGCGGCCTGGTGTGGCGCTGCGCATTCCGTCAGCTGCGCCAATGGCACAGACGCCCTCGCGCTCGCGCTGATGGCGTGGGAACTGAAGCCCGGCGACGCCGTTTTCTGCCCATCCTTCACCTTCGTCGCGACGGCTCAAGTCGTGCCTTGGCTTGGTGCTGCGCCGGTCTTCGTCGACATTCTGCCAGAGACCTACAACATGGACCCGGCACATCTGCGCAAGCAGATTGAGGCCGTGAAAGCCGAGGGCAAGCTGACGCCGAAAGTCGTGATCGCCGTCGACCTGTTCGGACAGCCCGCCAACTACCCCGAAATCAAGGCAATCTGCGACGAGTTCGGCCTGAATCTGATCGCTGACACGGCGCAGGGCTATGGCTGTACGCTGAACGGCAAGCACCCGTCCGACTGGGCCGATATTGCCACGACCAGCTTCTTCCCTGCCAAGCCGCTGGGCTGTTACGGCGATGGCGGCGCGATCATCACGAATGACGCCAAACTCGCCGAGCGGATCGAATCCCTGCGCGTCTATGGCAAGGTCACCCCGACCGATGCGGCCGAGCGCAATTTCCATCATGACCCGAAATACCTCTCCCTGCGCGTCGGCATGAACTCCCGCCTCGACACGATCCAGGCCGCAGTCCTGCTGGAGAAACTGAAAATCTTCGCTGACGAGATCGAGAAACGCCAGATCGTGGCAGATCGCTATGCCGCGGGCCTGACCGGCCATGTCAAACGCGTGCCGAGCGTCATTGAGGGCGGCAAGAGTGTCTGGGCGCAATATGTCATCGAGCATGAAAACCGCGACGGCCTTCAGGCGCATCTCTCGGCGCAGGGGATCCCCACCGCCGTCTACTATCCGGTGCCGATCCACGAGCAGGATTTCTGCGCCCGTTTCAAACCCGCGGACGGCACGCTGCCCGTCACGGAAGCAGCGAGCAAACACGTGATTGCGCTGCCGATGCACCCCTATCTGGAAGAGGCGGACCAGACACGCATCGTGGACGCGATCAGGGCTTTCAACGAATAAGCCGTCCGCGAAATCAGAACTCAGTACGGGTAACGCGCACTTCGCGCGTTGCCTTTTGATGTGCGCCATGTTAGCCGCGATACAAACATATAAAGGATCATTGATATGGCTGAAAACTACCGCGTCGCCGATATTTCCCTCGCCGAGTATGGTCGCAAGGAAATTGCCATCGCCGAGACAGAAATGCCGGGTCTGATGGCCGCGCGCGAAGAGTTCGGCCCGTCGCAGCCGCTCAAGGGCGCGAAGATCGCTGGCTCCCTGCACATGACGATCCAGACGGCTGTGCTGATCCAGACGCTCGAAGCCCTCGGCGCCGACGTTCAGTGGGTTTCCTGCAACATCTACTCAACGCAGGATCATGCCGCCGCCGCCATCGCAGCCAATGGCACACCGGTCTTCGCCTATAAGGGTGAAACGCTGGAAGAGTACTGGGAATTCACTGACCGCATGTTCCACTGGCATGACGGCACCGGGGCGAACCTGATCCTCGATGATGGTGGCGATGCCACCATGTACCTGATCCTCGGTGAGCGCGCCGAATCCGATCCGGCCTTCCTCGAAAAGCCAGGCTCGGAGGAGGAAAAGTTCCTCTTCGCCCAGATCAAGAAGCGCCTTGCTGCGTCCCCTGGCTGGTTTGCCAAGACCAAGGCAGCGATCCGCGGCGTGTCGGAAGAAACGACGACCGGCGTGAACCGTCTCTACCAGCTTGAGAAGAAGGGTGAGCTGCCCTTCCCCGCCATCAATGTGAACGACTCCGTCACCAAGTCGAAGTTCGACAACAAGTATGGCTGTAAGGAATCTCTGGTCGACGCGATCCGTCGCGGCACGGATGTGATGATGGCTGGCAAGAAAGCCTTCGTCGCCGGTTATGGCGATGTTGGCAAAGGCTCGGCTGCGTCACTGTCCGGTTCCGGCGCGCGCGTTGCCGTTTCCGAAGTTGACCCGATCTGCGCCCTTCAGGCCGCGATGGACGGCTATGAAGTCCTGACGGTCGATGAAGCCGCACCGAAATTCGACATCTTTGTCACCGCGACTGGCAACAAGGATATCCTGACCGTCGACCATATGCGTGCGATGAAGGACATGGCCATCGTCTGCAACATTGGTCACTTCGACAATGAAATTCAGGTCGAAGGCCTGCGCAATTTCGAATGGACGAACATCAAGCCGCAAGTCGACATGATCACCTTCCCGGATGGCAAGCGGATCATTCTGCTGTCTGAAGGCCGCCTCGTGAACCTCGGCAATGCCACGGGTCACCCTTCCTTCGTGATGTCGGCATCCTTCACCAACCAGACGCTGGCGCAGATCGAACTGCATGTGCGCGGCGAGCAGTATGAGAACAAGGTCTATACGCTGCCCAAGCACCTCGACGAGAAAGTCGCCCTGCTTCATCTCGAAAAGCTTGGCGTTCAGCTGACAGAGCTTTCCGGCGAACAGGCTGACTATATCGGCGTTCAGACGACCGGTCCGTTCAAGCCTGAACACTACCGCTACTAGGGGAAACCTTCTTCCGTGGCACGTCCCTATATCCTCAAATTTGCCTGCCCCGACCGCGTTGGACTGGTCGCAGGGCTGGCAAAACTGATGGAGCGTCATGATTGCTTCATCGCCGCGTCGCGTACATTTGGGGATACGGAAACCAGCCGCTTCTTTGCACGACTGGTCTTCCACGGGACGACCGACGCCCTGTCGGCTGGACTTGAAGATGATTTGGCGGAAATGGCTCACGAGTTGGGTGCGGACTGGTCAGTCCATCCCGAGGGTGAGGCCGTACGGACACTGTTGATGGTGTCGAAATCAGAACATTGCGCAAACACGCTCCTCTACGCGGCGCGGCGGGGTGAGTTGCCAATTGATGTCGTCGGCATCGTCTCCAATAATGAGACGCTCAAGGATGATTTTTCCCACTGGGGCTTACCCTGGTTCCATGTTCCGGTGACAAAGGAAACAAAACCGGACGCTGAGGCTCGACTGTTCAGCATCGTTGAAGACACGCAAGCTGATCTCGTCGTACTCGCCAGGTATATGCAGGTACTGAGTGATGAAGCCTGCCGTCGTCTCGAAAAGCGGTGCATCAATATCCATCACTCCTTCCTGCCGGGATTCAAGGGCGCACGCCCCTATCATCAGGCCCATGCCCGCGGCGTGAAAATGATCGGCGCGACGGCGCACTATGTGACGGCCGATCTGGATGAAGGGCCAATCATTACCCAGCTCACCGAAGCCATCGACCATACGTTCAGCCCGGCTGACATGATCGAGAGCGGACGGCATCTGGAGGGCAACGCCCTGCTTCGCGCGGTCAAGGCTCATGCAGAGCACCGCATCTTCATAAATTCCGGAAAGACGGTCGTTTTTGCCCGGTAAAAGAACACTGATAGAGAGCCAGACATGAAACTTGCCAGCCACGAATTTACCAGCGAGAGCGTTTCCGAAGGCCATCCGGACAAGGTGGCTGACCAGATTTCAGACGCAATTGTCGACCTGTTCCTGTCGCGCGATCCAACAGCGAAAGTCGCCGTCGAGACCCTTACGACCACCAATCGTGTTGTCCTTGCCGGTGAAGTGCGCACCAATAATGGCGCCGTCATCACGCATGACGAAATGAACCAGGCGGCCCGCGATGTGGTCAAACGGATCGGCTATGAGCAGGACGGCTTCCATTGGGAAAACATGGAAATCGCCAATCACGTCCACGGCCAGTCGGTTGAGATCGCGCAAGGTGTCGAAGCTGGACAAGGCCTCTACGCTGAGGAAGGTGCAGGCGACCAGGGCATCATGTTTGGCTATGCCACGAACGAGACCCCGGAACTGATGCCAGCCACACTGGTCTATTCGCACCAGATCCTTCAGCGCCTCGCGCAACTTCGCCATGATGGCACACACCCCGAGCTCGAGCCTGATGCAAAAAGCCAGGTTACGCTGCAGTATGAAGGGTCAAAGCCTGTCGGTGTAAACGCGCTTGTCGTATCCCATCAGCACAAGGATAGCGCCACGCTGGAACAATTGCGTGAAATCGTCCGCCCCGTGATCAAGGACATCCTTCCCGATGGTTGGTTTCCGGACGAAGACAAGTTTTTCGTGAACCCCACCGGACGCTTTGTCATTGGCGGACCTGATGGCGACGCCGGCCTGACCGGCCGCAAGATCATTGTTGACACGTATGGTGGCGCTGCGCCCCATGGCGGCGGTGCATTCTCCGGCAAGGACCCGTCCAAAGTGGACCGGTCGGCCGCGTACGCCACGCGCTACCTTGCCAAGAACATTGTGGCCGCAGGCCTCGCTGATCGCTGCACCATTCAGGTCAGCTATGCGATCGGTGTAGCGCAGCCGCTCTCAATCTATGTGGACACGCATGATACGGGCAATGCAGACGAGGACCGTATCGCTGCGGCGCTGCGCGAATTGTTCGACCTGTCGCCCAAAGGCATTCGCACGCACCTCAAGCTGAATCAGGCGATCTACGGCCCGTCCGCAGCCTACGGGCATTTCGGCCGGACCCCGACCGAGAATGGTGGGTTCAGCTGGGAAAAGACAGACCTTGTAGACGAACTGAAGCGCCTCGCGAACTAGCGCCGCCTCAATACGCGATAGTGATTTTGTCAATGAATGCCACGGTCTTGCCGTGGCATTCTATTTTGACTCGCTGGGGCAACGGCTTCCGCGACTGCTGGTAAGCTGCCGTTCCGGGAACGGACGGCCCACCTTCCGTGAGGTTGAGGATCAGCAAGCCCTCACCCTCAGTCGGAACAGAGCCAAGCCGCCAGGACTGCTCATCCGCAACACGGACAACAACGTGCAATTTGCCCCCGGACTGACCCGGGCCCGGCATGCGATTGATCCATGCCGACGTGTCCGTGATTTCCGGGCACGCGGTTTCGCCAAACGGCAACCAGGCGCATCCGGTCAGGATGAACCCACTCGCGACTGCCAGCAATGACCTGCGGCCTACCATGGGGTCGACAGCCGCATCCACAGCGCCTCCTGGTCTTCGGCACCGCTGATATGGTTGGGCGACGTGGAGACCACAGCTGCAGCCTCGCCAGACCATGTATCGGTCAGTCCGAATGTGTAGCGCGTTTCAAAATCGATTTGCCGACCGCTGGGGGTCAATTCAGCCTGCACCAGATCCCGGATCAATTGACTGTTCATATCCACACCAATCGGCGCATCGAGGTTCAAGAAACCTGTCTCGGCTCGCCGCGGCTGCGCCATGATGAAGTGCAACCGCCCCTCACCCAGTGATCGGTCTGCGCCCACCGACCAGCGGCTCGTCCAGATGCCTTCCACATCAACACCTGGCAGGTCGACGCTCGCCATTTCCATTCCTGAAGACAGGACCCAGTCGGAACCGGCGAACCATGCTCCCTCCAGCGAATATGCCGTCATCTCGGTCTGGTCTTGCGCGCCGAAGCGCTCCTGCAGTGTTCCACCAAGCGCCGTATCTTCATCCGAAATGAAGGATGCGCCCGCACGAACTGACCAATCCTGGGCATCGCGGCCGAACATGAAGCCGGACTGACTGCGACCGCCCTGCTCGGCAGAGAATATGTCCATGACGAGGTCATCCGTCACGGCATGACTGAATTTCGCCCATGCGCCGCCGGTCGAAAAAGCGTTCCCGACACCGGGTTCGTTGAGCAGGGAGATATCTGGCGCCAGATGCGTCAATGATCCACCTCGTCCCAATTCCACCTGGCTCTCGCCGAAACTGTAGCGCATCTGGAATGTTGATTGCGGGTCTTCCTGATAAGGGGCGGTCGGATCATCCTGCAACCGCGCCTGGGACCAGCTGAACGACATGTTTCCAGCATTAACGGCATAGGATTCGCCCGCCGCCCAATCAGCGCGGGTTTCAAAATTCACCAGGCGTGAGCCGAGCGCATCTGACGGCAGGGTCGCAGCAATGGCATCGGCATTCAGGCGGAAACCGCGTTGGTACTGGTCCTGAAAGACGAGGCTGTTGAACGCGCCGGAATTGGTGGCCCAATCCCCAAACGCGCCACCGCTGGGCGCAAGCGCGTCGGTAAAGCTGACTTTCTCGATACCGAAGTCCAGATTCTGCTGGCCTTGTGGTCGGAATGCTTCTTCGAGGTTCAGGAGGCCCACACCGGAAACGCTGTCAGTACCAGCACCCGCGACCTCGCCCGTGATCAGGTCGGGCGATGTGTCTACATAGTCTGTCGCGGTATCCAGCAGGATCTGGAGAGCGACTTCAGGTTGGGACTGCAAGTTCGGGAACGCGTCCAGCAAGAGCGCCAATGCGCCCGCAACATAAGGTGCTGCAAATGATGTCCCCGAAATGCGATAATAGTCTCCATCACTGTCGGCATCATTCGTCGGGTCGCCGGGGAATGCGACATCATCGTCCGGGCCAGTCGAGATTACGTCCTCACCGGGTGCGAGCAGGTAGAAGTTCTGCGCCGCACTGCCTGCCCTGTTCGAGAAGTCCGACAGTATGCCATTCGGGTCGACCGCGCCCACGGCGACAACCCGCCCGAGTGAAGATGTTTCGCCTGCGATATAGGCAGGCTCGGTTGGGCGTTCCCCGACCGCCTCGGTGTCATTGCCATCTTCATCTGTCCCTGCCGGTTCAGCTTCATTGCCGGCCGAGATGACGACCAGCACACCCGCCGCGGCCGCAGCGCGGACGGCGTTCTCCAGTCGCGGATCATTGTCGATCTCGCCACCGAGAGACATGTTGATGATCGAAGCCCCCTGAGCCACGGCGTATTCAATCGCACGGACCAGCGTATCGTCGTTGTAGACGCAACCTTCATCTTCCCCGGTGCGCGCACAGCTGCCGGGCGAGTCAGCCCGGATATCGATTATGGAAGCCTCATACGCGGCGCCTTGAATGCCGTTCGGCGTGTTATCGTCCAACACGCTGCTGAAATCGTCCTGCCGACGCGCAGCGATGACGCCCGTAACCAGTGTGCCGTGGCCTTCGGTGTCGGTATCGCCATCCTGACGAGTGATGGTGACCCGGTCTCCAGCAGCGTTGAAGCCAGCACAGGCAGTGTCCGCACAGACATCGAACATCTGCACAACAGCCCCTTGGAGATCGGGATGATCAGAATCAGTCCCCGTATCGATGACCGCCACAGTCTGACCCTGGCCTGTCGCGCCAAGTGCATAGGCTGCTGACGCACCGATAATGGGCAGGCCTACTGTGGCATTGTACTCGCGCGTTTCGAACTGTTCCCGCTCTGCGATTGTGTCAGGAAACGGATTCGAGGGCGGCGGCGGTGGAGGCGGCGGCGGTGGAGGGGGCATCGGCGTGACAGCAGAACTGCCGCCGCCTCCTCCGCCGCCTGCGCAGGCCCCCAGCACAATGGCCGACGCACCCAGCATGGCAGCCGCCAGCATGGACCGCGGAATGGGCTTCACCGATTTTATGTTGCGATACCGGATCATAAAGATTCCTCCCATAGCGGCATCCAACTCGTCCTGCGGCCGGTGCCTTCCAAGCAATATTCCACCCCAAAGATAACCAAGGGGCAAACACTTCACTCAGCTTGTCAGGAAAATTCGACACGTTCTTGCGAGAAGTAGAACAGCGAGCGCGTCTCCTCATCAATTGTGTCATTGTGCGCTTCCAGCAATTTGTGCATGGCGTTTTTGCGATCCTTGAGCGCGTGATCGAAATCACCCTCAATCATGCGGTCAACACCGGTCCGAACCATCGCATCGCGCACTTCCATATACAGCGTCAGAGATCCGCCGAGAAACATGGACTCATAGGCAATCTTGCTGGCGATTTTGTCATGGATGTCAGAATACTGGAATTGCCGCTCCATCACCGATTTGCGCTTGCAGATGAAATCAATCTCGTGCCGGTGCTCTGGATGACGCAAGTAGAAATTCTTCAGCGCGGTCATCTCCGTGTCGATCCGGGCCTGCACATCTTCCGGCAGGGATTCACTGAGAATGATGATGATATCGATATCCGAGCCCTTCACCATCTCCCCGCTCGCGACGTGTTCCCGTGGCTCATTGTGCGCGAGATAGTAGGCGAGATCGCCCGCGATAAATGCGCAGAGTTGGCTGCGAATGTCGCGTCCCAGAGTGACGAATACCTGCTTCATCACGGCTTGGGCCACCGACAGCTTTTCGCGGCTGATCTCCCGATGCATGTTCGACAGGGTGCCCTGCCGCTCGATCATCTTGTCGCGTTGGCCCGGCAAGCCGAACAAGGTGAAGGACAGGAAATCTCGCAGGATCGAAGGGCTCAGCCGCACCTGATCGTCGCGCGTGATATCAAATCGCAAATAGTAGCTGGCGAAATGGGACACGTGCAGCTTGCGGCTCTGATAGCAGGCTTGCCACAAGGCCAGATGTGGAACGCCATAAAGATCGTCAGCCAGTTCCTTGCCGAGCCGAGGTCCCTTCTCCGCCAGGACCGTCTCGATCCGGGCTTCAATTTCTTTCAAATCATAGGTCGGCACGCACGAATCTCCCACATCCTGCATCAGTAAGGCAGGCCAGGAAGACGCTGTCCAGCAAGGTCAGGTGGTCACGATCCGTATTTGATACGATCAGGCGCGTCTCATCACTCAACGGTGACTGACTTGGCGAGGTTGCGCGGCTGGTCGACATCAGTCCCTTTGGCAACAGCCACATGATAGGCCAGCAATTGCAACGGCACTGCGGCCAGCACTGGCAGGCTGATATCATCACCATCCGGCAAGCAAATCACATGATCAGCCCGGTTACCCGCAGCTTTGATGCCGGCTGCATCCGAAATGAGGATGACACGCGCGCCACGTGCGCGGATTTCCTCGACATTTGAAATGGTCTTCTCGAACAGCTCGTCTTTTGGCGCGATCACAACGACCGGAAGGTCTTTTTCGATCAGCGCGATGGGGCCATGCTTCAACTCGCCGGCGGCATAGCCTTCGGCGTGAATATAGGACACTTCCTTCAGCTTGAGTGCACCTTCCAACGCCAGCGGGTAGTACCGTCCGCGACCGAGGAACAAGACATCCCGGCAAGGGGCCAACGTCTTTGCGATCTCGCGGATATCATCTTGTGCCTCAAGTGCCTCGGTCACCTTGCGTGGCAACGCCATCAGACTTTTGACCGCCATTACCTCATCACCAGGCAAAAGATGCCCCCGAGCCTTGGCTGCATTAAGGGCGAGCACAGCCAGAACAGACAATTGCGCGGTGAAAGCCTTCGTGGAGGCTACGCCAATCTCTGGCCCGGCATAGGTCGGCACGATCGCCGCCGCCTCTCGGGCGATCGAGCTTTCGGGTACGTTGACCACAGCCACGGCCGGGGTGCCATTTTGACGGCAATAGCGCAGGGCTGCCAGCGTGTCGGCTGTCTCTCCGGATTGGCTGACAAACATTGCTGGACCGGTCTGAGGCAGCACAGGTTCACGATAGCGGAATTCAGATGCGATATCGGTCTCGAACGCCAGTTTGGCTTTCTGTTCAAACCAGTATTTCGCTGTGTGGGCGGCATAATACGCTGTGCCACAGGCAATCGCCACAGCCCGATCAGCCTTGGCGAACATCGTATCGGCCACGTCGCCCAGATTGAGCGTCTGCGTTGCCTGGTCGATATAGGGCAGGATCGAGCGCGCGAGAGATTCCGGTTGTTCGTGAATTTCCTTCAGCATGAAATGATCATACTCGCCGCGCTCAATCAGGCCTTCGTTCACAGCGGATTTCACGCGGGGACGGTTTACGCGGTCACCATTTGCATTGCGCACATCATGGCTGGTGGGCGTCAGTACGACCCAATCGCCCTCTTCCAGATAAGTGACATCGCGCGTGAGGGGAGCCAGCGCGATAGCGTCTGAGCCAAGGAACATTTCGCCTTGCCCGTATCCGAGGACCAGCGGGCTGCCCTTGCGCGCGCCCATCAGCAAGTCTGTCTTGCCGGAAAAGATGGCAGCGATGGCGAAAGCGCCCGACAGGTTTTTCAGCGCGGCTTCGAATGCATCAACCGCGTCCATGCCTTCGGCCATGTTCTGGTCGATCAGCTGTGCGATGACTTCGCTGTCTGTCTCAGACTCGAATGTTCGGCCCCGCGCCTGCAAGTCTTTACGCAACTCGCGGAAATTCTCGATGATGCCATTGTGCACAATCGCGACCTTGCCTGACACATGGGGATGAGCATTGGTCTCGTTCGGCTTGCCATGCGTGGCCCAGCGCGTATGGGCGATGCCAGTCGGGCCATCAACCGGCGCGTCGGCCATGAGGGCTTCCAGATTGACGATCTTGCCCCTGGCGCGGCGGCGCTCAATTGCATCTCCCGCCAGCACAGCTATGCCGGCGCTGTCATAGCCACGATACTCCAAACGCTTCAGGCCGTCGACGAGACGCCCGGCAACGGTTTCTATACCTGTGATCGCAACAATTCCGCACATACTCTACCTCCATTCGGGTAAAGCGTATTTAGACCGCCTGAATCCGCCAGGATAATGACACTTTGTGTAGGAATGCGACAACAGACAGGCAAAACCGTCTCATGGTGGGCATATTGCATGCTTTAGCTCTGCTGAACGATCAAATTATGGATGTCACACACATTCGGGTCTATCGCCCACGCAAGCCCGCTATATCTGGGATATCAAGAACTTACATATACTGATGATGCTTGAAGGACTGTACGCGTTTTGAAAAACCTCACCCACCTCGACAGGCTGGAGGCTGAAAGCCTGCACATCATCCGCGAAGTGGCCGCCGAGTGCGAAAATCCGGTCATGCTCTATTCCGTTGGCAAGGATTCGGCGGTGATGCTTCACCTTGCGATGAAGGCGTTCTATCCATCGCGCCCTCCCTTCCCATTGATGCACGTCGATACAACCTGGAAATTCCGGGAAATGATCGAGTTTCGCGACCGGAAAGCCAAGGAGTTGGGCTTCGATCTTCTGGTGCATGTGAACGAAGATGGCGTCCGCGACGGCGTCGGGCCGTTCAGTCACGGATCAGCCGTGCACACAGATGTGATGAAAACGCTCGCCCTCAAGCAGGCGCTTGACAAGTACAAGTTCGATGCAGCCTTTGGCGGCGCCCGACGCGACGAAGAAAAATCCCGCGCCAAGGAACGCATTTTCTCCTTCCGCTCAGCCGAGCACCGGTGGGACCCGAAGCGCCAGCGGCCAGAGCCGTGGAACGTTTACAATACACGTATCAATCAGGGCGAAAGCGTTCGAGTCTTCCCGCTGTCCAACTGGACCGAACTGGACATCTGGCAGTATATCCGCCGCGAAAACATCGAGATTGTCCCGCTCTACTTTGCTGCCCCGCGCCCCGTCGTGAACTGGAATGGTGTGGACATCATGGTTGATGATGACCGAATGCCAGAAGAATTGCGCAGCACGGCGGTCACCAAATCCGTCCGCTTCCGTACACTTGGCTGCTACCCGCTGACCGGCGCGGTCGAAAGCACAGCTGCCACGCTCGAAGACATTATCCAGGAAATGCTCCTGACCACCACATCCGAACGCCAGGGCCGCGTCATTGACGCCGACCAGTCCGGATCCATGGAAAAGAAAAAACAGGAAGGCTATTTCTGATGCGCCTCAATGACGACCTGATTGAATCAGATATCGCCGCCTATCTGGAGAAGCATGAGCATAAATCCCTGCTTCGCTTCATCACCTGTGGATCCGTGGACGACGGAAAGTCGACCCTGATCGGCCGCTTGCTCTATGACGCAAAGATGATCTTCGAGGACCAGCTGGCATCGCTCGAAAGCGACTCCAAGAAAGTGGGAACTCAGGGTGAGAATATCGACTTTGCCCTGCTCGTTGACGGACTGACCGCTGAACGGGAGCAAGGCATCACGATCGATGTGGCCTATCGCTTTTTCGCCACCGACAAGCGCAAGTTCATCGTCGCCGATACGCCAGGACATGAGCAGTATACGCGCAATATGGCGACCGGCGCATCAACCGCAGATGTCGCCATTCTGATGGTGGATGCGCGCAAGGGCATCTTGACGCAAACACGGCGCCACAGCTTCATCACATCCCTGCTGGGCATCCGCAAAGTCGTGCTGGCCATCAACAAGATGGACCTGATCAATTACAGTCAACAGGCCTATGACGACATCGTAGACGATTTCTACGCCTTCGCAGACGAGTTGGCGACGGATTTGGAAATCCAGCCAATCCCGATGTCTGCCCTCGAGGGCGTGAATATTACAAGCAAATCGAATGAAACAGACTGGTATGATGGCCCCAGCCTGATGGATTATCTGGAGACCGTGCCGGTTGGTGATCGCCGCCTGAACACGCCTTTCCGTATGCCTGTCCAATGGGTCAATCGACCCAACCTCGACTTCCGGGGTTTCTCCGGACAGATTGCTGCGGGCTCGATCCAACCTGGTGACCGCGTCAAATCCATGCCGTCCGGGAAGCAGTCCACCGTCCAGAGAATTGTCACGGCGACGGGTGACCTTGAGCAGGCAATCGCCGGACAATCCGTTACAATCACGCTGGACGATGAAATCGACTGTTCGCGCGGCGACGTTCTCGTTTCAGCCGAAGACCCTTCCGAAGTGTCTGACCAATTTCAGGCTCGCCTGCTTTGGATGAGCGAAACGCCACTCCTGCCCGGTCGCCGCTACCTGCTGAAGATGGGGGCGAAGACTGTCACGGCCACGGTCAACGCGCCGAAATATGGCATTGATGTCAATACACTGAACGATGTTCCCGCGAAGACGCTGGAGCTTAACCAGATTGGCGTTACAACCCTGTCGCTCGACCAAGCCATTCCCTATGATCCGTATGATGTCAATCGGGAGATGGGCGGCTTCATTCTGATCGACCGAATGACGAATGACACGGTTGGTCTCGGCCTTGTTGATTTCGCACTCCGCCGTGCATCAAACATTCACTGGCAAGCCATGGATGTTGATCGGTCTGCCCTGGCGGAGCAGAAAGGCCAGAAGCCAGCCGTGCTCTGGTTTACCGGCCTGTCAGGATCCGGCAAGTCGACCATCGCCAACGCCCTGCAGAAACTGTTGTTTGCCCAAGGCAAGCACACTTTCACGCTGGACGGGGACAATGTCCGTCACGGCCTGAACCGCGATCTCGGTTTTACCGATGCGGACCGCGTCGAGAATATTCGACGCGTCGCCAATGTCGCCCGCCTGATGTCCGACGCCGGATTGATCACGCTGGTCTCGTTCATCTCGCCGTTCCGGTCAGAGCGACAAATGGCGCGCAATCTGATGGCTGATGGCGAATTTATTGAAGTCTATGTCGACACGCCACTCAGCGTCGCGGAGGACCGGGATGTGAAGGGCCTCTACAAGAAAGCCCGCGCTGGAGAGATCAAGAACTTCACCGGCATCGATAGCCCGTACGAGCCACCTCAGGCGCCCGAACTGCGCATCGACACAGTGAACAATTCTCCGGAAGAAGCCGCCGAAGTCATTCTTGGCTTCATGCGCGAAAAGGGCCTGCTGAACGGCGAGTGACCCAGCATTGAAGGCGCCGTGCCCACCTGACCGGGCACGGCGCCGATCATCGCCTCCTTCCCCAACGTACCGGCTCGCCTTGCCGAATTTCGCACGCTAGGTGTCGTTTCACACAACGATAAGGGAGCGTGTCATGGCAAAAGGCGATCTGCCGGTTCTGGTTGGCGTGGGACAAAGCCTCAGCCAGTGGGATGGAACAAGCGGAGCAGACGGTGCGCCGTCGCCCCTGTCGCTCATGGTCGACGCGTCCAGGGCAGCCCTCTCTGACAGTGGTGCAGACCTCTCCAAGGCCATCGACACGATTGCGGTTGTTCGCATCTTTGAAGATTCAGTCGGTGGCGCACCGCACCCGCACGGCCATAACACCAACCTTCCCGGCACGCTGGCGCGCGATATTGGCGCTGCACCCGATACGCTGATCTATGAAACCGTTGGCGGTCAGAGCCCACAGGCCCTTGTCAATGAGATGGCCGCGCGCATCCATGCGGGCGATGCTGACTGCGTGCTGATCTCCGGTTCCGAGGCCAATCGGGCCTCGAAGGGCGCGCGCCGGAACAATGTGGAAATTAACTGGGCCGACGGCGCTGATGTGGATTACGAAGATCGCGGCATGGGTCCGATGATGCTGTCGCGCGAAGAAATCAAGCATGGCATCGTCGCGCCAGCTTATTTCTATGGCCTGTTCGAAAACGCCATCGCCGCCCGCGAAGGCCATTCACGCAGCCAGCACCGCAAGGCCATGGCCGAACTCTTCCAGCCCTTCTCTGTTGTTGCTGCAAAGAACCCGTATTCTCAATTCCCGGAGGAACGCTCGGTTGAGTTTCTTTCGACACCGTCCAAGGCGAACTACGAATATGCTGATCCGTTCCTGAAATGGTTCATCGCCCAGGACGCTGTGAACCAGGGCGCTGCTGCGATCCTGATGAGCAGCTCCAAAGCCGACGCATTGGGTGTTCCGGAAGACAAGCGTGTCTATCTTCACGGTGCAGGCGAAGCGGCCGACGATCTGATCTCGCTGCGCCCGAGACTCGACGGCTCATGGGCAATGCAGACCGCCATAGATCGCGCATTGGATCAGGCCGCGAAAGCAACAGGCGATATCAAGCATCTGGATCTCTATTCCTGCTTTCCATGCGCCGTGTTCTCTTCAACTGCCGCGCTGGGCATCGACTGGAAGAATGATCCGCGCCCACTCACCCTAACGGGTGGCCTGCCCTTTTTTGGTGGACCCGGAAACAATTATTCCCTGCACGGTATCGCGGAAATGGTGTCGACCCTTCGCGCAGATCCCGGCAGCTATGGCCTTGTGCTCGCCAATGGTGGCTGGATGACAAAGGAAGCGGTCGGGATCTACTCGACACAGAAGCCGACCCGTTTCGCACCCGCAGAATCCTATGCAACACCAACCGAACAAGTCACGCTTTGTGGCGAGGATTGCGAGGGAACGCTGGAAACCTTCACGGTCACGCATGGCAAGGAAGGACCGAACAAAGGCATCGCGTTCGTACGCCTCGAGGATGGGCGCCGGGCACTTGCCGTCGCATCCCCCGCTGCGCTCGCGACGTTACGTGAAGATGCCTCGCCCGTCGGCCGCAAGGTTGCCGTCAGCGTGGATACTGAAAAGGAGCGTGGCACGTTCAGTTTCATCTGACCGAGCCGCTTGCCCCGCCCCCCGGTTTCGACCAATCTCCGGCGCATGACGAAACATTTCAAGACATTCGGCGTCATTGGCGGCGGCGCATGGGGCACAGCGATTGCCCAGATGCTGACCCGTGAGGCCCAGGACGTGCTGATCTGGTGCCGCGAAGCAGAGGTGGCCGAAGCCATCAATACGCGCCATGAGAATACGGTCTTCCTGCCGGGCGTACCTTTGAACCCCGCGCTCAAGGCGACATCGGACCTCGCAGACCTGCACCTGATGGACGCGCTCTTTTCTGTCGCCCCTGCCCAGCACACACGGGCAACCTTGCAGGCACTGAAAGAGCATATCCGCCCCGGCACACCAGTTGTCCTCTGCTCCAAAGGCATCGAACTGAAGACAGGCGAATTCATGACGCAGGTGCTGGCCGACGAGCTGCCCGAAGCGGTTCCGGCTGTCATGTCCGGCCCGAGCTTCGCCATCGATGTGGCCAAGGGCCTGCCGACGGCTGTGACCTTTGCCATCGAAAATGAAACCCTTGGCGCCGAACTGATCGCCGCTGTTGCGACCCCGAATTTCCGCCCTTACCTCGCGCATGACCTGTTAGGTGCAGAGATCGGCGGCGCGGTGAAGAATGTGCTCGCCATTGCGTGTGGTATCGCACTCGGCAAGGGCCTGGGCCGCTCTGCCCATGCAGCGCTCATTGCCCGCGGCAGCGCGGAAATGACCCGGCTCGCTCTTGCCCTGGGCGCCGAGCGCGAAACCCTTTCCGGCCTGTCAGGGCTGGGCGACCTCGTCCTGACCTGTTCTTCCGAGACGAGCCGCAACATGAGCTGCGGACTGGCGTTGGGCAAAGGTGAGCCCCTTGAAGACATCATGGGCGCGCGAAACGCCGTGACCGAAGGCGTCGCAACCGCGCCGGTTCTGAAACGGATTGCTGCAGAACGCGGCGTCGACATGCCGATCTGTGATGCAGTTGCGGATGTGATTGAAGGCGCAATCAGCGTCGATGAAGCAATCCAACGCCTGCTGATGCGTCCGAACAAGGTTGAAACAGTCTAGGACGGGTTTACCGACATCAAGCCCGTCACACCGGGGTTTTCACCAGTTCGAAATGAGACCGGACGGTGGGTTTGTCGTCCGGAGAAACCGCGACACCGGTCTTGATCAGCTCGATCATATGACCAAGCACAGACATGGCCGCGGCTGGATGCAAGCGCTTGTCGACTTCGGCGTACATCACCTTGACCATTTCAGGGATCGAGGACTGACCCGCCCGAAGCTGGTCAAGAATGGCAGCTTCGCGAGCCCGGCGGTGGTTGGCGTATTCCGTGATGAAATGGTCGACGAATTCGCGGCCACGCACCGGATCGCCATGGGTCGGCCAAAGCGTGTCGAATTTCCTGGATTGAATCTTGTCGAGGCTGCGCATGTAATCGCCCATGTCCCCATCCGGCGGCGCGACAACAGTCGTGGACCAGCCCATGATGTGATCACCCGACAGACACGCATTCTCTTCGCGCAAGCCGAAGCAGAGATGGTTGCAAGTGTGACCCGGCGTCTCAATCACATCGAGTGTCCAGCCGGGGCCCGAAATCACGTCGCCATCGCCAACTTTGACATCCGGCATGAAGCCAAGGTCGTCTGCACTGCCAAGCTCGCCCTTGGCGGTCGGTACGCCGCAATTTTTCGCGTAAGTCTTGCAACCCGCCCACTGCGCCAAAGGCGTCGCCAGGGGGGAATGGTCGGAATGGCCATGAGTGACCAGAACGTGGGTGACCGTCTCCCCCTCCAGCGCCCGCTTTAGGGCTTCGAAATGCTCAGCATCTTCCGGGCCGGGATCAATGACAGCCACTTCTCCATGACCGATGATGTAGACGCCGGTGCCAACATAGGTGAACGGCCCGGGATTGTTCGCGATTACGCGGCGAATGAGCGGGGAAACCTGCTCTACGATGCCGTATTCAAACTCGATTTCGCGAACGTAGGGAATAGCCATATTATTCTAGTCTCTTGCAGCGATCCTGGCTTGCCGGAGCGATCAGCGCTTCTTCGAAGCAAAGGCGACGGCAAAGGCCTGCGCCATGCGACGTGTAGCCCTCAGCTTGGCGCCAAGCTTCAGCGCCACGGGCGGGCCCATATCCGTCTTGTTTGCATCGACGATGTAGATTCGTCCGGATGAACGGTCACGTAGGACGTCAACGCCGCCCCAGTCCAGTCCGATCGATGCAGCAAACCGCTCAATCACGGCAATTTCATCGCTCGTGTAGCAATTGCGAGGCTCGTCGAGCAAAACCTGAACATTCTCGTTCAGGAAACGGCGCTCCAAGGGCCGACGCTTGCGGAACACGATGACGGGTGAGCCGGCCACGATGCAACAGCGCAGATCCTCGACCAGACCGCCTTCGATCTCATTGTCGACGAGGCGCTGATAGGTCTTGCCCGGCAGAGGCGTATCCAGCGGACCTTCCAGAATCCGGCCATCATGCGCGGCATTCAATTCAGACTTCTCGACCATGCGGCCCTGATGGGTCGTAGGGTCAACCGCGAGAGAATATCCCGCAGCCTCTCCGAAAGCGGCTGCGACAGTCGATTTTGAAATATCATCACAGGTGAAATTGACCAGTTTCGCCCCATCACGAACCATCGGGACCGTATTGTCGGTTTCGGTGGAGTCATCAAACTGCATGACAATGTCAGCGGTCGCGACGTCATCAATCAATTTGGCACCTGACACATGTGTCACTGGCCAGATGAAATACCATGGGCGTGGCTTGTCAGGATAGAATGCAATCGTGGGGCGCTTGTGTCCGGTGACCCGGCGCCAGGTGCGCCATGTCTGCGCAAAGAAATAGAAGCAGAACCAGGTGAAGATGTCGTGCGCCAGCGAAAATGTGAGCGGAACGCGGTGCCCGGTCTTCTTCACCAGCATGGCGCCGTCATCGTATTTGAAATCGGTGATCCACAGACGATCGCTCATCCATTCCACTCCTCTTGCGCATACAGCCTCATGGCCAGCGCCTCCCTGTCTTGGCCTTCGCATGACCGGTCATCACTGACAACACACATAATGCGGCGCAAGTGTGACCACTTGCTCACAACATCTGTGAGCAGGATGGTCACAGCAGCGATTGCAGACTCGACAGATCATAGCCCGCATCTGCGGCAGCATCGACGATTTCCTGACCTGTACCCTGCCCGGCATGAGTCAGGGCCCATGCCGTTATGCATCGTGTCCCGGTGCGGCAATACGCCAACACCGGTTGAGGCGCTTCGTTCAGGATATTGCTCATCCGCTCGACGACTTCTGGGGTGGGGGCGCCTGAGAAAGGAAGTGCCACAAAGGCCAAACCCAGGGATTCGGCTTTGGCACGAATCGCGCCCATACGGGGCTGGTCCACGCCGCCTTCACCATCTGGGCGGTTCGCAACAATGGTTTTGAAGCCTGCAGCCTGAATTTGGGCAACATCCTCCTCGTTAATCTGGGGGGCGACAGCAAAAGCTTCCGTAACGCGGCGAATATCGGCCATATTTTAGTGTCCCTGCCTGAGTCTGCGGTCTTGATCGGCTGTCGCTACAAGCTAAGGATTGCGGATCGTTATGCCAAGCGTCGGTGACGGCGGCATGATCAAATTCCTATTACCAGCAGCGGAATAACTTAAGTACGTGTCCTCATTTCAACGTGTCATCAGCCGAATTCCGTGGGCCTATACGTTCAGGCGTCTGCTAATTGCAATCCCCACAATGCTTGCCATCGTAACGATGGCTTTCCTGATGATGCGCGCCGCTCCGGGTGGTCCGTTCGATGGTGAGCGGAAACTGCCGCCTGCGACCGAAGCTGCCATTGCAGCCAAGTTCGGTTTCGACAAACCGCTTCACGAACAATATCTGAGCTATGTTGGCGGCGTTGTCACCGGCGATTTCGGACCGTCCTACAAAACGCTTGGCAAGAGCGTGAACGACTTGATTGCAGACGGCCTGCCCATCTCCCTCACCATCGGGTTTCTCTCCATGGGTCTGGGCATAGCGGTGGGCACATTGCTGGGTGTTTTTGCGGGACTCAGACAAAATTCGGCGGCGGATTACAGCGTCATGGGGATCGCCATGGCAGGCATTTCGATCCCCACTTTTGTTACCGGCCCGATCCTGATCCTGATCTTTGCCCTTGGTGCCGGCATCTTCGCGGTTGGCGGTCTCGGAACCTATCCGAATATCGGGATGAACTGGCACAATATGACCTTGCCCGTAATCACGCTGGCCCTGCCACAGATTGCGATCATCTCCCGCCTCATGCGCGCCTCGATCATCGAGACAATGCGTTCCAACCATATCCGCACGGCGCGTTCCAAAGGCCTGACCGAACGCCAGGTGATTGCGCGTCACGCCCTGCCATCGGCCTTGCTGCCACTGATCTCGTATGCCGGCCCCGCAATGGCACGCGTCATGACCGGGTCAGTGGTGATCGAAAAGATTTTCGGCCTGCCCGGCCTCGGCTCATATTTTGTCGATGGTGCCCTGAACCGTGACTACACGCTCGTGATGGGCGCAATCATTGTCTATGCGGGCCTGATCGTACTGCTCAATCTTGTAGCAGACATTCTCTACGCCCTGCTTGATCCGAAAGTGAAGTACGATTGATGACGGATCTTGATCCTCTCCTCGACCCGACTGGTCGCATCGAACCGGTTCAGAATGCCATTATTGGGGGACGCTCGCTCTGGGAAGATGCCCGGGCGCGCCTGTTCCGCAACCGCGCCGCCGTCGTCTCCATGTGGATTCTCGGCTTCCTCATTCTGTTTGCAGTCGTCGGGCCATTTGTCTGGGTCCACAAGTACAGCACCATTTCTGACCTGCGCACCATTGCGCCGACGCTGGAAGGCCTGCATCCGCTCGGAACCGACCTGCAGGGACGAGACCTGCTTGCGCGCCTGATGATCGGCCTGCGTATCTCGCTCATGGTCGGCATTGTCGCCACGGCTGTCAGCCTCGTGATCGGCGTCAGTTGGGGTGCGACGGCAGGTTATCTCGGTGGTCGCGTCGACAATTTCATGATGCGCATTGTCGACGTACTCTACGCTCTGCCCTTCATCTTCTTCGTGATCCTGTTGCTGACGGTGTTTGAGCGCAACATTGTGCTGATCTTTGCAGCCATCGGCGCGATCGAGTGGCTGACCATGGCGCGGATCGTGCGCGGCCAGACACTCGCCATCAAGGGCAAGGAGTTCATTGAAGCTGCGCGCGCGTCTGGGGTCAGCCGCAAGGACATCATTGTGCGCCACATCCTGCCGAACGTGAT
>CENR01073777.1_pt1 | contig 25755 bp, 24 predicted proteins | sample 530181 | NCBI WGS metagenome assembly CENR01 (sample SAMEA2619677, study PRJEB7988) | marine metagenome | biome: marine biome (ENVO:00000447); feature: surface water layer (ENVO:00002042); material: "saline water (ENVO:00002010), including plankton (ENVO:xxxxxxxx)" | depth 5 m | reverse complement strand
GTCAAGAAATTGATCCGTGTAGGAAGTGCGGGTTCATACCAACAAGATATTAACCTACGGGATATTGTCATAGCAATGGCCGCTTCTTCTACTTCTGGTATTAATAACTCTCGATTTATCAATGCCGATTATTCTCCTACCGCAAACTTTGAACTTTTTATGAAAGCAGCCTTATATGCAAAAGAACATAACATCTTGATTAAAGCTGGCAATGTATTGTCAAGTGACGAATTTTATGAGGATGATTTTGACAACTATAAGCAGTGGGCCGAGTTTGGAGTGCTTTGTGTCGAAATGGAAGCCGCTGGACTCTATACCATCGCAGCAAAATACAATGTCCAATCACTGGCCATATTGACCGTTTCAGATTCATTGGTAACAAAAGAGGCACTTCCCGCAGAGGAACGTGAGACCAGCTTTTCAACAATGGTTGAGATTGCCTTAAACACCTTGCATTAAGTTCTCATTAGGCACTGATTAATATCATTATTTTAGCAAGTGAAACACCCTATCTTTACTAATTAATTAATACACAGTGTTATGATCAAGACCTTAGACGATAAAGAAAAAATCCTATTGCTTAGTACAAACTACATAGGGAGTTTGGGCTATCTATTTCAAGGCAAGTCTTTTGTAGTACCTATTACTTATTTTTACAACGAAGAAAAAAATAACATCATAGGTTATTCGGCAATGGGACACAAGATTAAGGCAATGCGAAAAAATAACGCAGTATCACTATCGGTAACCGATATTGACTCGGTCAATGACTGGAAATCGGTTTTGGTTCAAGGCACTTATAGTGAAGTGGAAGGTTCCACCGCTAAAGCCTTATTACATCAATTCTCATTGGGTGTAAAAGACCTTATTCTAAGGAAAAAGCTACTGGACCTAGACTTTATAAGTCAGTTTTCCAGCAAGATTTATAAGGACGATATCCCTATTGTATTCACCATCAGTATTGAAGATATTACCGGAAGGATGCGTATGTTTTAAGTAAAGAAAGGGAATCCTTTTACAGGATTCCCTTTTCAATCATAATGCATCGTCCTTAGACCTTAAAGGTCATTATGGGCAACTCACTATGATTCACGATAGCCTCGCCAACATTTTCAGAAAAGAAATGGGCCAGCCCTCTTCTTCCGTGGGTTGGGATTACCACCATATCTGCATCCACCTCGTCACTAAAACTGAAAATACCGTGTTCTAATCTATAGTCGCAGTAATATGCAGTGTTATCATACACATCGGTATTGTCCACGCCACTATGTAACATAAATTTAAAAGCACGTTCCTGCATTTCTTGATTGCTCAAAAATTTCTCTGGAGTATTAATAAAGACCACTTGAAACTCTGCATCAATCTTCTCAAAAAAATCCCAGGCTTTTTTGAATGCCCCTGTGAAATCCATATTAAAGTCGCAGGCAAATACTACCTTTTGCATTTTAAATTCTTCGGTACGATTTTTAATTACCAACACTGGAATGTCTGAAGTTCGCACTACCTTTTCGGTATTGCTTCCAACGAATACTTCCTTGAGACCGCTGGCGCCGTGAGAGCCCATCAAAATCAAGTCGGCTTCGAAATCTTCAGCGACCCTGTTTATTTCGTGAAACTCTTTATAATTTTGAACGGTGGTTTCTATGGTAATCCCTTTAAGATAGTCTTTATTCAAAAAATCACTGAAGCGCTTTTCGGCCAACTTCATATAATAAATGGCTTCAAACATTTCTTGGGATTCATTTTTGGTCAATACAGCTTCTGAAAGCCCCATCATATGAAGGACAATTAAAGTAGCATCGTGTTTTTTTGCTAATGTTGCTCCTACTTCAAGGGCATATTCAGAGTGTTCTGAAAAGTCTACGGGTATGAGTATTTTTTTCATTTATGATGAGATATTTTGTTTCGTGAATTTTGCTTTTCGTTTTTTTAGTTGCTTATCGAGGTCGCTAATGGTTTCCTTTACGGCCATTTCATAATTTTTCTCATTAGAAACAGCAAATATTTTAGGACCGGGTAAACTGAGTTCCATTTCACAGATATGTCCTTTTTCAGTAGGATCATTTTCAATTTTGAAAAATACATCTGCCCGAATAACCCAGCTATATTTTTTATTTAATTTTTGAAGTTTCTTGGTCACATACGCAACCAAGCTCTCGCTGGTCTTCATCTTTACAAATTGAATATTAATTGTCATAGTTTTTCATTTATTATTTCAAAAGTAGTAGGATGGTATTAGGAATACTATGATATTTATCAGTCTTTAAAAATGTAACCTTAAAGAATTCTCTGGTTTTCCGTTCTGAAAAAACGAAGCCACTATTTTAGTATGCTCTCAATCTTCTCAATAACCTCATCAGAAACATCACTGGCATTTTCAAGTATTGACTCGCCAGCCATTGCATCAATACCTTCTATTTTATTATTCCCAGCGCCAGATGTAGCGTAAACAATCATTTTGTTTTTTAATGCGCTATTTTCATTGATGAATTGACTCACAATTCGAGGTGGCTTTCCATACTCCCAGGTATGCAAAAGGATAATTGCATTATACTCGTTGGGTTTAACTTGTCGTAATTGCGTGACATCTATCGTCTTAAGATGTACAGAATCTTTCTTATAGAAATTGATAAGGTTAGTAACAATGGCATCCTTAAAGTCACTACCTTGTGTTGCTATCAAAATTTTGGTTGCAAGCTGTGGGCTATTAATCCCACTATTTTCGGCAACTTCCATAGAGTAGGTCAGCTTGTACCAATAGCCAAATGCCAGTAATACCAAAACAATACCTAAAACAAAGAGCACCCTACTTATAAATTTCGATCTCATCTGTTAGCATTTTAAACAGCTAAAATACTCATGAAATTTCCTGAACCCTATGATATTTATCATATAGAGAAAAATGTTATTTGACTGATAGATATCATCTTATGTATGCGCTCGCTTATCTATTTTTACCAGAAACAATAAAATCTCAATGAACACTAAAATTCAAGCAACAACGATTAAGAAAGTGACTGATGCGTTGCTAAAAATCCAAACGGATTATCCTGAAGTCTATAAATTATTGGATGAAGACCCAATAACTTTGATTTCAGACACAGAACAAAATCACACAGAAGCATTGCTTGAAAAATATGTAAATGACTTGAATGCTCTGTTGGACGGTTTCAAGAAAAAATAGAAGCAAAATATGAAAACAGGATTGGTTCTATCAGGTGGTGGTGCCAGAGGTGTGGCGCACATTGGCGTTTTAAAAGCACTTGAAGAAAAACAAATTGAGATTACCCATTTATCTGGTACAAGCGCAGGAGCCATTGTAGGAGCGTTGTATGCAGCAGGGCATTCTTGTGAAACAATCTTGACATTCTTCAAGAAAGTACCTATTTTCCACTATAAGCGATATGCGCGTAACAAACCAGGCTTTATCGATACCATAAAATTCTATCAAGATTTTTCCCCGCTCTTTAAAGAAGATGATTTCAAGGTATTGAAAAGAAAACTGTATGTACCAGCCACCAATCTTATAGAAGGAAGCGAAACAATTTTTACGGAAGGTGAACTTATTAAACCTGTCCTCGCTTCTGCAGCTTTTCCTGGATTATTTACTCCCGTTATCATTAACGAAACTCCCTATGTAGATGGTGGCGTGTTAAACAACTTTCCCGTAGAACCTTTAAAAGATATTTGCGATACAATCGTGGGCGTTTACGTAAATCCTTTAGAAGATGTTTACCCTCACCAATTAAAACATTCATACCAAGTTGCATATCGCGCCTATCATATAAGTTTTGGCAGTCAATGCCTCCCTAAATTTAAAGATGTGGATCTGTTGATTGCACCTAAAAGGCTCGAAAAATATGGGATGTTCAACCTTAAGGCTATCGATGCCATCTTTGAAATAGGCTACGAAGCGGCCAAACAGAGTCTTGCAACCTTTCAAATTCAAGAGGAACTATAGCCAACTCTTGTTTTCTTATTGGGCACTTCCCATTGAATCATTTCCTTTAAAAAATCATCTACTTTCTCAATAATTACCTTTTCTGTGATTTCTGAAGGGCTTACCATTCCAAATTCTATCATATTATTTTCCACAGACATTCCGTCAATTTCTGGAAATAGAACAAAAATATAAACATCTCCACTGTAGGTTTGTGAGAACACCAAAGCTCCTCCAGGAATAAATTGAAATGCAGGAATTCTATTGGTACAATCCATTAATTCCTCCGGAAAGGCTTCAAAACTAATATTAATGGCTTCGCTGTTATGAATCCAATTGAGCTCCTGTACTTTCCAACCAATGGGATATTTTGTCGCAATAGCCTTCAGCGTTTTTAATAACAAGGGCTTAGCAAATTTGTTCCATTTAGTCTTTTTGGAAACCACTGTTTCGATAGAGGTCTTATAATCTATCACACGTTCTTCAAGGTGTTCTATGTTCATTGTTGTTATTTTGAAGATGTATCTTTTTTCTTGGCTTCACGTTCTTGTTTTCTAAAATAGCCTCTGAATAAAAAGTTATGTTTCAGTGCTTCCATATTTTCATTCAACTTTTGGGAAGCCTCTTTGATTTCTATCATTGTGGAATCAATCGTTTTTGGCAATGTTTCATCCTTAGTGAGGTAATTGAAAGTACTTTCAGCCGTATTAATCTCAGCAATAATAGTTACCAATTGCTTCGTTGTCTCCGAAATAGAAGTACTGGATTTTTCAAGATTAGATACCATTCGTTGTATCTGATTGCCTACAAGGGTATCATTCAGCACTACTCCAGCCGCACTATTTTCCATATCTATTTTTGAAACCTTACGATTTATGGAAGCAATTAATAGGTTGGTGCCGTTAGTGGTGTTTTTTAGATTGGTCAAGGTGGCACGTATGTCTTTAGTTAAGGTAGCATCTGTGATAAGGGCTCCCAAGGCTCCTTCGCCTTCTAAGATTTTATTAGTAATTTTCAGTAAGTCTGAAGTGAGCAAGGCCGCATTTTCGTTAGTTACATTAAGGGTTGATAGCATATCATCAGCACCTATTTTGCTGTAGGTAGGAATGGTATCGCCAGATTTAATTTGGGAAAAATTTTCTTTCCCTGGAAGGATATTAACCACCATACTTCCCACCAACCCATCTGACCCAATGGTCGCTATCGCATCTCTCTTGATAAATGCGCCTGTTTTTTCTTCCACCATCATTTGCACAACTATGGTGGCTTCATCGACCATTTCAATTTTGCCAACAGTACCTACATTGATGCCAGAGTAGCGAACGTTATTACCTAATTGCAGGCCATTCACATTCTGAAAAACAGCATACACCTGCATATTCTTACTAAAGATATGTTGCCTATTACCTATAAAATAGAGTGCTGCCACCAACAATAGGGTGCCAACGACAACAAACAATCCGACTCGGGTTTTATGGGAAGCTGATTTTTTCATAATCTTTAGGTTTTAAAAAAGGCTTTTACTTGTGGGTCTTGCGATTGTGAAAGTTCCTCAAAGGTGCCTTCGGCATAGTTTATTCCATCTACCAATAAAATCATTCGGTTGCTAATCACTCGTGCGCAGTCCACATCGTGAGTAATGATAAGTGATGATGTTTTATATGTGGCTTGTATCCGGCGCATTAATTGAATAATTTCCTTCGAGGTTATGGGGTCAAGACCTGTGGTGGGTTCGTCATAGAGTATAATCTTTGGCTTCAATATCAGCGCTCTTGCCAATGCTACACGACGTTGCATCCCACCAGAAAGCTCTGCTGGCATTAAATCTATGGCGTGTACCAAACCTACATTTTCCAAGGCTTCGAGTACCAATGCTTCGGTTGTTTGCGAACCATCAATTTTGTTTTTGTTTCTGCGCAAGGGAAACTCCAAATTTTCCCGAACTGTCATAGAATCATACAGCGCACTTCCCTGAAAGAGAAAACCAATTTCAGTTCGCAATACATCCAGTTCTTTTCTGCCCAGAGAAATGATATCAAAGTCCTTAATTTTTATAGAGCCACTATCGGCTGCCATCAAGCCCACCAAACATTTAATCATTACCGATTTCCCCGAACCTGACTTTCCCATAATCACTAGATTCTCGCCTTTATACAGCTTTAGGCTAAAACCGTGTAACACGTGGTTGTCGCCAAAACTTTTGCGTAAATCCTTTATTTCTAATACGGGCTTTTTCATCTGCAGATATTATTAGATAAATAGGAAGATGGAATGCCCTGTTTATTATTTTTTAATGATTTTAAGTATGTGATTGTGCATTTCATATTTCAAAGAAAATATCGGTTAGAAATACGGCGATAAAGTCAATAACGAAGAGTAGCATCGAGGTATAGACCACAGCCGCATTTGAAGCTTCACCAACACCAACCGTACCTTTTGAGCAATGATACCCCTTGTAACATCCTACCAAACCAATTGCAAAACCAAAGAAAAACGACTTTATGGTTGCAGGAATAACATCGCTAAACTGCAAGGCATCAAAGACCTTGTTAAAGTACAGCAGATATGAAACTTCGCCTTTTAAATTCTCAACAATGGCAGAACCTAAAAGTGCCACGGCATCCCCCATTATGATGAGCAATGGGAGCATTAACGTAGTGGCTAAAATTCGGGTAACCACTAAATATTTAAACGGATTGGTTCCAGACACTTCCATCGCATCAATCTGCTCGGTCACTTTCATACTGCCCAGTTCGGCACCAATTCCAGATCCTATGCGTCCCGCACAAATAAGGGCTATAATTACCGGGCCAATTTCACGCACGATGGAGATACTTACCATAGAGGGCATCCACGATTCGGCTCCAAACTCCATTAATGTGGGTCTGGATTGCAGGGTAAATACCAATCCCAAAATAAAGCCAGTAACACCCACTAACAAAAAGGAGCGATTGCCCATCTGGTAACATTGCCTAACAAATTCCCTCCATTCAAAGGGAGCCGTAAAAACCTCTCTAAAGAAACGTATGGCGAAATATGTCATATCGCCTATTTCTTCAAAAAAGCGTTTGGTTTTACTTGTTATCGTGTCGGTGCTGTTCAATATTCATCATTTTCTTAGAAGTAAAAATAGATTTCGATTTTTAAAGATAAAATGATATAAGTCAGCTAAGTAAACTGATATTTATCATAGATGCTGCAAGTCTATCAGTGTATATTTATGGTAAATAATACTCTAATGAAAAAGACATTTCGAATTCAGAATTTAAAATGTGGAGGTTGTGAAAACACAATCCTCAATGCATTGTTGGGCATTAATGGTGTGCAGAACATTGCTGTGCATACCGATGAAAATTCTATAGCGCTTACGTATAAAGATGAAGATGTATATGAGAACGTTCGTGCCAAACTTTCAAAAATTGGTTATCCCGTAGTAGGGTATAAAAACACAGTACTCAAAAAAGCAGCTTCGTATGTAAGCTGTGCCATAGGAAAAATTAACACCTAAAATTTATGAAAACAGTAGCCACACAAAATAAACCGCTCAATTATTTTCAGCAATTGAGGTCGGTAGAGATTGACAACCAGATTTGGTTTGTTGCGGATGATATAACCAGTATTTTACAACTGAAAGACCCTATCGAGGTGTTGGATAGTTTGGATGAAAATGAGCGATTGTCTTCGGAAATTTTCAGAGATGGAAAAACACAAAATGTAAATCTAATTTCAGAAAGTGGACTCTATGCACTTATTTTTCGAAGTGATACGGAAGGCGCCATCAAATTCAGAAAATGGGTTACGGATCAAGTGCTACCACTTATTCGCGTGAGAGGATATTATACAACAAAACGGTTGGAGATTCCCAATTTTGTTATTCGGTTCAATGATAATTATGACCGTATTGCACCTGGGCATTTTTCGGTTTTAACTGAATTGTTCATTCGCCTGTATGGTCGTTTTGAACGCTTAGGGTATCATATCCCCAACAAAGCCCTAACAGGAAAACAAATGCGCCCTGAGGTAAGCGTGGGAATTCATTTTGATAATTATCTGGAAAAGAATTTTCCGAAGAGTAAAGAGGATTACAAACTCTATTCGCACAGATTGCCCAATGGCAAAGAAATACAGGTAAAACAATATAAAAACCACTTACTACCTGCGTTTATTAAGTTCTTGGACGAGGTATGGATTAAAAAATATGCGTACTACTATTTTAAAAACAGAGATCCCAAAGCATTGGAGTTTCTTCCCAAGCTCTTAGCCTCATAAATTACTGATAATACTGGCTAACCCAATTCCCAAGATCAGGAATAGAACAATGTATCGAAACTGTTCTTGGGACATTTTGTTTAAAATTAATTTCCCAATCCAAGTACCCAAGATTCCCACTACTATGAGAATAGGAATAAGGTATAGTAGTTCACTTTTAATATAGCCATTGAAATAATACACGATGGTTCGGCTAAAATCGACTCCCAAATCAATTACGGCAGATGTTGCAATAAACTTATCCTTTTTCATTTTAAAGGCTGCCAGTGTGATACCACGAATAGCACCGCCAGTTCCTAAAATTCCAGCACTTAATCCAGATAAAACTCCTCCCGTCACAGCATTTTTGGTCGTTGGTTTTATTACCAATTTTTTGAAGATTAGGAAAGCAAGACTCAATCCTACCAAGAAAATTCCCAATACATAGGTTAGGGTGGTAGGGTCGATATATTTACTAATAAATCCGCCAATAATCACGAACAGCACCGCTGGAACACCTAATTTCAATATCACATCTTTGTCCAATCCTTTTCGAAAAAAGGCAATTTTGGTAAGGTTGCTAGATACGTGGTAGAGTGCGGTAATTCCTAACACCGATTGGAAGTCTAGGAAGAAGTTTGCTACGGGGACAAAAAATACTGATGATCCGAATCCGCCCACGGTCCCAAAAATTTCTGCCAGTAACGATAGGATGATAAATACGGGAAGGTAGCGCGACAGCATGTTTGTTACATATTGAACAAACATAGCACAATGTATACTTCAAAGTTATGACATATGTCATTCTACAACTAGAATGCCTTATACACTATGTAAGATTTGGTACGTAGCATAAAAAGAAACATCTATTTTTATTTAAATAAGACCTGTGGCAGAAACTACGTTAGATTCTATGCGCCGCGATGCGCAAGATATAGAAGTAATAATGGTGGTTAGCTTGTCAATAAAGTTGACTCAAATCAACCTGAAGACCTTCGGGTTATGAGTTAAGCTCGTAATTTCTGTCAACCCCTATTTACAGGGGCTTCCGAAGGGTGCGTCTCGCTAAAAATTCAAAAACGTATTCCAAATCGTATTCGAAAGCGTATTAATTTGTAGTAAATATACTACGCTTTTTTGGTTTTAGAAAACAGTAAACTGTAAAGCAATAAATCCTCCTTAAATTCACGGTTAAACGGTGGCGGTTACTAGAAATGTAAATTACGTGTTTCTAGGTATTTTGGGAAGAGTAGTAAAAGGGTATATTTACAGAAATGGATATTTTACCCAAAAATAGTAATATACTATAAGTGCTTTTATCTGGAACAATAAGACCGAAAAGAGTATAAGAAGTAATTTTTTGCAAATTATCTCTCATTTAAACCAACCATTGAGCATATGAATAAAAAATCAAAAATCGCAAAATCAAGTTGGTGGATTTTTGCAATAATCGGAATTATAGTCCATTTATCACTATTGGATTTTGAGGACAAATGGATTTTAGTATTAATAGGTGCTTTGAATGGAGCGTTTTGGGGTTGGTTATTGGGTTTGCTTTTAGATTATATTATTAATTCGCTGTTTTATCGAGAACCGATTGAAGAAATTACCGAGCCAGTTGCAAAACAACAATCTTCCGTGAGTAAGTTCACCAATCACAAAAACCATAAACCCAAAGCTTCTGAATACACGTCTATCAAAAAGGAAGAAGAAACTATTACGGTTTCCGAACCTATTGCAGTTTTTAAATCCGAAAAAAAAATACAGTCCAAATCTGAAAAGAAATTAGAACCACCGAAAATAGCTCAAACTGAAAAACAGAAGAAAAAAGAAACACTTCCGAATTCTGTTAAAGAAGTAAAAAAACCAATTTCTGATATTAAGTATGTCAATTACGTTTTGAAAATTTCAGAAAGTGAGACTGATTTTCCAATCCTAAAAATACCAAATCAAAAATGCGTTGTACGTTCTCACAGGTTCGGTTCAACTAAAAGACGAGGTTTTAAGGAGGCATCTTTTCAAAAAGCAATTGAGCACTTCTTTTCCGATAATTTTCAAATTTCAGGAAATACAAGATTGAATACCGGAAAAGAAACAAGACCTTTTGAACCAGATATCGCTATGCTGGGTAAAGGCATAGAAAATATTAGAATTGATATAGAAATAGACGAACCTTACGCTGGAATCACAAGACAACCAACCCATTGTGTAGGAGATGACATTAATAGAGATAACTATTTTAAAGACAGAGGTTGGATTGTGATAAGATTTTCAGAATATCAAGTTCACACTCAAGAAAAAGAGTGTCTCAAATTCATAGCTAACTTACTATCAAAATTAAATTCTTCAATTGAAATATCCAACGAGCTTAAAAGTATTGCCCCATTAAGGAAAGAAAAAGTTTGGGATATAGTTCAAGCCCAAAAATGGGAAAAAGAAAAGTACAGAGAAAAGTACTTAAACCACGAATTTAAAATACTTGAAGAACAAAAGGAAACACTAAAGAGAGGATTTGATGAACAAGAGATTGAAGAAGAAAAATATGTAATTGCAACTTCTTTTGGAAAGGAAGACAATGGGAAAATCGTTGGATTTAACAATTTGAACAAACATAAAAGAGATAATAGAATAAAATTTTATTCAGAAAAACACATATACACTATTGATGGAGTTCCAGCACCTTCAGCAAGTACAATAATCAATAGATTTTTTCCTGAATTTGATATGGAATATTGGTCTGCACGAAAAGCACCTGACTTGGGAATGACAGCAATTGAAGTTGCCAAAATGTGGGGTGATAAAGGTAAAATTGCAAGAGACAAAGGAACATTGCTTCACGAACAAATCGAAAATTATTATTTAGGTATTGATTATATTGAAACAGAAGAATTTGACCAATTCAGAGATTTTTTAAATGACCATATTGATTTAAAACCTTATCGTTCTGAATGGCGAATTTTTGATGACACTTTGAATATAGCAGGTACGATTGACTTGATTGTTACAAACGGAACAAAACACGATATTTATGATTGGAAAAGAAGCAAAAAGGTTGTCAATACTTTTGACGGTCAACCAACCGAACAAAATCAATGGCAACAAGGTGTAGGTGGTTTAAGTCATATTGATGACACAAGCTATAATCGATATTGTTTACAACAAAGTTTATATAAATACATACTCGAAAAAAACTATAATTTTGAGATAGGTAATATGTATTTAATTGTAATGTATCCCGAAAACGACAATTATTACAAAGTGAATGTTCCATATCTTGAAAACGAAATTGAATACATATTAAAAACTGTGTGAGAAAAAACGAGAGACAACAATGTATATAAAAAATAGCCCTATTCTTTGCTGGCAAGATGATTTGGGCATTTTTGGAAAGTCATCAAATTTTAAATTTCTGGAAATGCAAACCTGAATATTTGTTATTGTTTATCCTTAAAAAATAAAAAAACACCTACGTATAATGACTAATAACAGTGCTAACCAATACCGCAAACCAAAAAAATATGATTTCAAGAGTAAAAGTTGACGGGAATTATTTAGAAACTTACGATAAAAATGGACGTAAAATTAAACGGGCCTATTGCAACGACGTCTTTTTAGGTAATTCGAGCGAAATAGTTGTCGTACAAGATGGCAGCTATTTAGAGGTGCTCAACGAAGATTTAAAAAAAGTATCACGTAAGTACTTAAAAATAGATCAATTTTTAGGTGCTTCGGGCGAAACGTTTTCAGTGCAAGTAGGTAACTATGCAGAAACCTATGACTTAAAATTTAAGCGAATCAGTAGAAATTATTCAAAATAAATGAGCACATCTAGTATAATTGACATTCCTAAAAAAGCGCATGACAAAGACCAGCTGGGTATAGATGCCTATAAAAATGGACTCACCGGGTTTATAAATACGGCACAAACACCACTTACAATTGCTATTCAAGGTGAATGGGGAAGCGGCAAAACCTCACTAATGAATGCAATAAAGCACGATTTGTGTAAGGACCAAGATGGTTTTTATGGTATTTGGATAAATACTTGGGAATATTCGTTGCTCACAGACGAATATACTACCATGACTAATATTATTCAAGGTATTATATCTTCTGTAATTGCTGTCTTAGAAAAAGATAAAAACCAGAATCTTGAGGCACTAAAGAAAAAAGCAGTTGGTTTTTTTAAGACAGCGGCACGAAGTGCGGCAAAGATTGGCGTCAATGCAGCAACAGCTGGAATAGCCGGTGACGCAACAGATGCTTTTTTTGAAACCTCAGAAAAACAATCGTCTTTGCGCGAGTTACATACCGAACTACAGAATCAAATAAACCTGAGCATTGGGAAGAAGGAGAATGCAAAGGGTTTTCTATTTTTTATAGACGATTTGGATAGAATAAACCCTCCTGTAGCTGTTCAGATACTAGAATTACTTAAAAATATATTTGACCTAGAAAACTGCATATTTATTCTAGCTATTGATTACGAGATTGTTGTCAAGGGATTAGAACCAAAATTTGGTAAAAAAACATCCGACAACGAACGCGAATTTCGTTCGTTTTTTGAAAAAATCATTCAGTTGCCTTTCACCATGCCAATTGGTCAATATCGTGTAAATGATTTAGTGATAGATAATCTAAAACAACTACAATATTTTAATGAGGGTGAGTTAACTGCAGATGTTTCCGATTTGATTGTAGAGATAAGCAATCTAACGGTAGGTTCTAATCCAAGAGCAATTAAGCGCCTATTAAATAGTTTGTCCTTGGTGCGAAGTATTATGCTTGCAGTAGAGTCTGAGAGCAAACCAACAGCCTTCGAACAACTTATAAACATTGGAGTATTTAGCATTCAAATAGCATATCCACTTATCTTTAGAGTCTTAGAGCGTTACCCCGATTTTACAGCTTGGAATAATGAAGTTATCGAAACGTTTAAACTTAAACCATTAGATCCTGCTTTAAAAGATAAACTTTCGCAAAATGAGTACTTCGATGATGAATGGGAGCAAATACTATATCAGTTATGTCAACGCGAGAACTTTTTGAGTAATCGGGCGATGCAAATTTCCAGGCTCTTTAATACCCTAAAAACACGGATTGAAAAGAATGCCACCAATTCTTCTGATGAATCACAAGATGTTTCGGTACAAGATGTAATGACAAATGCCATACAAATAGCGTCTGTAACTAGCTATGACACTGTTACCGAAGAACCCAAAGTAAAAGAGATTCATAAATCAGGTTTTTTAAAAGGATTAAGAAGTAGAATTAAAGACAAGTTAATCAAGCAAGCAGCAACAAAAAACATCAAGATTCTCTATGAACAAAAGGCCGTTAAATCCAATTTAACTTTTTTAATTGAAAAAGGCAAGCATAAGTATCGTTTAGACATTTCTATTCACACAGGCGCAAAAGAATATCGTTTACAAGCACGCTATGAATGCTGGTATTACATAAAAGCAAAGCATTCAGATTTTCATCGAAATTTAGAAGAGCCTGCAGCAAAGGACATAAGAGCAAAAGAGCGTTATGAAGCCATGCTGCTAAAAATGGAACAACTGTCCAAAGAACTTCCTGAGAGTTATTATCTGAATAACTATGAACTCACAAACGATAAGCATAATACAATAGCAGTAACTATGAACGTGAAAATAACAAATGCTTGGGGCTTTATTAAAGAGGAGGAAGAAATGGAAGCGTATGTAGATAGATTAATATTGTTTTTGAAAACTGTAGAAGATATTGAAATTATTAATTGAGTAATCGAAACATCCACATGTATTAGTTAAACGACCTGCAAATTGGATGTATGGTTATCCATCTAATTAAGGGTTTATACGTAAGCATTCATCTATGTGATTTATTATATTTACCGAGCAACATACTAACCAAAATGAACAAAAAACACCTAAGCGAAAGAGATATTTGCTCAAAATTCATAAACCCAGCAATTGAAAAGGCTGGATGGCATATGAAAAAACAAGTACGTGAAGAAGTCTCCTTTACCGATGGACGCATTATTGTTCAAGGTAAATTATATACACGAGGAAAAAGTAAAAGAGCCGATTATATATTATACTACAAACCAAATCTACCAATTGCAATAATTGAAGCAAAGGATAATAAAAAACCTGTTGGTTCTGGAATGCAACAAGCATTAGAATACTCAGAAATTCTTCAAATACCTTTTGTTTTTACTTCCAATGGAGATTCATTTGTATTTCATGACAAAACAAACAAAATCGGAGCGGTTGAACAAGAAATTTCATTAGATGATTTTCCTACTCCTGATACATTATGGATAAAATACTTAGCATATAAGAATCTTGATGCCCCTAAAGCCAAAGAGATTGTTGAGAAGGAATACTTAGTTGACGATAGCGGAATGAATCCAAGATATTACCAGCAGAATGCAGTTAATAGAACATTAGAGGCTATTGCAAAGGAGCAAAACAGAATTCTGTTGGTAATGGCAACAGGAACTGGGAAAACCTATACCGCCTTTAATATAATTTGGAGATTGTGGAAAACCGGAGTGAAAAAACGCATCTTATTCCTGGCAGATAGAAATGCATTATTGACACAAACCAAAAACGGAGACTTTTCCCCTTTTGGAAATGATATTATGCACATCATTAAAAATAGAAAAATTGATAAATCTTATCAAATTTACTTTGCCTTATATCAAGGATTAACCAGCAATGATGAAGAAAAAAATGCCTACAAAGAATTTAGCAGAGACTTTTTTGATTTAGTAGTTATTGATGAGTGTCATAGGGGAAGTGCCTCAGAAGCTTCGGCATGGAGAGAAGTACTAGACTACTTTTCATCTGCAACCCATATTGGTATGACGGCGACTCCCAAGGAAACAAAAGATGTTTCCAATATGGATTATTATGGCGAGCCTGTTTATACCTATTCTTTAAAACAAGGCATTGATGACGGATTTTTAGCACCTTATAAGGTGGTAAGAATCACTACCAGTGTAGATGATGGATGGAGGCCAACTTCTGGTCTACTTGATAAGTATGGAAATGAAATAAAAGATCGTATTTACAATTTAAAAGATTACGATAGAACATTAGCCATTGATGAACGAACAGAAGTTGTAGCAAAGAAAATAACTGAATACCTGAAAGCAACTGACCGTTTTGCAAAAACTATCGTGTTCTGTACCGATATCGATCATGCAAATAGAATGCGCCAGGCATTGATTAATGAGAATGCCGACTTGGTGGCCAAACATTGGAATTACTGCGTAAAAATTACAGGAGATGACGAGGTTGGAAAACAAGAACTTGACAATTTTACTGATGTGGAAGAACCCTTTCCTGTTATAGCAACGACCTCAAAAATGTTGACTACCGGAATTGATACCAAAATGGTAAAGTTTATTGTTTTGGAATCTAATATAAACTCCGTTACAGAATTTAAGCAAATTATTGGTAGAGGAACCCGCATTAGAGAAGCCGAAGGAAAAGTATATTTCACCATCATGGATTTTAGAAAGGCAACCAATATTTTTGCACGACCCGATTTTGATGGTGATCCCGTACAAATATACGAACCAGGACCAGGTGAACCTGTCGTTCCTCCAGATCCTGTTCCACCTAGCGGAATTGTTGGACAACCTCAACCCAATGATCCACCTCCATATTCACCGCCAAATATTACTATAGATCCAGAAACCGATGAAGTAAAAAAGTTTTATGTAAATAACATCCCAGTAACTATTGCAAATGAGCGTGTGCAATACTACGGTAAGAATGGCAAATTGATTACAGAATCCTTAAAAGATTACTCAAAGAAAAATATAGAAAAGGAGTTTACCTCACTTGATGATTTTATCCAAAAATGGAGTGAATCTGAAAAAAAAGAAGAACTCATAAAAGAATTGGCAGATCACGGTGTATTACTCGAAGCCCTACGCGAAGATGTGGGCTTAGATTTAGATGACTTTGATTTAATATGCCACATCGCTTTTGACCAACCAGCACTAACGAGAAAAGAACGTGCAAACAATGTGCGCAAACGAAACTACTTTGGCAAATACAATGAAACAGCACAAAAGGTATTAAATAGCTTGTTGGACAAATACGAACAAGAAGGGATTGTGTCAATTGAGCAAGGTTCTGTTCTTAAAGTAAAACCTTTAAACGAAATGGGGTCTCCCGTTGAACTAGTAAGAGCTTTTGGAAAACAAAAGGATTTTGAACTAGCTATTAAGGAATTAGAAAACGAAATATACAATACCAGTGCTTAGTAGTTACGGATATGATATATATAAAGCTTGTAAAGAAGTAGAGCCAAAGTATGCTAAATGGAGATATCAATCTATTCATGATTTTCAGCAAATTGAGCGTGTCTTTGCATATGAATTATATCATCAGATTCGTCTAATAATGCTTAAAAACCAAGTAAAATATAACCTTCTGCAGCTAAATGGTGAAATTAGTAAAGTTGATAGACATTTAAACCTTAGAGACTGTGGTTACTCTTGCGAAGACCCAGATGTAAGACAGAAATTAGGAGCTTATTTAAGAGTTAGTCCTGATATAGTACTCCATAAGGATCAAGATGATAGAGGTTATAACTTTCAGAAGGTTATTGTTGAGGTTAAAACTGGTGACGATACTTCTGCAAAAGATATCTATGATATTATAAAACTTTTGAATTATGTTGAACAATTAAATTTTGAAAATGCAATATTTGTTGCAGTTAATAAGAATCGCCGTAGGTTATGCAGTACCATTAGAGCTTCTTTTTCAAATGCAGATAGAGCATCATATTCAAGATGTAGCATATTTTTTTATGCCGGAGAAGATTCAAATAACAACATTCTTTCAAGACCTAGAGTAAATTTTAAAACTATAGAAGAAATCATTAATAATGAGTAACATAACAACAAACATAAAAGGCATACGCGATATCATGCGTAAGGATACAGGAGTAGATGGAGATGCACAGCGCATTTCGCAAATGGTGTGGATGCTCTTTATGAAAATTTTTGCCGATAAAGAAGAAGAATGGGCAATAACGATTGACAATTACGAATCTCCAATCCCTGAGAATTTAAAATGGCAAAACTGGGCAGCAGACGATGAAGGGTTAACGGGAGATGCCTTAATGGAGTTTATTGATAATGAATTATTTCCTGCACTTAAAGATTTAGACATTTCCATAAGCCCACAAGCTACTATTATTCGTTCGGTGTTTGATGACACCTACAACTATATGAAAAACGGAACCTTGTTCCGTCAGGTCATCAATGTGATTAACGAGATTGACTTTAATAGCACCACAGAGCGTCACTTATTCAATGATATTTATGAAACCATTTTAAAAGAACTGCAATCTGCTGGCTCTTCTGGTGAATATTACACCCCCAGAGCGGTGACGCAGTTTATGGTAGATATGATTGATCCGCAGTTAGGAGAAAGCATACTCGACCCGGCTTGTGGTACAGGGGGTTTTTTAACCTGTACTATTGATCATCTACGTGAGCAAGTAAAAACTCCTAAAGACCGAGATATACTGCAAAATTCTATTAGAGGTATCGAGAAAAAACCGTTACCTCATTTGCTGTGTACCACCAATTTAATGCTACACGGTTTTGATTTACCAGCAGTACGTAGAGATAATTTATTAAGCAAGCCTTATGCAGATTGGGGTGTAAAAGATAAGTTAGATATTATTGTCACCAATCCTCCTTTTGGAGGAGTGGAAGAAGATGGAACCGAAACCAACTTCCCTAAAAAATTTAGAACCAAAGAAACAGCCGATTTATTCCTAGCCTTGATTATTAAGTTACTTAAAAATAACGGCCGTTGCGCCATTGTATTACCAGATGGAACCTTGTTTGGCGAAGGGATGAAAACACGTTTAAAACAGGAACTATTAGAGCGTTGCAACCTGCATACCATTGTGCGTTTACCAAATGGTGTTTTTAATCCTTATACAGGTATTAAAACCAATCTATTGTTTTTTGAAAAAGGCACACCAACCAAAGAAATTTGGTATTATGAGCATCCATATCCCGATGGTGTAAAAAGTTATAACAAAGGAAAACCGATACACATCAAAGAGTTTGATGTAGAAAAAGCGTGGTGGAATAATCGCGAAGAAAATACACAGGCTTGGAAAGTCTCTATTGAAGACATTAAAAAACGAGGTTATAATTTAGATATCAAAAACCCACACCAAGAAATTGATACTTTGGCAAGTCCAGAAGTGTTGTTAGAAAAGTTTAGAACTACCGAACAAAAAATTGCTAGCATACAAGACGAAATTATAAATGTATTAACTGAAGCTTTAAAATAACAATTTCCTGCGTAGGCAGGAATCTCAAACTATGCAATTACTACAACATTTTAAAGAACTTACGGTTAGACCTACAAATGCCCAAGAATTAAAAGGTTTAATCATGCAATTGGCAGTGCAAGGTAAGTTAACAGGAGACTGGCGAACAAATAATCCAAATGTTAATAAGGCTTCAATTAATTTAGAATCTATTAAGGCAAAAAAGGAATTGCAAATTGTTCAAGAAAGTGAAATTCCATTTAAACTAAATTCTACTTGGGAATGGGCTAAATTTATTGATGTAGCAGAACTAAGACATGGACACCAGTTTAGAAAATATGATTTTGTTGAAGAGGGTATTCCTGTTATCAAAATTGGTCAGTGCAAATCTGACGGAACATTAGATTTCACAAAGTGTAACTATATTGATTCAAATAGAAAGGATGAATTTCAGGATGATTTAATTTTTCAGGGCCACCTTCTTATGGCCTTGACAGGAGGAACGTTAGGCAAGGTGACTAGGGTCGACAAAGACTATGGTATATTAGTTCAAAACTACCGTGTTGGCAATTTCTTTGCTGATGAAAGAGTAATTTCGCTTGACTTTCTTAATGTAATATTAGAGTCTGAGCTATTTCAAGGTTTGGTAAGAGAACGGATAAATCAAAATGCACAACCGAATATAGGTAAAGACAATATTGAGAAAATTGTCATGCCAATTCCACCACTAGAAGAACAAAAAGCAATCGTAGAAGTTGTAGAAACCTTATTCAAAGAAGTTGAGCAATTAGAGCAATTAACCGTTGAGCGAATTAGTTTAAAAGAAGACTTTGTTACTTCAGCATTAAACCAACTCACCACCAATAATGCAAAACAAGAATGGACTTTTTTACAAGACCATTTTAAAACCTTTTTTAATGAAACAACTAACATTAAAAAGTTACGAGAAACCATTTTACAATTAGCCGTTCAAGGTAAACTCACAGCAGATTGGCGCGCAAATAATCCTAATATAGAAGATGCGTCAATTTTATTAAAACGCATCCAGAAAGAGAAAGCACAACTCATCAAAGACAAAAAAATAAAAAAGGAAAAACCATTTCCACCAATTACAACAGATGAAATTCCTTATGAATTACCTGAAAGTTGGGTCTGGTGTAGGTTGGGTACCGTCTCACAAATTGGGTCTAGTAAAAGAATTTATGAAGCTGATTATGTAAAACAAGGTGTTCCTTTTTATAGGTCAAAGGAAATTGGAGATTTTTCTAGAGGTAATAAAGCAAAGTCAAAACTATTTATATCAAATCAAAAGTATTTAGAAATATCGAAAAAATTTGGAGCACCAAAACAAGGGGATTTATTAATAACATCCGTTGGTAGTATTGGAAATACTTGGGTTGCAGATGATAGAGAGTTTTATTATAAAGATGGAAATATTACGCAAATAAATAGAAGTGATTATGTAGATACTTTTTACACTCAACTTTTTATTAAAAGTCCAACTTTTATGGATGAAGTTTTAGGTAAAGTATCAGGTACTGCATATAGTGCCCTAACAATAATAAAATTAAAATCTCTAATGTTTATGTTGCCGCCATTAGAAGAACAAAAAGCCATCGTCCAAAAAGTAAATGCTTTAATGGGTTTATGTGATGCTTTAGAGCAAGAAGTACTGCAAAGTCAAGAACACAGTGAGCAGTTAATGCAAAGTTGTTTAAGGGAGGTTTTTGAGGGAGAACATAAAACTGTTGAGGTATGAGTGAACAGGAAAAACGAATAGATGATAAAAGCTACGACTTAAATAAATTATTTGATTTTTTTGAATATTGGAAAGCATACACACATCCAACAGAATTTTATAATGAAGGTTGGTTGTTAAAATTGTTAGTTCATGCCATTACAGATTTTGGTTTAAAAGAGCATCCACTATATGTAAATGAAAAAGATAAATTTTTTAGTGAAGGATTACTGTACTCTCCATTCTTACAAAGATTTAGAGGAGATCCACTTGCTGAAACTCATACGCACGCTGATGGTGTAATTGGAAATTTTGAAATTGGAAACGTCAATAGCAAAGGTTCTTTGCATTTTAAAGGGAACAAGTTAAATATTTTTGAGGCAAAAATTAATTCTGGATTTTCTAAAAAAGTTAGTAATGCTACATTTTATAATCAAGCAGCGAGGTACGTTGCCTGCATAGCAAAGACGATTGACGAAGCAGATAAATTAGAAGTATTAAATGACTTATCTATAGGTTTTTATTTAGTGGTTCCCGAAGATCAATACAATAAGAAGAAGAAGAATTTTAAAAAGTTCTTAGATAAAACAGACATTTTTGATAGAGTTAAAGAAAGGGTTGAACAATATAAAAATGAAGTCGATTATGAAGAAAGAATAAAATGGTTACAAACAAAATTTAATCCAGTTCTTGAAAAAACAGTAATAAAACCTCTTTTCTATGAAGAAATAATTTCTAAGTTACAAGATTATAAATATATAGATGAAATTAATAACTTTTATAAATCCTGTATTAAATACAACTAAACCAAGAACATAGTACACAGTTAATGCAGCGTTGTTTGAGGGAGGTTTTTAATTAAAGCATACAATTATGGAGGAACTATTAATCGAGATACGTGACCAATTAGAGACTTGTTATTTGGCAAGAGAAACTCGGTTGAGCTTAATGAATAGGAATAGCCCAAATGAGTTTCTTGTTTGTTTCTTGTTAGTATCAGATAGATTTGAACATATAGATGAGTTAGATTTAGCTGTCAGAAATTGTTTAAGTAGTAAAAATGTAAAAATCAGCCCAGTCAATGGTAGTAAACTAACTATTTTGCCTGCATAATAAATAATCTTATAAATTAAAATAACCAAGACAAGAACCTAGTCAGCACTTAATTTAGAGTTGATCCTGGGAGGTTTTCGAGGGGAATCTTGAAAATAAAATGCCTATTATTTAATAATCTCTTTATAGTTTGAAAATGTTGAATGATTTGATAGAAAATAACAGAAAGTATGTAGTGCGGTATCTATCAATTATTGCAATTTTATTTGTTTTTAAAAGCACCATACAGAATCTTTTAATTGATTTAGGCAAACTCTTCAATTTTGAATCAACTGAGTTTAAGCTAGGCTATATTTTATTGATAATTATTGGATTAAGTGGCTACCTCTTTTTAATAGATAAAAAATATATAGTTTCAAAAAAGGGGCACTTCCTTGCAATTGCTCTATTCTCAAGTTATTTGATTTTTCGATTTTTTGACAACGGAGTTATATACCTTCCAGAGCCCACGCTTATAAAATACATTGATGTTGTTATTTTATTTTTTCTATTGCATTGTATTCACTGGAGCAACATTAAAGAACGAAGCTCAATTACAAATCCAAATAGAAAAGACTTTTTTATCAACGATGCTGTATTTGTAGATGGAGAAATTGATAATGAATTAATTGTACAAAAATTGATTACTAGCATTACAGATTACAAGCCAAAAAACTCATTTAGTATAGGGATTAATGCGGAATGGGGTTTTGGTAAATCGACCTTTTTACATCGATTTGATCAAGAATTTAGAAAAACAAATTCCGAAACCATCATGTTCTGGTTTCACATATGGAAAAATAAAGGTGATAAAGCCATCATTGATAATTTCTTCAAAGAATTCGCAACAAACCTCAAGCCTCACTCTGCTGAAATTGAAGATAATATTGAAAAATATACTGATGCTATTTTAAGTGTAAGTCCGGGAGAGATTAGCAATTTAATACAAGCTGGTAAAGATATCTTTAGAGAAGATCATAGTCTTGAAGAGTACTATCAAAAGATTCAAGAAGCTATACATCGTATAGATCGGCAGATCATAATTATACTTGACGATTTGGATAGACTTGAAGACAACGAAATTCTTGATACTTATAAAATTATAAGAACATTATCTGATTTTGACAATGTAATATTTCTAGCTGGCTATGACAGGAATTACCTAGAAAAAACACTTGGAAAAAGTAAGGAGAACTACATAAATAAAATTTTTCAAGTAGAAATTGATCTCCTACCATTTGATGAGAGTCAAATCAATGAAATACTTTTGGATGGTATTAAAAAAGCATTTCCACATCGTATAAATCAAGAAGACCAACAAGTAGAACGCATTAGAAATGAAAAATTATTTCTAGTATTTAATTCCTTATTTGCGGGCAAATCTTTTCAAGCTACTTTGGATATATCTGACATTAGTCTTGATAATTTACATAATGAAGAAAACCAATTTATTTGTAGTGACTTAAAGTTAGATTATAAGCATTTTATCAGAACCTACAGAGATTTAAAGAGATTTCTTAATGAATTTAAATTTAGTAAAACCTTAATCAACACGAATGATATTTATCTTCCCGATTATGTACTGTTTAGACTTCTAACTTTTCGCTATAGAAATTTACACAACTTAGTTTTTGAAAAAATATCAAGTATTATTGATAACAAAGACTATGACGTTGTAAATCAAAAAATGACTGATAGCTGGAACGAGAATGATGGTAGCCATTATATTTATACTGAAAGCTCTAAAGAAAAACTCTTCGATACACTGAAAGTTAATAGTTATGATTCAAAAGATATTGAAATAGTCAATGCTTCCTTATGTATTTTGTTCGGTGAAAAAAGTAAAGCTTTCTATGAAACAAATCAGTATACTATTTCTAAATCTTATTACACTAATTTTTATTTGAGAAATGGAATTCCTAATGACGCGTATACGCGCTCTAAATTTAAAGAATCTTTCAACGCAGGTAACATTATAGACTTGATAAATAGAATGAAGGGTTTGTCACAAAACGTTAGATTACAAGCTTTCAATGAGCTAAAGTTATATTTGTTTGAAATTTCTGATTCTATAGACAACAAAACTGATTTTTCAAAATTTATAACCGCATTAAATCAGTTTGAATTCATTTCTCTTGTAAACGATTTCAAGGAAATTGAAAAAACCATTCAAAATATCTCCGCAAAAACACCGAATCTTACTCATACAGATTTAAAGGATGCTCTTATTAATTCTAATGTGAGTATAGGTCCAATAGATCGCTTTTTAGCAGATGTTGTTATAAACGGTGCAAGAAAAGATAGAGACGATCTCTACACAGAAAAAAATTCTATCGATTACCCTAATTTTCCTTTTAATTTATCGAACACCAAAAATGTATTATTAGAAAAGTTCAAGCACATCCTGAAACAGAATGTAGGATATAATATTCACTTTAGCTACTACACCTTACAAATTGATTTTATTGCAGAAGACTATAAAATTATATTAGCGTTTGAAGCTGACGAACTATTCAAAACACACTTACAAAAGTATTTTCTTCACTTTGTATGGGGAGAATATCTAGACTTTAAAGGGGAACCAGAAGGATTCCCAAAAGAACACCAGACGTATAAACCAAATGATTTCCTTTGTCAGATTTTCTGCAACAAAGCAGATTGGGATGCTCTAAAAGTCGATAAAACAAATAAAGAGATCTATCAAGAATTTAGAAAGAACGGCTTCAAAAACTATTATGAGTATTTAAAGACTAAAGAAATTGAAAATATTATAGTAGGTGAAGACCACAAATCAAAGTTGGAAAAAATTAAAAAATTAATGAATGCCTTTATTGAGAATGATTGTAAACCATTAAACAGAAAAAAATTTGAAGACGTTAAATAAAAACCTTCAAGAACCTACGGCTGCTATTTTCAATATCAAAAAATTACTTCAGTGTAATTTTAAAATCGCAGACTATCAAAGACCTTATAAATGGACGGTTAAAAATGTAAACGATCTTATTGATGACATCATAACCTTTCAGGAAAAGAAAGCCTATCGCATAGGTACAATCATTATTTATAAAGATATAGAGTCTGAAAATCAAGAAGAAATTGTAGACGGTCAACAACGTTACTTAACCTTATTACTTTTATATAAAGCTTTAAGAAAAAAATTTGAAACTCCTTTTTTAAAATTTGAAACTCCAGGTTTAGACAAATTAAAATTTGATAACGCTATTAGCATTGGTAACCTCAAAGCTAATTACGCTCATATACAATCGCGGATTACTGATTTTGATGAGAACTTGATACATTTTTTTTTAAATAAATGTCAATTTGTTCAGGTTACCATAACAGATTTGGGAGAAGCTTTTCAGTTTTTTGACTCCCAAAACTCTAGAGGTAAGGCATTATATCCTCATAATTTACTCAAAGCGTTTCACCTTCGGGAGATGAGCCACCTAAAGGAGTCTGAAAAAATCAAAGTGATTGAGCATTGGGATAATACCGATCCTCATTTCCTTAAAGATGCATTTGCCAATTATTTCTTCAAGATCAGGAATTGGTCAACAGGTAAAAGTGCTTCCTATTTTTCTAAAGATGAAATCACGGTTTTTAAGGGTGTGAATCTTTTAGACAATCAACTGTACCCTTATGCCCGGCCAATTGCTATAAATGCAAAATACGTAGGCTTAAAACAGCAAATATTATATGATTTCAACGATAGCCAAGAACACTTTCCACACCAGCTTGATGCATTTACCGTAAACGGTGAATGGTTTTTTGATTTTGTAAAGCACAAATCAAAAATGGTTGAAGCAATTAAAAATTTTACTAATATAAATAAGGATTTTTATACTCCTGATTCCAAAGCATTTGCAATTATTAATGAGTTGAACACCTACACTAAATCATACAGAACTGGGGATAAATATTGTCGCAATCTTTTTGAAGTAACCCTGCTCTATTACATCGATAAGTTTGGTGAAAGGCAACTGGAAAAAGTGATTCCATTAATTTTCTTTTGGGCTTACAGACCTCGCATAAAACTTACAGCCGTAAGATTGGAATCTGTTGACAATCACGCGAGACATCCAAATAGTCTTATCCGCCTAATACGGGAAAGTTTAACAATCTCTCAAATACTCATCTATAGACTTAAGCCTGTTACACAAATAGGAGGTAATTCAAATGAGTTAGCTAAATTATTTACTCAACACCAACTCATCAAAGCCTAATGTCCAAAAATCCACCACTGTTAAGTATTTCTGATATTTTTAAGGTTGCAAATTACAGCATTCCTATTTATCAACGGGAATTCGCGTGGACACTTACTGAAGTGTCCCAGCTATTATCTGACTTATGCAGTCAGGTAAAAGCCAATCAAAACGACAACTACTATTTAGGCACGTTAGTTATTAATAAGGGAGTTCAAGGAAAAGAAGAAGTA
>CENR01073778.1_pt1 | contig 25818 bp, 23 predicted proteins | sample 530181 | NCBI WGS metagenome assembly CENR01 (sample SAMEA2619677, study PRJEB7988) | marine metagenome | biome: marine biome (ENVO:00000447); feature: surface water layer (ENVO:00002042); material: "saline water (ENVO:00002010), including plankton (ENVO:xxxxxxxx)" | depth 5 m | reverse complement strand
TTTCCATTGCTCGAAGTGGATGATCATCCTGTGCTTCCCAAACCGTCATACAAGAATCCAGTTCCTTTTCATCATCAAGCTTTTGAAGACATTTATCAATGATGCTTCCATCGATATAGACTGTATTTCCGAGAAGAAGCACTACGTTTTCGAGGTTATCATAACGCTCATCTACCCATTCCACAGCATGTTTAATGACATCACCGTGGTTGATGGTGTCTCCGCCCAACTCATCAGGACGAGGAATTACGGTAGCTCCATATTTTTCAGCGGCTGCGGCTATACCTTCTCCATCCGTAGAGACAAATACTTTGTCAATCTTAAGGGCATCTAGTGATGCCTTAATTGGATAATAGATCAACGGCTTTCCTTTGACCTCTAAAATATTCTTATTGATAATGGATTTACTGCCTGCTCTGGCAGTGATAATGGCTACGTTCATGGTTATAAATTATTTCTACACCAAAGTTCAAAATTCAAAAGCAACCAAAGTTTTCTGGCATGTTTAGCCGAACCTTGCTTCGTCTCTTTGATCATTTTTCTTATTGTTTCCTTCTTAAATATCTGACGATCTAAACATTGAGAATCAAATAGTACATCTTCCAGATAAGTAGTGAAGTTAGAAGCTATCCACTCTTCCAAAGGCACATTAAAGCCATGCTTTGGCCTATACACCATGTCTGAAGGTATGTATTTTTCTAAAATTTTCTTTAAAATATACTTACTCTCGCCTCCCTTCAGTTTATGGCTGCCAGGGATTCTCATAGCGTATTCCACAAGCCTATAATCTAGAAAGGGTAAGCGACCCTCAATACTTTGCGCCATCATAGCACGGTCTGTTTTTTGCAGAAAGGACTCAACAAGCCTAGTACTTATATCCATTACTTGAAGGTGATTAATTGCATCCTTACCAGAGTTCTCAAAATATTGCGCACCGTGGTTCCTATAATCATCACTCAACAGACTATCGTCTATTGAGGAATCCATAAGTAGATTTCTTCTTTCCGTCAAAGTCATTAGTTCAAAAGACTTTTGATAAAAGTCATAGACATCGAATTTTCCAACTCCAGCAAGATGCTTTTTCCCTGACGCCTTGGACGCAAAATCAAATAAGGGAGACATAGCGTTTGGGACAAACGAGCTTATTTTGGCCAATTTAGCATATTGGGTTGCTTTCTGATACCTTCCGTAGCCAGCAAAAAGTTCGTCCCCACCATCTCCTGAAAGAATAACTTTGGCTGAAGTTTTTGTCAATTCACTTAAGCAATAGAGTGGAAAAGCAGCCGCATCGGCAAAAGGTTCATCGTAATAGCCCGCTAAATCAGGCAATACTCTTATCAGTTCATTTTCACCTAAATCAAAACAAGTGTTTTTTACGCCTAAGTGCTTTGCTACAGCTTTTGCATCTTGTGTTTCATCATAATCCTTTGAAGCGTTAAAGCCTATGGTGAAAGTCTGAACATCATCATGATGTTTTCTCATCATCGCCACTAATAAGCTAGAGTCGATACCGCCACTTAGAAAAGCACCTACGGGCACATCTGCCACCATTCTCATTTCAACAGCCTCTTCTAAAAGTTGTTCCACAGTATTTTCAATCGCCTCTTCTGATTCTGGGAGGAGATCAAAGTTTGACAATGACCAAAATCTCTTTTCTTGTAACTCATTCTCTTTCACCGAAAAAAAGGATCCTGGATTGAGCTTTCTAATTTTAGAAAAAATACTTGTTTGAGGTTTACTGTATCCGAAAGCCAAATAATAATTAATAATGGAAGGATTTAGCGTTTTATCTACTCTTTCACAGGTCAAAATTGCTTTTGTTTCAGATGCAAAAATGATTTTCTCTTCATCTTCATAAAGAAACAATGGCTTTTCACCTAGGCGATCTCTTGCTATAAATACTTCCTTTTCACGATGATCATATATGGCAAAAGCAAACATTCCATTTAGTCTATCCACAACATCCTTACCCCATTGAATATAGCCTATTAAAATCACTTCAGTATCGGATGAAGTCTTGAACTTGTGTCCAAGTTTTATCAGGTCTTCTTTAACCTTTTTGTAGTTATATATTTCGCCATTGAAAACCAACACTACACCTTCGTTTTGAGAGAACATGGGTTGGTTGCCAGAATTAAGGTCAATAATTGAGAGCCTTCGCATTCCGAGAAATACTTCATTATCGTTCCAATAGCCGCCATGATCGGGCCCACGACTTAGCATTCTATCCGTAGCACTTACAAGCACTTCTCTAGCAGGAAGGCTGCCTTTTTTAGATATGTAACCGAATATTCCGCACATTATAAATTACTCTCGCCTAGAATATGTTGGACACGCTTTTCCCAAGTATAATTACTCAATAAATCTTTACGAGCATTTGCCGACAACCTAAGGGACATTTCTGATCCTTGGATCAGGTTTTTAATTGCGGTTACCCATTCATCCAAGTGATCTGGGTCTGCCAACAACGCATTTCTACCATCATCAAGCACTTCTTTTAGTACTTCTAAGTTTGAAGCAACTATAGGTCTACCCGTATTCATATATTCAAAAAGTTTCATAGGCGACATCCAACCTGAGATATTATTACCTGACAAACCAAGTGATTTTTTGAGAGGCGGCAGCAACAATACATTTTGGTTCTTATAAAAATTAGCTAAGTCGACAGGAGGCATAAAACCTACAAAATTGAGGTTGGGAAATGGGAAAATTGATTTCCAGTGAGCAATATCCTTTTCCTCTCCTCCAGCAACATTGAAATCGTATTCGGGTAATTTCCCTGCCAAGGCTCCTATGACTTCCATACCTTTCCCAGCATAAAGATTTCCAGCATACCCGACAGCAGGTCGCCCCACTTCTATTTTTTCGCAAAAAACAGACTCGCCTTTCTTTGGAGTAAAGGCGTCATGCGCGACAATCAGTTTTTGATCAGTTAGATCATTTATAAATTTACTTTTAAAATCCCTTAATAATCCATTTGTTAAAATAACTACAGATACAAGTTTAGGGTATGCCAGAATCCTTTTAATACTATTTAGGTGACTTTCATTGTCAGGAATTACGTGAGTCTCATAAACGAGGGGTAAATCATATTCCATAGCATAGATAGCTCCTGCAATATCTCGCGAAAAAATTAAGTCAATATTTTCCCTTTGGCCTCTCAAAAACCATTTCATACCCCAAGAATACAATATGCCCCCACCTTTAAAAGCCGGACGGTTAATCCCCGTGAGTTGAAATACATTCTGTACACCATAGAACTCGTATGGGTCTGCCGTTTTTTCTGAAAACTTACTACTCTTTTTATACACCAGATTAACCGTGTGCCCCGCCAACGCTAAGGCTTGGCACATGTGCATTACATGAACACTGTCCGCCCTTCTGTAAGGGATATAAGAAGTAGAGAGATAAAGAATTTTCATTTTCCCAATGTAGTCGACAGAAATGACATCAATTGTTTAATGTTCCTTTCTTTCATAAAATGTTCATCCAAAAATTTATTTGCCTTTTTACCTATCTGTTCTCTTAAAGTGGATTCAGTAATTAATTGAGAACAGTCTCTGACGAATTGCTGATAATTCTTTGAATAAAAACCAATCTTATGTTTTTCTAATAATCCAGCAGGATCGAACTGTAAAGAGATAATTGGCTTACTAAAACCCCAAGCCTGCAAAAACACATTCGGAAAGCCTTCGGGTTCGCAGGTATGTACCAGAAACATTGAAGATTTAATGATGCCATTCGTTTCAAAAACCGATTTCGAACCGAGAAAATGAAAGTTTCCGGGTAGCTCTATAGATGAGTTGAGGTACTCATAAGCCTGTTGCTGAATATCTCCTACCATTAAAAAATCAACTCCTTTTCCAGTTAACGACTTTGCTAACTCGACAAATAACTCAGGATGTTTATGGGCCTTAATATTCCCAACCCAAACCACATAAGGTCTTGGCCAAGTAAATTCTTCGTATTCTAAAAAAGGAGAGTTAGGAATATATACTTTATTGGTGTGAGTAATGTGCTTTAAATGCTCTTCATTATTACAAATAACTCCATCTACTTTCTTAAAGGCATTTTTAAACTGTATCCCCTTTATGACGTGACCCAACCTCCTTTTTGCGCGGGCAAAAATACCCAAATTAGGGATGGGTTTATAGGCAAAAGGCTCTAAGTCATGAATATGGCTTACAGAGAAAACTAGCCGGGTGTTAAGCGATTTAATTTGACCAACTACTGAGGCCAGAAGGTTTTTATTGAATCGCCAATAAATCAAGTCAGGCTGAAGTTCCTTACAGACCTTAATAATTGAAGTTGAGTTCTTTTCTACCTGGAGTAGTTTATAAGGCAGATCAGCAGCGTCATCATAGCCTCCAACAGCAAGATAGGTGAGGTCAATACCCAATTCGGTTAATCCTTGGGCAATTTGATGACACTGAATTTCAGAGCCACCAAGGATATGGGTATAATGGGCGTTGATTAATATGATCTTCATTAACTGTTTACTTCATCCATCGTTCATACCACATATGAAAGAGTAATATATTCCAAACTCTGTTATTCGAATCCCCCTTTTCGTATTGCTTCCTCAATTCACGAACGTATCCTAAGTCAAAAACCCCAGAGTCCTGAACCATATTGTCACTTAAATAGGTCATTATCTGTTCCTTTAAGTGTGTTTGCATCCATTTTTTCTTTGGAATGGCAAAGCCTTTTTTGGGGCCTTCTGTAAGATTTCGCGGAATATATCTAGCATTGACTTCAGCCAAAATGTATTTTTTTATTTTCCCATTCATTTTGAAATGACTAGGTAACCTCGCAGCAAACTCTGCTATCCGGTGATCGAGTAAAGGCTCACGTCCCTCCAAACTTACGCTCATGGCCGCCCTATCCAGTTTTACTAAAATATCATTAGGCAGATAATCCTTATAATCATAGGCTTGAATTTGGGCCAAGCGATCTCGATTGATTATTATGTTATTCTCCTGATGTGCTTCCTTATAAGTTAATAACAGTTTCTGCAAATCCCGCTCTCCAAAGTTTCGAGCACTAGAAACCATCATTTCAACAATGTTCGGAAACTCACCTAAATATTTAAGCTCCGAAAAGGCCTTTAGGGCTACTTTTGACTGTGCTCCAGACATAGAAGAAGACAAATGATGAAGCATTTTATAGGCTCCTCGCTTACCGTTCAGAAGTAAGCGATTCTGTGAAGCAAGCCTTGTATAGTTACCAAGGACGTCTGAGTATTTATTATAGCCAGCAAAAACTTCATCTCCCCCATCTGCTGAAAGGGCTACTGTAACATCTTTCTTTGCGAACTCACTTACTAAAGTGGTTGGAATGGCTGATTTATCAGCAAATGGCTCATCATAAATCTCTGGAAGTCGTGGAAATATATCTAGCAGTTCACGTTCAGAGCAATACAGTTCATGGTGGTCGGTACCTAAATATTTAGCAATGGATTTTGCCTTTTCAGCTTCATTAAACTCCTTCTCTTCAAAACCGATGGTGAAGGTAGAAATTCTAGTATTATGATGCTTTTGAAGAATCGCTGCAACAGTAGTACTATCTAACCCTCCACTTAAAAAAACCCCCACAGGCACATCAGACACCATTCTTAACTTACAAGCATCTACCAACAGTGCATCCAGTTGATCGATGGCTGAAGCTATGTCTATTGATTTACCCTCTATAGCAAAGTAATTATCAACTGACCAGTATTCCATCTCTTGAACTGACCTGTTGGTTAGATCAAGCTTAAGATAATGACCTGGTTTTACTGAGTTTACGGATTTGAATATCGACTTCCCGTCTTTGATATAATCGAAATCCAAATAGTCGGCAACAGAACGAGGGTTAAGTTCCTTTTTGAAGCTCTTATGCTTATGGAAGGCTCTAGTTTCTGAGGCGAATAAAAGGGTTTTATTATTCCAAGTATAGTAGAGAGGCTTTACTCCTACTCTATCTCGAATTAAAACAACCTCTTGTTTGATGGTATCCACAAAGGTTATGGCGAACATCCCAATAAACCGATTTATGGCTTTAACTCCCTCTTCAATTAAAGCGTACAGAAGTACCTCGGTATCCGAATTTGATGTAAAATTATAGCCTTTAGTGAGCAGCCAAGCTCGGATTTCATGGAAGTTATACACCTCGCCATTGTAAATAATCGCGTATTGTCCATCAGACGAGTACATCGGTTGTCTGCCATTTTCGCTTAAGTCCAAAACGGATAACCTTCTATGCCCAAGGCCTAACTGATAGATATCGTTCTGAGAAAACTTATAGCCAGCGCCATCTGGCCCACGGTGCGTGAGAGCATCTGTCATTCCAACCAATTCTTCTCTGGAGGAATTGTGAGAGAAATCAATAAAACCTGTTATTCCGCACATTTAAATTTCGTGGTCCATAACATTTAGATCATTTTTTTGAAAACAAATTGATTACAACCTCTCCCTTTTCTTGCTGTAACCATTTCAAGAGATAAATTACGCTTTTTGTAAAAGTCAAAAATTTGAGGAATACTTGCTACTTCAAAAGGATAGCCTCCAAGCCAATCATACAAATCATGAATCCATGACATCCCTCTCTTTTCTCTGAAATTCTTATACCGCGCTAAAGGTGCCTGTCTCAAGTAAAGTACATCCATTAGGAAATTCTTAAGAATATAATAGGGAGTATAAAGCCCTAGTATTATTCCTTTGAGTACTTTAGACTGTACATACATTCTTTTGAGTTTTTTCCAAGCTTTAGATTTAGCACCCTCATCATTATAAATGGCTATAAAAAGTTTCCCGCCATTCTTTAAGGGTATAACCGCATTCTCTAAAGCCTCATACATACTTCCTGTGTGATGTAAAACGCCCCAGGAATACACAATATCATAATCACCCAAAGACTCTAGATACTCCTTGTCCAGAACTGATCCTTGCTCGACTTTCCATTGACTTTCGGAACTGTAATTATCTCTAAGGTATCTTGTACAACTAACTGAGTTCTTGTCATAATCAAATGAGAATACTTCGGCTCCCAACTTTACCGCTGCTAACGAAAATAAGCCACTTCCACTTCCAATATCAAGAAACTTCATCCCCTTCAGGGTATCTACTTCCAACATTTCCTTAAGTGAATCTATAGCTACTTGAACTCTAACATCATCCAGTTTTTGGACGAAACTAAGCCAGTTTTTGCCAAACTCAAACCTGTCCTCTATAGTAGCTTCATGGTCAACTTCCTTATTCACTTTATTAGTCATAACAAACTTCTACTTTATTATTTTTTGATTAAACATAAGGCCTATAGAGCATTTTCTGCCAAACCCGGTAGGGTTTTAACAGTTTTACCAATAAAATTTGCTTCCCATTTCAAGGTTGAAAACATATAGTTGACGTAAACCTCTTGACAACAAAACAAATCAACTTCTAAAGGATGAGTTTCATCATGAATTGTCAAATTTGGAAACCTTCGTATCAGTTCTTCATGGAATTTTTCGTCTTTTGCATAATTCCCGTTATATAACCTCAAAAGCACCCCTTCGCCCTTTCCTTCCATATAACTTTCTATAAAGCTGACAACGTTCTCCTTAGTCCCTGCCCAGCCTACTAAATCTGAAACAGTCGGTGTACTGTAATGCATACCGTCAACAATTAAAACTGGGTATCTTCTTAAATTTGGGCCTTCTATTTTTTTAATAGTGGCCTGATATTTTAATCTAAATGCGACTAATCGAGTTGGTATTACGGGTACAATTTTCTCATTGTAAGACTTTTGCGACCAAGATAAAAATTGATCACATAGCCTTTGCTCAATTAGATCACCAAAAGAATAATCACTTTCACCGTAACTACCTCCGTGTTGAACTAACCTTAGTTCAACACCACTTTCAACATAAGAAGCACACAATATTGCTGTCCATAATTCGGGAATCCACCCTGCGAGCATGGAGTCAATTTTTATTCCTTTAGTGAATTTTGCAACCTTGGCATTGTGGTATGAAAAGCCTTCTAACAAATCCATAGGGAACGAAAACGATAACCCATTGGCCAAAACAGGTGTAAAACCTTCTGTAATCAGAAAGTCTCTTAACTCTTGTCTCAGTTCGGTATTAATCTTTATTGTGTCATCTCGCTCAGTTAATCTAAGACCAACTTTAATTATTTTGTACTCTGGATAGTAATGCTGCCAAATACTACTGTAATACTCTTGAAAAAGAAGCATCTTCTGCTTCTTAGAAGGTAAAAATGCCCGAAACTTAAATAGCCAATTTTTAAGAAACTGGATTCTGGTTCTTTTAAAATTATGTTTGGCCTTAATAGACTTTTTTAAATCAACCGAGTATAAAAACTGCTGAAAAAAAGCGGGCTCTTGGTGCCTAAGGTTTGAGTAGTCATTATCATCTAAAGGTATCAAAACCTCATCAAAAACTCTCTCTGTAAGTGTATCGGTATCTTTTTCAAAAACAAGTGGTGTAATATCATGAACAAATTTGTGGATAAATTTATACAGAATGATCTCCCAAAATCTAGCGCTTTTATTCAGCCCATTATGCAAATTTAAAAAAACAGGTAGTTTTTCCATCAATGAAACATAATTGCTGTTTCTTGTCAAAATCAGCTTACGCTTCTCTTCAATTGTCATCTGGTATTCAATCATTTATTCAAACCGAGTGGCTTTTAAAATAACTTTTCTTCAAAGCAGTACCTTTAGTCAAATCACAGTTCACTTCTTTATTAAGTGTTTCATAAAGAAATTTAGGGTGCATTCCATGACCCGGCCTTATACTTCTTACATTCTCTGTTGTTATTTTCTCACCCGCTTTAATGTCTTCAACAACATAAAGAGATCTAGCAAATTTCCTGTTTTGTTTTTGATTTTCAGTCAATGAGTAATCTATCTTTCCAATGGATTTCTCTGCATCCCTTACGGCATTAACCATCTCCGTAAATTGTTTTTCATCCAGTGAAAATGAGGCATCAGGGCCACCTACAGATTTATCTAAAATAAAATGTTTTTCAATAACCTTGGCACCTAAGCTTACCGCCACAATGGGAGCAACAATTCCCTCAGTGTGATCAGATAAACCAGAACTTACATCAAATTTTATAGCTAAATCGGGAATCATGGAAAGATTGGCAAGCGCAATCGGAGCAGGATAACTCGAGGTGCACTTTAAAAGTGTTATATCATGATTATCCATTTTTCTACATGAATCAACCGCCAATTGTATATCCTTGTCATCTGCAATACCTGTAGAAATTATAACAGGTTTGCCTTTAGAGGCAACATATTCTATCAATGGAATATCTGTAATTTCAAATGACGCGATCTTGTAAATAGGACATTGTAATTCTTCCAGAAAGTCGACTGCTGTAAAATCAAAGGGGGAAGAAAAACATACGAGCCCCTCCTTCTTAGCTTCGTCAAAAATAGCCTTATGCCATTTCCATGGCAAATGAGCTTCCTCATAGAGGTCATACAGATAGCGACCACTCCACAGAGTACCTTCAATTAGAAAGTCTTGTGTCTTGGAATCCATAGTAATGGTATCTCCACGGTAAGTCTGAAGCTTAATAGCATCAGCCCCTGCTCGTGCTGCAGCTCTCACGGTTTCAAGAGCTATTTCGAGCTTGCTGCCGTGATTGGCAGACATCTCAGCTATAATAAAACAGCGGTCTAAATTCATTCTAAACATCTTTAATTTCAGACGGTTTCTTCAAGTCTTTCCTCCCTGCCCTAATATGGCTTAAGGCATTTTTAAAACCAACATTGTACAGTAAATCAACAGTACTCATGTACCCTTCATAATTAGATACCGTGACAGGATAAGGCAGTGGACTATATTGATGATAGCTTAAGGTAACTCCGTTTTTATTCATTCGGCCTTCACCGTTCTCTGTACTTAGATAATCATATGCGCCAGGAGTAGAGATGTATGTATTTGCTTTATTTAGAAGACAAATATCAATTAGTTTTTGAACTCTATCATTGGTTGATAAGTCTAAATCAGAACTGCGTATTAAAATGGTATTCATCCCTAGTTTCTTAGCTAAGTCTGTTATAAATGTAATTGATTGATCCTCAAGTTTGTCATATCCTTTTTTGAAGAATTCAATCATCCAAGGATGGACTTCTTCAAAAAAATGAGACTTTCTATAGTTGTAAAAAAGTGTCTTAATAATTTTCTCTCGCCATGCTTTAGTATTATCAATTTGCACTTTATCTATATTCGTACTTAAATCACACTTTTTCACTGGGCAGTTGATATAGAAAACACCATTAGCCCCATTTAATCTATTGCGCGTTTGCCAACTCTGTTTTACGAACTGAACGTCATTGTAGAAGACAAAAACATCTGATTGATCTATCAAATCAAAATAGCCTACCCAGGGAAGAAAAGTAGGTTGCATAACAGCCAAATACTTATTTATCATACTTGAATGGTCGTCCATATTCATTGATAATGTTGACGGTTCTAATCGCCCCCTCCTCGGTCACTCTTAAATCATTAAATAAATTCAATATACCTTCACGTAATGTATTCCAGACACTTTTATATTGAGTACTAAAAAAAAGTCCAAGTGGGTAATAATGATGACTAGCAAATAAGCCTTGCTCAAAAATTTTCTTTAAAACCTCACTCCTATTACCCACTACAATATTAAATCTCCAATCATTGAATTCTGGGCTTATAATCATTTCTTGATTTATCGTGCCATATATCTCATTCAGTCTAGTCTTATGAAGTTTAACCAGGTCCAGCTTTTCTTTTAATTCATCAAAATATTTACTCGTATTAACCTGGGCGTGGTTAAGCCATAATGAATCACAAATGATTTTAAAGCTTTGTTCACTAATTGGCACTCCTGTATCTATAGACTCTTTGAAAAATGAATCAAACTTCTCTTCATCCGACTCTAAAAAATCCATTGATATTGTCTCGAGCTTTGACTTCGAGAAACAATAACCACCGTACCCTAAGTCTACTACTTTACTATAACCCGTACTATAGAGTATCATATCAGCCAAAGTGTCTTTTGGGGCAGTAAACTGAGGAAAGCACAAGCATCTATCGTCAATAATGTAAACTTCAGGGTAGTGATCTTTAATGAAAGCAAAGAAGGATTCATAATTTACTTTTAAAGATCCAAAAGCTCTGACCAATACAATACCGGCTACTTGATTATGTTTTAAATAATCAGATACCTTGTTTGTATCCAATTCCAACGATTCTAGGTCGACATCCATTAATTCGATCGTACTACCTGCCATGCATATATCTACATATACTGCATGACAGATGTTATCTGGTATTAGCCAAACACCCTTAAACTCTCTAGCTTGTTGATAAATAAAAGATGAAGCCCTAGCTCTAGTATTGAGGTACATCTATTTCAAATACTTTTGTAGTGGTTGGGCTGTAAAGCTTTCCTTCATCCCTTCCGTTTTAAATATAGTAACTGTAAATTCAAAAAGAGGATAAGAATGGTCTATCACCACGTATCTTGATAGATTTTTTGAACAATACTCAAAGATTTCAGCTGGGTTTGCATAATACATATCAGGATGATAGAAGTCCGCTTTTGTAGTTAGAAAATTGAATGAAATAGCCTTAGTACACAAATCAAACATTTTAGATATCATTTGGCGAGTGAAATTCGCCCATTCCTGTCGATCTGTATCTCCCGGCAGATTGAACACTCCTGCTAAAGTCACATAATCATAGACCTCCTCAATATCATCGTTAATAATGTCCCTAACATGAAATTCCATATTCGGATATTTCTTAAGTGCCAACTCCTTCATTTCTGGCACTACATCTGTACCTGAGTATTGTACATTTATATCTCGGCCCTGTAAATATGTGTGCAAATCACAAATCCCACACCCAACGTCATGAAGCTTTTTAATTCCATTCTCAAAATCAAGTTGTTTTATCAATCGATCAAAGCGCAATCTTTGAATCACATCATTCTGATTAAAAGTACCTTCTGGAGAATCCCCGTGTTCCAAAAATTGCTTCGTATAAACCTCTTGTTGTTTTTTAACAATTGAATCGCTCATAGAATCTTATTTAACTTTTCCACTAAATTTAAAGTAGGTGAATTATGATATTTCACTTTAGCGTTCTGATAGAGTTCCTTTCGAACCGAAATTTCATTGAGAAAGGTATTGAAATTTATGTTATTGTTAAGAACCGAACTATCTTCTATCAAACCGAAATTTGAATGCACTCCAAAATGACTTAACACTTTTGAGTCTTCGTATTGTAAAGGAGATGTAGAGAAAGACCCAGTTGGAATTAAACTATACGAGGCTTCATACTTTATCAAGCCTCCTGCATTAATCAATGCATCTACATTCACTAAATATTTATGAAAGTGCGGAGTAGACTTGACTTGGTTGAACTTACCCCTTACATTTTTAAAATCTCCTAAAAGCATAATTACCACTTCCGGAAGCCTGCTATTAATATGCTTAATGATACCAGAAATAAATTGAGAGTCATCAAAACCACCTCCAAAAAATAGTAAAATATTGTTGATGGATTGGTCTGATTCAAAATTCAATTTTGAAGCCCTTAATTCAACGAGTTCTGGTTTTACAATTAAGTATTCAACGCCTAAAAAAGTATACTCCGAATTGTAACTGTATAGTTTTTCAGCATTAAATCTAAAATTGATTACTGCGTAAACTCCTATATAATTTAACAAACATTCGTCATCAATTAAGATCACCTTAACTCCACTTTTAACTAAACTATCAAGCTGAGACTGTCGCATTAAATAGGAGTCAATCAACACTACGTCATCGCTATTCAATTTACCAAGATTCAATTCAGAAAAATCACCCGTTTCAACATGAACATAGGGCATCGAATAGCTGGACAATATCTTTTTCCCGAATTCATTATAATTACCAATAAAAACATAATCTGTTAACCCGCCAAAGCTTACCCAAGTGCGACATAAGCTAATCACTCTTGACAAATGGCCAAATCCTGTTTTGGCATTACAATCTACTCTAAATACTAGCTTCATTAAGCTGAAAAATGGTTATGAATTTCCATTAAAACATCGTTCATAAACCAAACCCTACCACTTGCTTTACCAAAAAGCTGAAGATTTTCTATTGATTTAATTTCGTCAACCATCAAGTTGGTAGCATCTCGAAATTCAGGAGTTGGAATTGGAAACCCACCTTTAACTACATCTACATTGACAACCTTAAGTACCACTGTAGATTGAACTATCTCCATTGCAATAAGTTCCGATTTAGCTAATACCTCAAACTTAACTCGATCTATCTCTAAGTCAGCAGATAAAAACTCCACTGAGATTCTTTTCAGATTACTATTCGAACCATTTTCTGGATTGTAGTTATCATAACAAGTAACTCTGAATGAAGCTAAATTAGGGTCGTAAACTTGAAAATAGTATAAATCAGTAAGATAATCACCTTCAAAAACCAAATCAACAATTATGCTAGAAAGCCTTTGAGGAGGTTTTGATTTTGGTTTCTCCAATCCTAACTCAAAAAACAAAAATATTGGAGGAACTGTCCAGTATAGACTTTCTATATCATAAACATCAAGTTCTGTTATTAAAGATTGAATGCTTTTCTTATCGCCATCAATCTTAAACTCTTCCCCCTTAATAATCTTAACACCTAGATTCAAAAGTTTCTTCTCGAGGTTATCTATCCATACGCCTACACCACCTTTTGTGGGGTAGAGGGCTTTGACTGCACTGAGAACTTCCTTTGAGGAGTGATATGCCAACTTTGCATCTAAATAACTATTAGCCTTCAACTTTTTAGTTTCATCTGGGGTGCTTACAATCAATCGGCTAAGACCGAAAAGCAGATGTGCGTTTGGGGATAGGGCGCTCGACTCGTGAAAGAAAAGTTTTTTAATGACCGGATTTACTAATAGTTGCGTGTACTTTTCACCAAACTCATTGATCAATTGATCTTCTAAAGAGCTTGGATTACCAACATTATATCCTTTTGATATTGTAATCAACTCTTCCAAAGCTAATTTTTTATTTTGATCTGAAAGAGCTTGATCTGTTAAAAAGCCATTTCCCTCGAATAGTCCTGTGTTGTATGTACCGTATTTGAGGTAATCAAACTTCTTCAAGTTCAACCCATCAAATAAGAATTTATCCAACTCATCAACTCCAGATTCTCTAAGAATATGCGTTCCATAATCGAAGTAGTTACCTTCAATATTTTTACTTCGAAGAAGCCCTCCTAGATCTTTAGACTTCTCTAATAGAATTACTGATTTTCCAGCCTTTGCTAAATAATAGGCAGTGACTATTCCAGCAATACCTCCCCCTACAACAACATTAGTTTTTTTCAAAATACTCTGTTTAAGGTAAATTATTGAACTTTCTAACTAGTTTAATCTTTTAAAACCACCGTGACAAACGGGGCCTTCGAGTAAGTTTTCAATTTTTTTCTCTCCTCTTTCACATTGAGCAACGATATCGAGAATTTCTTCGAGTTCGTTGAAATATCGCGCTAGATATTGATCTTCGTGAGCCACAGAAGCGTAAAACCCACTAAATGCTAAAATTCCTTTTTTTAGCATTTCTTGGGTAATAAATGTTTTGTACTTCAACCAATCAGGAGAGTCAATTGAAAAGAAAGTTAAGGCAGGAATTCCCATAGTATTTAGTTTTAAACCACAGCGTTCTCCCATCGCTTTCCATTCCTTTGTAACTCGAAGACCGATATTGGTAATTATGTCCCAAGACTTAATTTCCCCCATTACCTTTAAACATTCAAGACCTGCAGTTGGGCCAATTCTCTCTGTCCAAAAAGTACTACTTATAAAAGTCTTTTGTGCTGCTTCCATAACGGACCTTTTCCCAACCACAGCTGTAATGGCATAACCATTCCCAAGGGCCTTGCCAAACATACACATGTCTGGTTCCACCCCATACATTTTATGTAAGCCTCCATAAGTTTGTCTAAATCCAGATGAACATTCATCGAAGATTAGCACGATGTTATTATCGGTTGCTAATTTTCTGATCCCTTCTAAGTAACCTGTAGCTGGTCCAAAATTTCGAGATACCTCCATTTTAATAACTCCTAAACCTGGGTTATTCTTCACAATCTCGGTAATCTCTCCTAAATCATTATAATTGAATGGAATAACACTACCTTTCAAATGTCTTGGTACTCCTGCTGGGTCTAAGCCTGGCATTAAATGTCCATCTAAACCCTCATCTTCACTTAAGTTCGCTGACAAATACCAGTCATGCCAACCGTGATAACCACAAATAGCTACTTTATCTCTTCCTGACGCTGCTCTAGCTATTCTAATCGCAATAGCGTTAGCCTCTCCGCCACTCCTTGCAAAACGCACCATATCCGCCCAAGGATGTAACTCCACAAGCTTTTCAGCTAGGTAAACTTCTTCAGGGCAGTTTAAACTTGACATATTACCTTGATCAATCACACGTCTTACCTCAGCATCAATTCTCGAATTACCGTAGCCTAGGCTATTTGTACCTATGCCCATTGAACACATATCAAGATAATGAGTACCATCGATCCCCCAAACTTGACAGCCTGACGACTTACTGAAATAAGCAGGCCATTGTTCTGGTAAGAACATTTCTGGCCGTTTAGAAAGTAACATTGTACCTCCTGGAATAAGGGTTTTAGCCCGTTTATATAGCTCCTGCCCTGTTTTAATGCTCTCCGCTTTTATCATTTTCTAGTGACTTTAAATATCCCTCATTTCTAATTATTCTTTGATTGGAAAATAAATCTGGATTTGCAATTATGAAATCTGTGTATTCTCTCCAACCTTTATTGACCCCAAGGCTACCAACAAGAGTTTCAATAGCCTCAAAGTCCTCCTTTTCATCAACAGTCATACGAATGTGATTTAAGTTTTCTTCAATATCATAACTTCCAACTTTAAAGTCTCCACCCTTTTCTATGCTATTATTATAGATGTATGGGGTAACATGTTCTCTTTCAGAACCAACCTTAGCCTCTTTCCAAGCTCTTTCTAAGGCTGCAAATTTAAACACCTCGGTATCCTGACCATCGGGAAACCATTCTTGAAGACTATTCATACAATAATCTAAATCTTGATCAATAGCCGATTCAACAACGGCATCGATTACTAAAGGGTCGATCAACGGACAGTCTGCGGTTAATCGCACCACATAATCTGGCTTTTCTGATTTTGCCGCCTGATAAAACCTATCTAGTACATCATCCTCGCTCCCCCTAAAGCAAGTTACCTTAAGCCTTTGAGCCTCCTGACATATTTCATGATCTCCCTGTTTATCAGATGTAGCAACAATAATCTTGTTTACGTTTTGAGCTTTAGTAGCTCTTTGAATGTGCATTTCTAGCAATGAGCGGCCTTCTATTTTCATTAACACCTTTCCAGGAAGACGCGAGGAGCCCATTCTAGCTTGGGTGATTAAAATAACTTTCATTTCCAAAGTACGGGGTTTAATAAGAGTTGATTTGATGGTTTTATCCCGTTTATCCTAGCCATTAAAGCTTCTGGCAGGGGATTTTTTATTTGATCCAAATTTTCTTCAAGTTGGGCTAATGAATCAACTCCAATTAAAACACCGTCTATTAGCGGCTGATCAAGAACATACCTCATTGCCATTTGATTCATGCTAATTTGATACTGTTTAGATAATGAATGGAGTAGCTCTAAATCAAGCCTAAGTGGTTCTAAAAAAACAGGAAGTAGATCAAGATTCTTGAAAAACAGACCTTGAAGAAATACCGACCTAACATGGACAGACTTACCTGCTAATTTAATATCTTCTAATAAGTCCCCCTTTAGAGAAAGGTTATCCAGCAGATTAAATGGTAATTGAATTATATCGATATAATCATATTTCAACAAAGCCCTTGCTTCTGAGTCAGTATAAACGGATACACCGATATTCTTTATTCTCCCTTTCTCTATCTCTTTTAACAAATCAGTGATGGAATTTTTCTTTCTCAGAAAATCATCAAAAGAGTGAAAAAGCAAAGTATCTACACCTGATTGATTCAGGTTATTTAAAGAATTGAATAATGCATCTTGGACTGAAACTCCATCACCAGGATGAATCTTAGTTATAACTCTAAAGCTGCTATTTGGATTTTCAGCATGATGTTTACCAATAATTTTTTCTGCTTTACCATAAGCCACTGCCGTATCTAGAGTCGTTATTCCTGAGTTATAAGCTAATGAAAGAATATCAAGACTCTCCTTTTCGGCGAGCCCTTTTGTTGAGTTATTAATACCATAACCCGAAACCCCTATTTGAACAGTCCCGAGGATTAGTTTATTAAAACTTGCCATATGATTTAATCCTCACTTTTCAGGTTAAAAATTGCCATACGGTAACAATCACAATATTTACCGTTATAGAAACCATGTTTTTTAAAATGACCTTCTTTTACAAAACCTATTCTTTCATACAATGCTACCGCTGCAAAGTTTTCGGTAACAACACCTAAGTTTATTTTCCTTAGGTTAAGTTTAGAAAAACAATACTCTATGACGGCCTCTGATGCTTCTTTGGCAAATCCTTTACCCCAGCTTTGCCGGTCGCCTATTAAAATTCCATATTCCCCAATACGGTGTCTTCTATTGACAGGGTCAATCTTGATATTACCAATATGTTGACCGTTATCCTTTCTTATTATTGCCCAGAACAACATATCCGACCTACTCTCTACATCAACTAAATAACTCATCAAATCTTCTTTGGTATAGTCACCTTCTGTTTCCAAAAAGCGATATACATCGGGATCGTTCATCCAAGAAACATACGCATCAGACAAATGCTTAATTGATAGCTTCTCCAATACTAACCTATTAGTTTCTAAACGTTTAAGCATTCGTGTTTAAGTAAAGAATTCTGTGATGGCGTCAATTACATACATTAGTTCTTCATCTGTTAGTGTTGGATACATAGGTAAACTAATACAATTAGAATAGTAATTTTCCGCCTTTCCCATTTCTTTAACCTCCAATTCTAGATCACGATAATAAGGCATCAAGTGGCATGGGATATAATGAATTTGAGCGAAAATATTTTTCGATCTTAAGAAATTATATAGATCTAAACGATCTTCTACTTCAATCACATAAAGATGATAAGCATGCCCTTCTACTACACCCGATTGACCTTTGATATAAGGTTGATCTTTAAAGGCATTAAAATAACGCCTCGCGATTTCTTTTCTCCTTTTCAACCCACTTTTGGCTCTTTTCAACTGACTCAAGCCTAAGGCCGCCTGAAAATCCGTTAAGCGGTAGTTGTAACCTAGCGTTTGCATTTCCATGTACCAAAGCGGGTATTGGGCATTGGGTATTGGATATTGGGTTTTACCTGCCGCTACTTCAATGCTGTTCTTAAATTGATTAGAGTCTTTAGTGATGCCATGCGTGCGCAGCATCAACAGCTTTTCATAGAGCTTCTTGTCATTAGTGGTAATCATACCGCCCTCCCCTGCAGCAATATGTTTAACTGGGTGAAAAGAGAAAATGGCCAAATCAGCAAACTGCCCATTACCACAGTTTTGTTGGTTACCTTTTGAATCAACAAAATAGCCACCAGGAGCATGGCAAGCATCTTCAATCATCCACAAATCATGTTCATTCGCTAATTCTCGAAATGCTTCTAGGTCATTTGCCCTTCCGGCAAAGTCAACTAGAATAATTCCATTATAAGTACCTTTCTGCGAAGTCTTTAATAGTACCTCCACCTTGTCAATATCTAAAAGATAAGTCTCAGGGTCAATATCAGAGAATACCACTTCACCTCCACAGTAACGTACACAATTAGCAGAGGCAGCAAAGGTAATGGGAGTTGTTATGACCTTATCGCCCCCTTTTACGTCTAATGCTAAAGTACATAAATGAAGAGCAGCTGTACCATTAGCTACAGCCACCGCATATTTAGATCCCACATATTCAGCAAATGCCGACTCAAAAGCTAGAATCTGAGGCCCTTGTGTAAGGTAGTCTGACCTTAATACCTCAACCACCGCTTGAATGTCGTCTTCAGTGATATTTTGACGACCATAAGGAATGCTATTGGCCATTATACTTTAAAATCGGGGTCAACATATTTTATTATAAGAGATCGTAAACTTTCTACGGTTTCCCACTCTGCATTCTCACCTGAGGTATAACTAAAGCCCTCAGGAACTCTTTTGTGATTATTATTATCTAGGAATTCCTTCAAAGAACGCGATGGCACAGTTGGAACTATAATAAAGTACTTTCCTAAATCATAAGTATTATAAGAGTCAGAAGCAGTAATCATTTCCTCATGGATTTTTTCGCCTGGTCGAATGCCAACTACGGGCTTTTCACACTCTGGCCCGATGGCTTCGGCCACATCAGTAATACGATACGATGGGATTTTCGGAATAAATAGTTCTCCCCCAAATGCATTTTCTAATGCATGCATGACCATATCGACACCACCCTGTAGGCTAATGTTAAACCGAGTCATATTTGGATCGGTAATGGGCAATACACCTGTTGGCTTTTTGTTAATAAAAAAAGGTATCACTGAGCCGTTCGACCCCATCACATTACCATACCTTACCACTGAAAATCTTATTGCTCTACTCCCCTTTATATTATTCGCTGCAATGAATAATTTATCCGAGGTCAATTTTGTTGCCCCATAAAGGTTGATGGGTGCACAAGCTTTATCAGTCGAAAGAGCTACTACCCGTTCCACATTTGTGTCTAACGCAGCATTGATGACATTTTGAGCACCGTCTACGTTAGTTCGAATACACTCCTCAGGATTATATTCAGCAATATGAACGTGTTTCATTGCAGCAGCGTGAATTACATAATCCACTTGTTGAAAAGCTCTTTTTAATCGCTCATAGTCTCTTACATCTCCAATAAAAAACCGAATCTGTGGATACTTCTCTACTGGAAAGTCTTGAGCCATCTGAAACTGCTTTTGTTCATCTCTTGAAAAAATGATTAGTTTTTTCAACTTAGGAAAAGTATTTAAAAAATATGTTGTTAACGCCTTCCCTAAAGACCCAGTTCCTCCAGTAATGAGAACTACTTTATTTTCATATATATTATTCATGGCTAAATTCAAATAAAATTCATTGTGCTAAAACTCGTAAAAAATGCTGTTGAATCTTCTTAGCACATACCCTACTATTATAGTTTTCCTCAACATATCTTTTTCCTGAAATACCGATTCTTTGTTTGTCAGCCACTGGCAAGTTATAATATCCTTCTATCTCGTTAGCCCAAGCCTCTACTGAGTTTTCTGCTAATAGACCATTTTGATTATGTACGACATATTCACTCAGCACATCTACGTTCGAAACTAAAATAGGAATCCCTGTAGACATCGCCTCAATTACAGACTTACAAAGTCCCTCTGAGTCAGAGGCCAAACAAAATAATGACGAAGAAGACATAAAGCCTCTGAGTGTTGGAGTTCCTACAAACCCAATAAACTTCACACGTGTTTTTAAAAATGGGTCGTTTAGACAGAGCCTTTCATAGCCTTCCTTAGTTTCTCCATCCCCAGCAAATATGAGCTCTGAGTTGTGAATACTCAATTTTTTAAATGCTTTAATCAACAGGTCCTGTCGTTTAAAAACTGATGAAAATCGACCAACCATAATTATTCTAAAAATTCCGTCATTTATTGGACTCCAGCTTGCTTCACTAGAGAGTTGAATTCCAATGTCTTGAACAAAAGAATCTTTCAATTCAACATTATAACGTGTTGCAAGAACCTCTAAACAATCTGCTTTTTGACGTTCATGTATAAAACAAACGGAATCTGCTTTTGCCCAAGTATCACTAAGCACTTTAGACATACGGCCTTCATTAATATTTTCATTCTTCCAAAACGCTCCAACAGATCTGATTATAATTTTCAAGCTCAAAGAGTTCTTCCTTTTCCATTCAATCAACCTATAAGTATCCTGTGGGCTAAAGCAATGAACAAGATCGAAATCAGAAAACCATTTTCTCATATAATTCTGAAATAAATAGTTATTTATTCGCAAGTTCATTTCCTTAAAAAAGGGAATACGTTGTGCAGGTAACCTTAGAACGGGCAAGAAATGAAGACTAAACCCATTCTTTTTAAATATATTTCCGGTCGATAACCTTTTGAAAGGCGGGGGAGTAACAAAGCACACTTGATTATTCAACTTCCCTAATTCCTCGGCTAAAAGCGTTAAAGAACTTTCGGCACCTCCAAAAGACTGATCAGAGAAAGTAGATTTAGTACTGTAAATAATTATTCTCATTTATTCCACTGGAACACCTTATCAAATAATTACACTAAGCAAGGCAATCTTCATTGTGCAGAATGAATCTTAATAATAACTTCGAACTGTTCCAGTACTCCTTTTCGTTACTAAACTTCTCGGGACCAACAACCTCTGAAGCCACAGTAATGGTATATTGATCGATGAGGTACTCTCTTGCTTCTATTTTTATACGCTCACTGTCTTCTTCACATAATGACAAAAACGAATCAATATTTGGAAGACTGTTTATGTGAAATGACCCAGGCAAGCCTTTGTAAGATGGATTACCAAAATACACACCACATTTACCACGTATAGCTCCCTCAATTAGAACCGTGCCCTTTATACTGGAAATAAATTTAGCTTTATCCAATAGATCGAAATCATTCTTTAAATCATTAATAAGAAATGTATTCTCAATTGCGCCTAATTGATGATAAAATTCAGCATTCCTATATTTTGAGTTTAACCTATGCCTGAATGTGGCGGGATGCTCTTTTAAAACAATACTCATCTCACTAGGCAAATACCTTCTCAAGCTTCTAATTGCTAAAATTTGCTGGTTGTAAATACCTCCTTCTGGAAGAGTCGTTCGTTCTGGCTGATAATGTAAATAAAATAAAGCATAATTATCATGGTTAATCCGGCTGTCGCTCTTCAGAACTGAGTTTAAAAGAAAGCTATTGGACACTTGTCGTTTGTATAATGCGCTTTTAGCTGCTCTTGCTATGCCCTTTGCTTTCCAATCGGTTATAAAATCTTTCCATATCAATTTATCAGGATACCCCTTAGATTTATACCTATTCAACATGGCCCCCTCGAATTCTGTTACGGCCTTGTCATAAGATTGAGTTTTAGATTTTATGAAGTCATCTACATCTGATAAATCAAGGTGTGAATTTTGGCTTGTATAATTTAATCTCACCTGTTTACCCCAAATCAAATCCCTTTCAAGTGCAACACGCCACATCATTGCAGAGTCACGGATACTAAAAGTAGAAATTTTCAAAAACTTAGCCACTAAACCAAAAATATGGTATATCAATTGGTGTGGTGTATTGTGCGAAATAAATGTGTCAATTTTATACTTCAGGAGAGTTACGTATGCATTATAAGCTATACGCTCTATATCAGCATCAGCAAAAACGATTCCTTTTAGGGTATACCCTCTTTCATAAATAACACGGGTAGCTTGATTGGAAATCACATATTCGAGGCATTGCTGAAACTCAAGTTCTGAATAGTTAGTAACATCTGACCTTTCCATTTGGTGTTTACTCAATATATCATCAGAAAAGTAGCATCCTGCTTTGTGACTTGACCAATCCTTTGAGGTTCCAATAACTACCTTAACACTATCCAAATCCGTGTTTTCTGGTATTTCGATATTACCAGCTTGTAGACAAATCCTTCTATTACCCATACCTAAACCTTAGCTCTCATATTATGTAATTGATTAAACTGAGAATCTCTTGAATATTAAAGCAAATGATCATCTACTCCATCCTTATTTACTGTATGACGTAACTTCCATTTCCCATCAACCTTTGCCCAAAGATGTGGCGATCTAAACTTATCTGTGATTTCACCTTTGAATAAACCTTCATCAATCCCGAGATATTCCATAATCTCTGCTGAGTATCGATCAGGGTACTCGCCATCAAAACGTTTTACAAGCGCCTGTCCTTCTTCTCTTGTCAAATGATTGTTTCTTATCTCCTGAGAAGAATCATAGGTAGCCCTACCTATACCAAACTTAACATGTGTGGTGTAATAGTGAAAATCATCAATCTTATCATCAATACTATTGTATTTACTATAAGTGCCTTGTGTACGGAAAGGTCTAGCTTTGAAACCAGTGTTTTCAACAGCATAGTAATATGCTTCTTGAGGCACCCATTTTAAGTAATAACCCAAATAGTGAACTTGAATATTGGTCTTTTCTAATTCTTCAATGCGTGGAGGCAAAAAGCACGAAATGTCACTTAACCTTAAACCGAAGTCTTCTTGTAATTCCTTTACAGAAACACCACCTAAGTATATTTCCTCTAAGTTATTATAACTGAAATATGATTTGTCTCTTAAAGAGGTAACAGTATCTGCAATTGGGTTTCCATATTCTGCTTCATTCTCCCCATAAAAAATCAAGTCAATACCAAAATTGGCAGCTAGTTTGGGCGCTAAGTTTTTTTGACCTAGAATAAACGTTTGAAATGGATGATATAAATTTTCAATACTCAACTTCGTAAGAAGTTTCATTGCATTGCCATTTTGCTTAAACATGACGTTGTCAAACCCACCAATTTCACACCAATTTTTCCAATTCTTATAGCCGTACTCTGTATACATTATCGGAGGCCATGTAATGGTCAAGGGGTTCATTCCATATTTATATTTTAGGATATGAGCTTGATAGGCACTGTCTTTCCCTCCACTACCTGGTACCAAACAGTCATATCCACCGTCTGTTCTGCGGTGTTTATCAAGTAGCTCGGTCAATTGCTTTTCCCTCTGTTTCCAATCAATTTTATCCTTCTCCTTTGCAACTTTACATGCATCACAAATCCCATCTTCATCCAAGTGCATAGTGGTTTTCTTACTTTCAATTGTATGCTTAAACTCAATTGCTGATGCTGGACGCTGATTCGATATAACACAACTCTTACAAAAAACAACCTCTTCTGGTAGCCCGTAAAAGGCCACTCTTTTTTCATTAATTGTTTTTTTGGGGGAGTAATTTAATTCCATAATAAATTATTTATTTTCTGATTAGATGAGATTTTGATTGGCCCAGTTCCTGTAAACTTGAAGCCCTTTTTCGCCACTCTTTTCAGGGTGAAATTGTACGGCAAAAACATTCTTCACATTAACTCCTGAACAGTATTGAAATCCATTGTAATCTGTTTTACACAAAACATGTTCTTCCGATTCAGGCATTACGTAATAGGAATGTACGAAATACATATACTCGTTTATCACTGTTGTACTTAGTGGTGTATCAGTCCATTCGTTTAATGAGTCCGATAGAAACACTTTATTCCATGATATTTGGGGCACTCTAAGGCTTAGCCCTTGAAACTCCATAGGGAATTTTCTGATTGCACCTGGTATTATACCTAAACCTTTATAGTTTCCGAACTCCTCACTAGAGTCAAATAGTAATTGCATACCTAAACAAATACCAAAGAACGGTTTACCTGAGGCTATGGCATTTTTTATTGGTTCAATAAGGTTTAATTCTAAAACATTTTTCATGGCATCACCGAACGCCCCAACTCCCGGTAAAATCAAAGCATCTGCTTCATTGATTACTTTTACATCTGAGGATACCTCAGCCATAATACCTATTTTCTTACATGCATGCTGTACGCTGAAAAGGTTACCCAACTGGTAATCGACAATAACTACCTTTTTTGAATAGCGAACTCCCTTAAGTTCTAATTTCAAATCCATTCTCTATCAAATAATTTTTCACCTCTTGAATACTAATTTTATTCATCCGTCCAAAGCTTTTACCACTTTTCAAAAACTCCACGTTTCCTTCAGATTGGGCATTAAAGATCTGACTAGCATTCTCTACACAATAATAATGTAGCATGGACGCCATGGTAACTGCCGTGGCTCCTCCAGTTAACAGTACCTCTTTGAAGTGCTCCATTTTCCCTGCACCACCATGAGCAATTACTGGGATGTTTACCTCATCCGTGATCAATTTAGTCAGTTCGATATCGTACCCCACTCCTGTACCTTCATTATCAACAGAGGTAACAATTAATTCTCCAGCACCGATTTCTTCTAGTTTTTTAGCCCACTCCACAACTTCCAGCCCAGTATACTCTCTACCATTATCAGTATAAGCTAAATATCTTCCATCCGGCTCTTTAATTGCCTCTATCGCAACAACAATAGTCGATGAACCAAATTTAAGAGCAGCCTCTGTTATGATTTCTGGGTTATTTATCACAGCTGTATTAAGGCATACTTTGTCAGCTCCAGCCCTCAAAACCCCCGTTATATCTTGAATTGTTCTCAAACCTCCGCCAACGGTGAGCGGTATAAAAATCTCACCTGCCGTTTCTGAGATAATATCATGAAGACTGTTACGTTCGTAAAGACTTGCCACAACATCCTGATAAATCAATTCATCTGCTCCTTGTTCGTAGTAATACTTGGCAAAGTCTTTAGGAGAACCTAAAACTCTAAGCCCTTCTAAATGAATACCTTTTACTAAATTCGGACCTTTAATATCTAGCCGCGGGATTATTCTGATCGCAGTCATAAGCTAAATTGCAGTCCAACCACCATCTACAATGATGTTTTGACCTGTTATATATTTTGATTGATTTGATAGTAGGAAACTAATGGCGGGTGCTATATCATCAGGGTTTCCCATTCTTCTCATTGGCACCCTTTGTTCATATGCCTTCACGAATTTTTCGGGTTGATGATCAAAAATTCCACCTGGAGACACCACGTTAGCCCTAATATTGGCCTCGCCATATTTGCTAGCTATAAACC
>CENR01008781.1_pt1 | contig 25932 bp, 31 predicted proteins | sample 530181 | NCBI WGS metagenome assembly CENR01 (sample SAMEA2619677, study PRJEB7988) | marine metagenome | biome: marine biome (ENVO:00000447); feature: surface water layer (ENVO:00002042); material: "saline water (ENVO:00002010), including plankton (ENVO:xxxxxxxx)" | depth 5 m | reverse complement strand
GCCGCCGCCACGGGTGCCACGGCCATTGTTCGAACTGGCCTAGATGCTGCCCTGCGGATCGCGCCGCCGGTGCTGCTGGTCGATGGTCCGTTATTGTTGACGTTCAACTCGTTTTCGTTGTCGCCAAACAGGCCCGTAACCCAACCCATCTTTTCGGCAATCCAATCGAACGTAGCCTTCGCACCACCCAGAATGGAATCCCAAAGGTTTGAGAAGAAATCCATGATCCCGCCCCAATTGCTGACGATCAGGCCAAGCGGGGTGAAGGACAAAATGGTTTTGATCGTTTCCCATGTGCCAGAGAATTTTTGGGTGATGCTGTCCCAAAGACCGATAAAGAATCCCTTGATTGGGCCCCAATATGCGTAAAGCAGATAGGCGGCAGCAGCGATGGCCATGATGATCACGCCAATCGGATTGGCGGTCATGGCCAACCCAATTGCGCGAATGCCCCCGGCAACAATCGGAAATGCAATCTTGGCAACGGAGCCCAGCATTCCGATCCCTTTGCCGACGAGCCCCATGCCGCCACCAAGGAAACCGGCCTTGATACCAAGGGTCGTCATCGCGAATTTCGCCATGGCCAATGGCCCCAGAAGGCCCGCAACCGTTGTGGCCAAGGCACCACCGGCAAAGATCACACCGGCAAGTACAGCGGCAACCTTAACCAGCCCGCTGGCCAGTGCCGGGTTTGCCTGCACCCATCCGGTGATGGATCGCACCACACCCGTTGCCGACTGGATCAGGCTGCGCAAAGGCGCATCGTTGGTTTCCGTCAGCGAGATGTTCATACCTTCGACCGCTGACCAGAACGATTTGATATCACCCGATGCGTTGTCTCCCATTTGTTTTGCGACACGGGCGTTTTCGCCCATCGAATTGGTGACTTCGTCAATGAACTTCGTCAGGTCGCCGCTGCCAGCCTGATCGACAAGTGTTGCCATGGCTGCGGATGCTTCTTGACCGGCGATGGCCGTAAATGCTGCCAGTCGCTGTGCCGAGCCTAATCCAGCTGATGCCTTTGACATATCGGACAGGATATCGACCATGTTTCGGGCATCGCCATTTGCATCCATGGTTGCAACACCAAGTTCTGACAATGCGTCTGCAGCTTCCTTTGGTGGCTTGGACATACGCGAATAAAGTGCGCGTAAAGCCGTGCCAGCTTGACTGCCCTGAATGCCGACATTGCCGAGAAGGCCGCTCATTGCGGCGACTTCTTCGATGGATGATCCGAATTTGGTGGCGACCGGGGCGGTGTATTTCATCGTTTCGCCCAGCATCGACAGGTTGACGTTTGAGCGGGTAAATGTCGCGGTCAGAATGTCACCGACGCGATCCATCTCTGATGCATTTTTGCCAAATCCCGACAGGATATTCGATGCGATATCTGAAGCATCGGCAAGCCCCGTGGCCCCGGCTTTCGCAAGGTTGAGCGTACCGGGCATTGCCTGCATGATTTCGTTGGCTTTGAAACCAGCCATCGCAAGGAACTGCATCCCGCCAGCGGCCTCGGATGCGGAATAGCTGGTCGTCGCCCCCAATTCCTGTGCTTGCTGCCGCATTTGAGCAAGGGCTTCGGATGTTTGATCAAGACGCGCAACCGCGCCTACCGCCGACATCTGTTCCCCAAAATCAACGCCGGCCGATGCCATGCGGCCGCCAAGTGCAAGCGCACCGGCCCCGGCAGCCATGCCACTGGCTCCACCAATTGCCATGTTGGACTGCAGCGCCATTGTTTTCTGCATTTTGGCACGGGCACTTGCCAGCGCGTTGGTTTTCATCCGCGCCCGGTCAAGGGATTTGGCCTGCTTGTCTGCAGCCGAGCGGGCCGCATCCAGATCGGTTTTCAGTTTGCGTTGGGCATCGCCCAGCTTGCGGGTATCAACCCCGGCTGCAGACAGCTTCTGCCGCAGTCCGCTGGTTGCCTGTGAAATCTGTTTTTCGGCGTTCTCAAGCCGGTTGACTTCCTTGCGGGCGGCATTGAATTCCGTCCGCATTTTGCGTGTGACCTTATCGGTCGCGGCCATCTGCTGGCCAAGTTCCTGGGCGCGTTGTTGGGCTGCGCCCAAGGCCGTTGCGTTTGCACGCGCAGCGGCCTTGAGATCGCGAAAGGACTGAATATTTCCTGATACCCGTTCAAGATCCCGAACCTGCCCGGCTGCTTCGCGCAGCTGGTCTTTAAGCTGGCCGGTCGACTGCTTCATTTTGCGAAACGGTGCCGAGACCTTGTCGGCGGCCTGCATCAGAATGTTTAGCTTCAGGTCACTCATGGGAATCCGATCAGGTATCAGTTTGTGCGCGCGGCTTTCACGGCGTCGGCCTCGATTTGAAGAAACGCGACCGCCAGTTCATAGGCTTCGGTCAGTTCCTCCAAACTCAAGCAATTGAAAACGTTTGGCGGAAAGGATCCCGGAAACGCTTTCATGATGATCCCCCACGCCATGGGGATGTCATCTGGGATGATTACGTCGTGAAAAAATTTACACTGATGTCCTGCATGATCATCACCGCGTCGACCGGATCAAGTTGCTGAACATGGGCTTCGGTGATGGCCGGACTGGTGATGCGCGGCAACAGGGTGAACAGGACGTTGGTGTCCATTTCGGACAATTGGACCAGCTTGACACCGCGCAAATCGCCGCTCATGGGGCGACGGATGGTCAGCTTATCAAGGGTTTTGTCCGGTCCGTATGGCAGCGGCTTCGCTAGACTTCGGTCAAAGCTGGCGTTGATTGCGTTATTGGTTGCGATGGCAACATCGTTGGTTTTCTTGGTCATAATGGTCCCTTTCAAGATAAAGCAGTTGTTGCCCCCCGGCGCTGCCTCTTGGTCAGGGTCGTTTCCGGTTATGCGGTCAGGCCAAGCGCCTGCCGAACGGCGGCTTGACGGTCCACACCATCAACCTTTTCGATGCCGTTGATCAGGTCGATTTCAATGATCACATCACCATTGACGGTGTATTTGAAATAGGTCAGCGGCATTTTGCATTTCATCTTGGCCATGTCCCCGGCCTTCAGGTTGCCGGAATCCATTTTGGTGAAGCGACCGCGTACAGAGATTTCAATCGCATCAACAGCGCTGTCGGCATCATCGGCCTTGCCAGCTGCCAAAAGACGAACACCAACACCGGCTGCGTCGGGGATGCCGAACTGCTTCAGAACACCGGTGTTAAATTCGGCAAGGGTAAATTCGATTTCCATCGCCTCAACGCCAAGGTCAAGTTCAACCTCGCCAAGCATCCCGGCACCGCGAAAGGCCTCGGTCACGCGTTCAAGGACAGGTGTTGCGACTTCCTCGGCCAGTCCGGCCAAGCCGACGCCTTCCACGAAGGCATTCCAGTTTTTAATCGTCTTGGGCAGCATAGTGCTTACTCCTTAAATCAGATCCAGTCGGGAAGGACGGCGATCAGGCCGCCGCGACAGCAGCTGCGAAATCGACCAGATAATCGTCGGTGATTTTCTGTTCGAACATCAGGTTTTCAAGTGGCGGCACCGGCGTGTAGTCATAGCTGATCATCAACTTGCCGGACTTGATTTCTTCCTTGCTGTTCTTTGCCGGATCGAACCACGCACCGCCGCCGATCAGATAACCATTGGCGACAAGGCTGCGGAACTTGGCATTGACGCCATCAATGATGTCGCGCACCAAGGTCGGGGACATCGGCTTGTCGACCGCCCAGAAATGCGCCTCGGCCATGGTGTCGGCCAAAACCTGTGCCGTCCGGGTATAGTTTTCAAACGCAAACAATGGGTCAGCGCTGCAGGTGCGCGAGCCCCAGAACCGATACCCTTTGTTGTTGATAAGCGTTGTTACGTCCGCTGCGTTGAGAACACCGGCATCGGTGGCGGGGTTCTGCAGATCCCAATAGACATCTTTGCTGATGCCCGAAACACCGTTTACCGGCACGTTGGAAAGCGTTTTGTGCCAGCCGGTATCTTCATCGATCTGCGCACGCAGGCCAAGCGCACGGGCAACAGCCGACGCGCTGCGCTCAGTATTGTTGACCGTGTCCCAATTGATGAAATCAGGATAGATCAACATCAATTCACGCTGACCAAAGTTTTCACGATAGGCGATTGCGGCGGTGATGTCCTCGCAGTCCCAGCAGGACGCATAAGCAAACGACCGGGTCAGCTGCGCGATAGATGCAAGCTCAGCTGTGACGTTTTCGTTGTCGAGGCCGGGGACGCCCAGAATGCGCGGCTGAACACCCAAAAGCGGTTTAGCCGCGGTCAGTGCCTGCATGCCGGTCTTTTTGCCGCTCACAACGCCACCAATCAGGTTTGACGTGGTTTCGGCTTCGTCTTCGCCTTCAGGTACGCGGACAACAACAGTCAGGGGATTCCCATGATCCTTGATTGCGTCCAAGGCATAGGGAAGGGTACCGTCATCGCCAGATGCACTGATCCCGTCATTGATATCGGTGATCAGAACAGGGCGGTTGGCCGGAAACACGGTCGCATCGGCACTTTCACCAGTACAAACAACGCCAATAACGGCAGTCTCGATCGTGCGAATTGGGCGGGTGCCTTCAGACACTTCGACCACGCGCACGCCATGATGATATTCGGTAGCCATGAAGCTTACTCCGTAACAGTTTTAGGAAAAGCCGGGAAACCGGCAGTGACGTCAAAATCGATATGCGCCTGAAGGTCATCCGGCAGGGCATCGATGGCATATTCGCGCTCTGTCTGTGCGTCAGTGCATACGCACAGCATTGCGCCGACCGACAGCTTCAGGTCGATGATTTGCTGCTGGGTCAAAAGCGGGGAGGCATTGCTCAACACCCGCACGACCTGTCCGTTTTCCAAAAGATCGGCCTTGGCCAGCTCATAAACATTGTCGATCAGTTCACGGCTTTTAGCGTCGGTCTGGACCACATAGGTCGTGCCGCTGACATCAAACGACACGCCACCGGCCATGCGGCTGAACTTGTGATCTTTGACCTTGCGTTCCAGCTTGGCCTTGGCTGCGTCCAAGCTGATCGGCTGCGTGGTATATTGGAGGGTTGCGGTCATGGTTTCGGGCTCGGCTGGATCGCCATCGATCAGCACTTGCGGATTGCCGACTATCGTTTGCCATTCCTGATCCGGCTTGCTGCCCGGATCAATTACAAGCACGAAGTTTGCCCGCAGATCATCGACCGTGGCCAAGGCTGCGTTGCTGTAAGTCTTCCCGGTTTCGGCCTTAAGCCCCATCGTGCTGTTGGCAGTTTTGACCAATGCCCACTGATCGTCACAAATCGCATAAAGCGCTGTCATCTTCTGTCTCCTGTTTATCGCGCACGCGCAAACTTGCCGGGGGTTTCTGCCCAAGCGGCATAGGGTATTAGGGCCGATCCAGATGGGTTAACGGTTACGTTGTTCCCACGGATTTTTACCCCATTCGCATTGAAGTCCATTTGTGGAAATTGCCGTTCTATATCCGGCAGATTGGTCATAAGGTAACGGGTGGCCGGGTTGCTAATTTCGCCATGGCCAAAAACAAAATGGTCATAGGTAGACCCGCCAGTAGTGTAGTTGCGCACCATCACGAGGCGGGGCAGAAAGTCCATTGGCCAAAGCGGCCCATCCACTAAGCCGTTAGATGGGGCAGCGCCGAACTCTGAGAATTGAGAAACAGCCCGCCACGCATAGACCATATACCGCCCTGACGGCATTTGTGCGCCGATGACACCCGTTGAAACCGTGCTGGAAAACCACCCTGCATCAACAGACGAACCGGGTTCACTGTTCAAGGTGTAGTATGCGCCGTTTGGAAGGGCTCGGGGATAAACACGAACGCTCCCGCCATCAAGCGGCACCACCCAAGCATAATCAAGGATTCCGCCCGCGTGATGTGTGAATGTTGTTTCGCTGCCCAGACCGTGATTGATCGGCCCGACAATATCAAAGCCCGCCTTAGGGCTGGCCCGCCAAAAGAACGTTGCGCGGTTTCCTTGGTATTCTGGAGCCGAACCATAAACCGGCCCTTGAGCTGTCCAAGTCACGCCATCCATGCCCTCGTTAATTTCAGCGCCGCCAACATCGCAAGCCCAAGCCTTGCCGGAACCGCGTACAGTATCGTTTACGCGCCACGCGGTTCCTGCGTCGCGGTCCTTTGTGACCGCCAATGTTTTGCCGGTCAGCGCATTCCACGGCAAGGGTGTGTTGTCACAGGCAAGCCGAGTTGTGAAATAGTCATCCGGGTTTAGAATTTCAGGGCAAGGCATAGCAGACGAAGAAAGGATTGTTGCCCCATCGGGCGCAGGGTATTCAAATTCTGACGCCTCATTGCGAAGGTTGATATACCGCGCATTCGCTCCGCTGCTTGCGCTCATCCAGTCCCCACCAAAAAAGGACCACAAACCAAGCGACGGATCGAGTGCTTGGGTGTACTGCAAAGCACCATTCACAAAGAACTTTGCCTCAAAATTATCCAAGTCCAACAGAACGTTCGCAACGTCACCGGCAACTAAAGGCTTGCCACCGGATTGCGCGATAACCGCAGAGGTGTGCGTGTAAAGCGCGCCATTGTACGAGTGATATACAAAAGCCCCATAACCTAATGCTGAATTGCCGCCCATCGACCGTATTGCGCTGGCGGGCATAACGCCAAACGATCCGGGGTTTTTGCCTTCTGGCAATTCGAACTCAGCCCACCAAATCCCTGATCGGACAAACTGTGTGAGGGCGGGGAAGTGATATGTGCTTGTCGGCGCAAAGCTTTTGTTGCCCGCCGTTAGGTTTCCCGGCGTTGGGACGGCAGGGTTAAAGGTCGGCAGGTTGTTGGTGGGGGTATCCGTGACCTGATTTTCAACCGTCATTCCGATGGCGGCAAAATGGTTGCCATTTCGTGAGACATCTTTGCCGAGATCAAGCGGGTCCGCGAAATTAAGATGGAAACCATTGTCCCCATAGTCCCCCTGATAGCGTTTAGGCACCCAATGCCCATACGAGTTGCGATACGCAAATTCTGTAAACGCAACCTCACGCCCCGAAACAAAATGATAATCCGCGAAGATGGCCTTTGTGCTTGGGATTGCATCCCCGCCGTCGAGTGGGATATGGCCGCCGATTGCATGCCGTGCAGCCCGATTAAATTCATCAACCGATGAATTATAAAACGCATCCTCAATCAACCCACCATTGACGCGCATGACGTAGCGGCTGCCAACAGGTCGTTCGATAGAGTAAGACAGGTAAATGTGTGCCCACGCCGCCGGATCACGCCAGAGCCGGTCAAATCTGGCGTAAATCGACGGTGATCCTTGATACGCATAATTCAGAACATAGAAGCCTTGCGGTGATTGCCCCGGCAGATAGCCGAACCATGTGCCGTTATTCGGGCTTGATCCGCCTACCGGAGCGACCGCAAGCAAAGACGCACCCGACGGGCCAGATTGGTCAGGATCAGTGATCTTGACCCAAGCCGATAAGGTCCACTCGCCTTCTTCCGAGGAAGTAAAGGCGCGCTCTAGGACTTGACCGCCATCAAACAGACAGCCGTAATCAATCGGATCGCCCGGATCGCCACAACCGATTGCCGGGGGCGGGTTGTCAAACAGAATGCTCATGGATCAAGCCCCCGCCCGCTGTGTGATATGCACATCCACCAGTGATCCATTGAATTCCATATGGATCAGGTTAACTGCGTTTGGATCGCTGTTAATCTGGCCGTGGTTGATACGGAAACCGGGACCAAACGAAATGGAGTGATTGCCTGCTGCATCCATATCCAACTGAAGCCGCGCAGAACCACCGGCAGGCATAGGGCTTGGCGCCATGATCGTCAGGCTTTCGGCAGCGGTTAGCGTGAAGCGGTTGGCCTTTGCCGGGTCGAACAACACATCGCCGTCCACAACAATTGCCGAGACCGGTGTCGTCCAGAAACCCGCCTCCAAAGTGCGTGAACGGTTGTAACGAAGAAAGTCCGGGTGGGCATCTTTGTCGCTATTATGTGCTGCCAGCATGTCTTCATGGGCATTGGCGTCCTTGTTGTGACTATCAATGCTGTCACCAACAAATTTGCGCGTGGACAAAACAATTGCCGGATCGATCTTAAGTTCAACCAGTTGGGTGTTGCTATGCTCTAGGATTACGCGCAGATACAGATCCTTGCCGACACCGGATTCCAAAACAGGCTTGAAGGTTTCCGGGTAACGGATGATTGCGATCATATCGCCGTCCTGGTCGAATAGTCCGGCCTCGCGCACATACCATCCGCCCCGATTGGCCGGAATGACGGCCTCGACCACCAACCAAGACGGGTTGTTTGGATCGACATTGATGGCGTTAACAGGGGCGCGATAGGTTTCGCCCCTAAGCGATGTCTGGGTGTCAGTCGGGCTGTAATCGCCGTTTTCACCCCCATCACCAACCGCGAAATGGGTCAGAACAACTGTTTGCCCAAGGGATAGCGCGTTCGCCATCTTCGCCAGACCGATTTTGGTGAAAATCGTATAATAATCGCTCATGCCATGGTTCCTTCGGGATAGACCGTTGCGATCTCAGCGCCATAGATGCCCGCGCCAAGGAACGGACGGGCGGTCTGAACTTCGCGGTTGGTGATCGCATAGGGATAAATCGTTGTGTGTTCGCCCGTGGTCAGGGCGGCGGCCATGACCGGCACCGATGACATTTGCTGCAGATAAATGCGCAGGTCATTCAGGTGGCTGCGGACATTCTTGGTGGCCATAATGGTTTCAAGGATCTGATCGCGTTCGCGGTCTGTCAGGCCACGTGAAATGGTCCCGACCTCGACGTTGAACGTGTATGGCTTTTGGGTTGGGGTTTCCTCAAACCATTCAACAATCTTGATCAGATCAAGGTCCATGGCTTCAAGCGCACGGCGGATTGCGCCCCGCGTGCCTTTGCGCCTGTGAACGTCAAAACTTTCGGCAATCACCTGCCGCTTGATGGCATCCGGCCAAGACGGATCCCATGTATCGACTGAAAACGACCACGCAAGCCATGGCAGAAAAACGGGCGGGCAGGTTGCAGGATCCCAAAGCGTGTCGATCAGCACATCAAGTTTGTCGATGTGATCGCTTGTAGCTTCGACGTTGCGTTCGATCTCGGTCGCGTTTGGTGGCAGAACTGTGGTCATGATCGATCACCGACCTGAACATCAAAGGCGATGCAAAGCGGAAATTGATCGGTATTTGGGGTGATTTCGGCAAACGGCGTTTCGCCATCGCTCTGATAGATAACGGCTTTCTGTACACCGTCGACCCGTGACGCCTTATGCAAACCGTCAAGGGTAACAGGCTCGCCAAGTCTCTTTTGCTGGGCGACAAAGGCCGTAAGACTATCATTCGCAGCGTTGCGCACGATTTCAGCATCCGGCCCGCCATACACGGTTAGAATGGCGACAAACGCATATTTGATTGACGACGCAGCCTTGACCGTCACCTGATCTGTTAAAGGGCGGACATCGTCGTTGGCCAAAGTCGCCATGACATTGTCCAGAACCGCCTGATCTGGGATCCCGGTTGCAGTACTGGTCATGACGCTGATGACAACCGAACCCGGCGTTGGGCTGTCGATGTCCACATCATAGACAAGCGGATGTGACGACAGAGCATGGTAGCGATACGCCCCCACAGGCCCGGCAACACTCAGGGCCTCGAACGCCAGCAGGATCCGACCACGCAACGACACATCCGTTTCCATGACCGGCGCAGTCGGCGGGATTGCGGTTGGATCACCTGCCTCGATCATTTGGCGGGTGACGTGATATCGGGCTGCGATGTTATCCAGATCAGCATCAGTCGCGGTCGCAATCATGCAGGCCCGTGCCGTATCGTTGACACGCTGGCGCAGGATTGTTTCGCGGAAAGCGGATTCCTCAAGCAGTTTTACGATTGGATCGGATTCCAGTGACGGATCCCAATCGGGCAAAATTCCTGCAGCGGTAAACAGCGAAAGTGCCTTGGCTTTGCGGTCAGACAGCAAGGTTTCATAATCAATGTTTTCAATGATATCCGGTGCAGCAAGGGCACCCAGATCAATCGCATCAAAGCGCGTGGTCATCGCGCCCCCCCGACATCAATGCCGTAGGTCACCGCCTCGCCATCATCCTTAATGACGCCGGTCAGCTCGATCACGGATTTACCGTCCATGCCGGCAGACACAGAAGCCTTTTGAAGATCAAGGCGCGGCTCCCATCGTTCAATCGCTTCGGCGGTTGCCGCGATCATCTGAAGCGCACCTGTCGCATTGCCCGGACTGTCGACCAGGTCAAAGATGTGCGATCCATATTCACGGCGCTTGATCCGCGTTCCGACCGGGGTGGTCAGGATGTCATTAACGGACTGGCCAATATGCGCACGCTTGGTCAATTTGGTTCCGGTCAGGTTCGACATGCCATAACTCATGGATCAATCCCCCACCGTGAAGTTTTCAACACCTTGCGCGACCAATGATCCGCATGCGACTGGATCGCCCACGCGACCAAGTTCCTTGCCGCCGACCGTGAAGCGCGGCGCACCGGATGCCAAAACAGACGCATGGGTTTCTGGAATGGCCGGGCAGGTGTGTGCTGCCCACGCATGGCCTTCGCAATGAACCGGGATACCGCCCACTGTGAATTTTGGTTCGCCTTGGCTGGATGGGCGGGGTGGCCAGCAACCGTGGCCCGTGCAGGAATGGCCCTGAAGGGTGACTGCTGGCATTAGATTTGCCCTTCCTGTGCGTGGATGTGCGCTGCATCAAGCCATAGATCACCATCACACTGGATACCGATGGCACCATCCGCCGACACTACCAAGTCACCACTGCTGTGAAGCTCTAGCCGTTTGTTGCTGGTGTTGTAGGTGACGGAGGTGCCATCGTTCCATTGCACCGTATCAATCGCGCCGTCGGTCAATACGGTGGGCAAGCTGTTCGAATAAAAGATTTGCAGGATGACGCCATTGGCTGGATCGCCGCTTGGGGATCCAACCATGACTTGAGTACCCACGCGCAGATGATTGGTGCCGCGAAAATTCTGAGTAACGACGCCCGGCACCGGGATCCAGCGGCTGGGTTTTCCCCCATTGATGGATACCTTGACGCGTGCAGATGCGTGATCGACGGCAACAATGGTGCCAATGGCGATCAGGTTTTGGATCATGCGCAGGATTTCGGCGGTTTGTTCTGACATGGCCTGATCATGACCATGTCCGCAGGATGCGGTCATCTTGGCGCTGGTTGCAGGCTGGTATCTGCAACCGCTCCGGCCTAGTTGCCGTCTATGATGGCATCAATCAACTTTTGCCGGATCATCCGAAGATCGTCTGACGCAATTCCCAGCAATCGACGTTCAGGATATTTGACGCGTGGCCCGCCTTCCTCGACATAATCAACACCCCCGAAATGATGAACCGATGCGATCTGGGCGGTTTTACCGCGAAACCCGACCGATGCATGTGACGGGCTGGTTTCGATCCGCATACGCCGTGCTGCGCGGAATCCCAACATCATCTTTTTGGCCCCGCGAATGTTGCCTTCGCGGTCGGGTTTGCGCGGTTGCCATTTGTTGCCTTCGGGATCCTGTTGGCGGGTGATGCGCTGCTGATTGCGGCGACGGACTTCGCGGGCGATATCGCGCAGCAATCGCTTTCGCCCAACAGGGGAAAGGGCGCGGATTGCATTTTCAATCCATGCGTCAAACTGCTCAAAGCCCTTTATGGTCGATTTTGCCATCAGTTAAGGCCGGGAAAGAATGCGCCCATATCAATGCTGCGAACATCGGCATCGGTCTGATGATCCAGTTCGGTGCCGCCATCGACAGGTTCGACAGTGACCGTGTCAGATAACTGGATCTGGATGGAAATGTCGGCGGCCTTGGTGTTGATTACATCAACATGGAATTTTAGGGCTTCTTCGTTCCGGTCTGGAATGTTGGCGTCCACCCAATCGGTCATGATGAACAACAGGGTTTGTGGTTCGCCCGCATAGTCTGTCAGGATCAGATGCGCGACATATTCGATCTTGAAATTGCGGTTTTGATGGTCGCTTCCCTGATAGGAAGTCACAGTTCCTTTTTCGGCAAAGGTCAGCAGATCCTTTGCCTTGATGCCAAGCCCGGATTGCAACAGGTGGTTTCGCGCATCAGTCAGCTTTTTCATGATCAGGATCCTGTAATTCGCGGATGCGCTGGTTTTTGCCAAAGCAATCGTCGTGGGCATCAATCAGATCAACAATCAGGCGACCAACCTTTTGATCGGTCACTGGTGGGGGCGGCATCAAAGGCCGTGCTTTGCAGCTGGTCAAAGCTGCCGGAACTTCGGTTTTGATAAACTCAATCTTCCTGACGGTCTGCTGGGGTGCGCAGGCCGTCAATAACGGCATGAACAGCAGGACCGACACAGCCATTCTGCGGTGCATCATCAATCCTCGATCTAAGTTCGGTTAATTCGGCATCGATGCCTTTACGGCGTGCCTGTTCTACTTGGACGGCGATTGCATTGCGTAGCTGCTGTTGTTTGTATCGGTCGATTTCAAGCGTGTTCTGCGTGTTGGTTGCTTCCAGTTCCAAAACATAGGACTGGCTGGCGTCAAGCCGTGCATTCACGACCTGAAGGCGCAACCAAAGAAAGCCAATGACAACAAACAAGGCCACGCCCGCCAAAAGCTTCCATTGCGATCCAAGCAGTCTAAGAACTGGCATGCTCAATCCCCCAGCATCATCAATTTCCAGAACCGCCAGATATGTTCGACATATCCAATGGTTTCACGGCTATGACGGCCCGTTACATCGGGCAGGCAAGTGATGATGCGCGGATAAAGGTTTGCGCCACCACATAGGGTCTGCGCGGCAAGGATGTTGCCAAGACCGCCATTGTAACTGGCAAGCGCCAAGCTGTGGCGGTCATGCTCTGGCCGTGGTGCCGACCATTGCGCACGCAGGCGGCCCATATAGAAGGCCGCGGCTTCAATCGCCAATTCCGGGGCAAATGCTGATGCGCCGGACGGGAAACGCAATTGCTCCGATACCTGATCCCATGTGCCTGGCATGAATTGGCACAGGCCCATCGCGCCAACAGGGGACACCGCGTCGGTCTTGAACCGGGATTCCTGCCAGCATTGCGCTTTAAGGATGCGCCAGTCGACACCGGGCATGAACCGTCCAGCTGCGCTGCGAAAATCCCGGTCATACTGATCAGGAAAGGATGAGGCCGAACATGATGCAGACGCCCAGATAGACGCGACCATGAAAATCAGAGATAGCCTGATCATTTGCATTCTCCAGCCAGAGGCTCATATTGAAACCAAGTGCGCGGTTAACCATCCACATCGCCAAACGCATGCAAAGGAATGCGATTACCGCGAGGAACAGCTTCATTCCAAAAGATGCGACGATGACGTTTTCCATCAACTTTCTCCTTCTGCTTTGTGGCTGGCGGCTTTCTGTTCCAGTCGGTAATGCAAATGCTTGTAGACCCAATTCAAAATGAACGTGCCAAGCGCAATGCCGACCGAAACGGCAGCAACCTTGTCATTGGTCGTCAAGCCCGCGAAAAATCCGGTTCCCGACGCGGCATAGGTAGTCAGCGTTGCTTTATCCATCATCAATCCCACAGGTTCACGCCACGCATCGGGGTGACTATTCGTTCAGGCAGTTTCACCTGCAGCCCGTGGGGCAGGTGGGTTCCATGTTTGGCCAGTCCGGGATTTGCCTCAAGAATGGCCTCGACCATCGTGCTGTCCCCAAAGTGGCGATAGGCAATCTGATCGACTGTGTCACCCTGTTGGGCGCGAACCGTCTGCATCAGATCAATTCCACCGTGGTCCGTTTGCGGTCCATCAGGCGCGAGATCGCCTCGTTCGAAATCTGCAGCCAACGATCAGACGTGGTTTCAAGTGCATCGGCCCGGTCATGGCCTGATTTCGTGCTGTCATAGTCCCGCGTGGTATCGACCAGAACGGATCGGACACGATTGCAAACAGCGGTCAGGTACAAATGAACCTTTTCGCTGGCATCGCCGTAAGCCTTCGCCGGGACATCGGCCAAGGTCGCCGCGGCCTGATCTGTCGACCAATCGGAAAGTATGGCGTTGATTTCAATCATCGCATCACGGGTCGCGGCAAGGATCCGTTCATTTCCGAAAACATCACTCAGACCGGTACGCGCGCGGACGGCATGAAGGGGGATGTCAGGGAAAAATCCGTCATTCTGGACGGTGCTATCGCTGGCGTCTGGATTGGTTGACGGGATAAAACTGGTCATCAAATCATCGCCCAGAAAAAGGGGAGGCGGGCGGCGGCGAAAGTTGGGACATCGGATAAATCCTAGACCCTTCCTTCGCGCCGCCGCCGCGCCGGGGGGACCACGTTACTCGGTTGCCGGTTTCGGGTCGGCTTCCGCGATCTGTTTTTCCAGCTTGTCGATGCGCCCTTTGACACCGCACTTGGAATTGAACTGCAAAGCGGTCTTAAAGTGATCAAGCGCCGTGGCGGGCTCGTTTTCTTCCAACAGCATGCCCGCAGCCTTATGCGCCTTGGCGCGGACTTCATCGGGCATGTCACTGGTTTTGGTCAGATCGATCGCTTCAAGCAAACCGGGCAGTTGATCCGCTGTCGGTTCGTTATCCGCGATCACGTCAAGGACCATCGTGGCGATATTGCTCTTGAAGCCTTCGGGCATGGTCATGCCGTTATCAACGGCATAGGCCGCAATCGGAAGCGCACCAGCGATATCACCGGCATCAAGACGCCACAGCATGATGGTCACCAGAATGTCATCCTGTGCGCCGGACTGCGCGGAAAGCACCCCATCAACATAGGGTTCGTATTCCGGCAGAAGTTCGCGCTTCACATTGGCCTTTTCGACCTTGCTTTGAATGGCCTTCAGGATCGCTTTGTGGCTACCAAGAAGGGCGCGGAACTTTGCGGCGATACCGGCTTCTGCCGGAACTGCTGCAGCACCTGTTGGTGCTGCAGACTGCTTCGCCGCTAGGGTCTTTTCAAAATGCTTGCGTGCGACGGATTTCATTATGCCCAACCCCCAGCACCGTCCGGCAAGAGGATGCCATCAAGGAAGGCGCAAGCGCCGAAATCTTCGACGACATAGGCCTCGTTGACAGAGTTGAAATCTTCGACGCGGTCGCGCTTCGGATTATCCATGATCTGGCGACGACGACTGCCCGACTGCCAGTAGATCGACAGGTTGGACAGCTTGGTGATCAACAGGCCGCGTGTCGGGAAGAACGGCACGCCCATACCCGGCAGATTACCAAGCGTCTTATTGGCCATCAGGGTGCGCAGCGCATTCTTTTCGGTCGGCTTGTCATTGGCGTTAATCAGACCAAGATACTTGTCCGAAAGGAGCGTGCGACCGGTGATTGCGACAAGTTCGCTGTCATCGCGATGCCAAGGGTCAATCAGTTCATTGGTAACGTCAAAAACGGCGGCATCCATGTTTTCAAAGTCGCCGCCAGCACCGACTTTGATGCCGGACAAAACACGTTCATTTGCGTCATTGCGGAGGTGCTGAAGCCAGCCAATATTCACGTCCTGAAGGAGCTGGTTGGTCGCGATATTGGTTTCGACCGCAGCTGACGTGCCGTTGAAGCCGATCATCAGACGGTCACGGGCAATTTGCTCGATCACCTTGTTGCGCAAGCGCGCCTGGAAATCCGGGAACTTGGACCAGAGGTCCATCTGCTTGTAGGTGATGTAAGTGTCGAAGTCGGTTTTCTTGGCTTCGTAGGTCTTACCAGTCATATCGCCAACCGGGCGCGGCGAACGATCCTTTGACGTGGTATCGGTGCGGCTGGCAATCGGGCTGTCAATGCCAAGGCCGATTTTCTCACCCGACATATCATCAACAGGAACGATGTTGATGTCCTTCAGGAAATCAGCACTTTCCTGAATGCGATCTTCCATCTTCTGTTCAATGGTCGGTTCGACCGAGAATTTGACCGTCGCATCGTCGATACCGTTAAGGGTCGCGATGTGGCTGGCATAAGCGTTGTACTGGATACGGGTGGTGTTTTTCATCGGATTTCCGTTCTGTTGGCAGAAGAAAAGGCCGACTGCAGATCAGCAGTCGGTCATGTTTTCGGACGCGGCCCCGGTGCTTTTATGTCGTTCCGGGGTGGCGGGTTCCTTCGACAGCTTCGCGGTCAGATCGGTAACGGTCTGGGTCAGCTTGGTGACTTCCGCCTGCAGGCCTTCAAGATCCGTGGCACCGGCCTTGTCATCCAGCCCGCTGGCCAGCTTGGTGACTTCCTCGGCAATGGCGAGGGTGGATTGCTCAACCTGACTGAATTTGGCGTCGTCGGATTTCTCTTTGCCAGACAGGATCTGTTTGACCTTGGAAAACAGATCAAAACCCTTTGATTTCGGTTCGTCTTCTGCCTCAAAGGCTTCGGCTTCGACGCATTCCGATTTGAGATTATCGGGCAACGCACCCTTGTTTTGGGTGGCAAATTTGATGATTTCAGTGCCGAGCGATGCCGGGCTATCCGTGATGGCAAGCCCTTGACAGTAAGCTTCGCCGGATCCGGCAAAGTTTGGGTTCAACTCAATCGACCAGTAAACCTTCTGGCGTGATTTATTGAGTTTGATCAGATCGTCAGTCGGGTCGATCTGGGCAAGCAGCACGCGGTTGCCATTGCCATCGTCTTCGGCCTTTAGCGCCAGTACATCGCCATATGCCGGGAAGTCGCCTTGTGGCCGCACGCTCATAAGGTGTTCGCAATTGATCCGGGCACCGTATTTGTCCGGGTCATAATTGGCGGCCATCTGATTGATTTGGTCGGGGGTGATTTCGCGGCCATCAATGGTCTTGCCGGACGTCGCCACGCGGAAAAATTTCGTTTTCATCGCTTCTGCTTCTGTTGGGTCAGGGATCGGCGCTATTTCGACCAATGCTGCTGGCAATATGCCTAAAACCGCAAACCATTGGGGGTTGCAGGGCAATGTCTGCAACCCCTTGCGCAATGCCAGCTTTGTTCGCGTCTGTAACCTGCAGGCATGACAAACACAGACGCAAGCAAGCGCATCGAGGCGCGAAACCTTTATCATCAGGCATACAACGTGGCCGAGATATCCAAGCGGCTTGACGTGCCTTATGGCACCGTCGACGCATGGAAGCGCCGCGACAAATGGGATGACACCCCGCTTGTGGTCAAAATGGAAAGTGCAGTTGATGTCCGGCTTTTGCGTCTGATCGCCAAAGAAGACAAAACCGCAACCGATCTCAAGGAAATTGATCAGTTGGGAATCCTTCTGGAGCGCACTTCGCGGATCCAGAAATATGAACGCACCGGCAAAGAGGCGGATCTAAACCCCAATATCGAAAACCGCAACGACGCCAAAAAGGAAAAAGCCAAGGCCAAAGGCAAAAATGCCCTGACAGATGAGCAGGTGCAGATGCTGGTCAAGGCGTTCGAAGATGGGCTGTATGGCTATCAGATCGATTGGGGTGCGGCGAAGAAATACCGAGAACGCAATATCCTGAAATCGCGCCAGATCGGTGCAACCTGGTACTTCGCCCGCGAGGCACTGATTGACGCCATCACCACGGGCGACAATCAGATTTTCTTGTCTGCCTCAAAGGCGCAAGCCCACGTTTTCAAACTGTATATTCTTGAATTCGTTCGCGAAGTCACGGGCGTTGAACTCAAGGGCGACCCGATCACGCTGTGGAATGGCGCAACCCTTTACTTCCTTGGCACCAACAGCAAAACCGCCCAATCCTATCATGGCCATGTGTATCTGGATGAATACGCGTGGATCAGCAAATTCCTTGAATTCCGCAAAGTTGCGTCCGCGATGGCGACGCACAAAAAATGGCGCAAAACCTATTTCTCGACACCATCGACCATCAATCATGATGCGCATGCCTTTTGGTCTGGGGAATCCTTTAACAAGGGCAAGGCAAAGGCAGACCGCGCCGAGTTTGATGTATCACATGAAGCCCTGAAACACGGATCAATCGGGCCGGACGGGCAGTTCCGGCAAATGGTCACGATTATCGATGCTGTGGAATCCGGTTGCGACCTTTTTGATATCGATCAGCTCAAACGCGAATACAACGATCAGGATTTCCGCAACCTGTTCATGTGCGAATGGGTCGATGATACCGCCAGTTACTTCCTGTTTGACGAACTACGCAAATGCATGGTCGACGCGTGGGAAGTTTGGGAAAAAGACTTTGCGCCCTTTGCGGAACGCCCCCTTGGCAATTTGCCGGTCTGGATCGGCTATGATCCCTCTGAAACCGGGGACCAAGCCTCGATCACGGTCGTGGCACCGCCTCAAAGCAGCAAGGGCAAATATCGTGTTGTCGAAAAGATAAATGCCACCGGATCGGACTGGGCCGCACAGGCGGAAGTCATTCGCCGTCTGACACAGCGTTACAACGTCCAGCATATCGGCATCGATGCCACCCAGATCGGCAGTGGCGTGTTTCAATTGGTGCAGGCATTTTTCCCCGGTGCGGTCCCGATCAAGTATTCGGCGGAGGTTAAAAACCGCCTCGTTCTGAAGGCAAAGCACCTGATCAGCAAAGGCATGCTGCAATTTGACCTTGGCTGGTCGGATGTCTGCATGGCCTTCATGTCGATCCGCAAAACCAGCACAGCATCGGGCGGGCAAATGACCTTTGCCGCCTCCCGGTCCAAAGAAACCGGCCATGCCGATGTGGCGTGGTCAATCATGCATGCGATTGATCGCATCGACTTCCTTGATTTTAACGAAACTGGCGTTTCCGTTGGCCCAGATAGCCAGCGGCGATCCATTGTGGAGATTTGCTAAATGGCGACGGCAACCAAGCGCACCACCAAGGCCGATAAGCAACAGACAAGGGCCGAACTGTTCACCTTTGGCGAACCGGAACCGGTCCTAAATCAGCGCGATGTGATGTCTTATTTTCACTCCGCTTTCAACGGATCTTATTATGAACCGCCGATCAGTTTTGACGGGCTGGCCAAGTCGCTGCCATCCAATGCCCACCATGAAAGCGCAATCCGCTTTAAGGTCAATCAGCTGGCAGCCCACTTCATTCCGTCAAAATTTCTAAAGCGGCAGGAATTCACGCGGATGGCCTTTGATTTTTTGGTGTTTGGCAATCTGTTTGCCGAACAGCGGTTTTCGCGCTTGGGCAAGCTGATGGAAGTCAAAACCGCGCTTGCACGCTGGACCCGCGCCAAAAAAGACAATCGGTTCATTATGCTGATCGATGGCAAGGAACATGAATTTGACGAAGGCGCGATCCTTCACCTGCAGGAGCCCGACATCAATCAGGAAATCTATGGTCTGCCAACCTATGTCGCAGCCCTGCAATCCGCTTGGCTGAACGAGGCCGCGACCCTGTTTCGCCGCAAATATTACCTTAATGGCAGCCATGCCGGATTTGTCATGTATGTGAACGACGCGGCCGCCAACCCTGAAGACATCGATGCGCTGCGCACGGCCATGAAAGACGCCAAAGGGCCGGGCAATTTCCGCAACCTGTTCTATTACAGCCCGAACGGCAAAAAGGACGGCATTCAGATCATGCCGCTTTCAGAAGTTGCCGCCAAAGATGAATTCGCCAACATGAAAAACGTTACCCGCGATGACGTGCTGGCCGCTCACCGCGTGCCCCCGCAATTGCTGGGTATTGTCCCTGTCAATGCCGGGGGCTTTGGCAGCATTCAGGACGCCGCCGAGGTATTCCACAATAACGAAATCCGTCCGATCATGGCCGCCTTAGAAGGGCTAAACGACATGATCGGGGAAAAGGTGATTGAATTCCGTGAATACCTAGGGAAGGTGGCCGACAAATGACTTCATAGGGGAGAGCGTGACCTGATCAACCTCTCCTTTATTTGCCAGACCTGACAGCCTTGAACGTTTGAGATATGATATCGGTGAATGGCACTACGTGCGCGACTTCGTCGGTATCCTTGTTCCACACACTTTTCTTCAATCCCCAAAAATAGCGATGTGTCCGAAGTTTGCCTTCGGCTGCAGGCAAAATGTCGTTTTCTGCAGACTTTGTCCATATCACTACCAACTCACCTGAAGGTACATCTTCTTCAATGCGAAGATAGTACATATGCCGATGTCGGTTCACAGGGTTTCCATTTTCATTAAATGTGTTATCGAAAATGAGATACTTTGAACCTTTGGGAATGTCTCTCTGTGCTTTAAGCACTAAGCGTTCTGTTTCTACATCGCCTCGGTCGGTAATTCTAACAAACGAGAAGCCAACTGGATCTTTGGAATTTGTAGCCATTTTGTACCCTTCAGATTGAACCAATACCAAGATGCTCTTTTTTCGTGTGTGAGGCACTTTTACACAACCAATATAGGCGAATGTTTATGGTGGTCAACCTAGGGTGAAGTTTTTCTTATATACAGTTTCCGCCAGTCTGAAATCTGATCATAAGTCACAAGAACGACATCAACAGGGGGTGCGCGGCACATTTGCAGCGCAGCCTTTTTGTATTTGGCGCGGTGTTTTGATGCCCAGATTGCGTTTGCAGATATCCTGCCAAAGCATCACGACGTTATGTCTGCCACAAGCGCACCTACAGCCAAGTGCGGCAAACTTTCTATGTGACCAAATGGTAAAAACGGGTGTGTCGAACTGATCCTGCATCGGGCCATCCTTTGACCCTGTCCCAAGTCTTATCTATCAGGGCAAGATTGCCGTTGCCAACTATGAAAAGTGCGATATCCAGACGGCGGTGTACAAAAATATCGTGCACATCACGTATAGGCTGCTGAATTTCCTAGGTTTCTAAAATTATCCAAAATTTTGACCGATTATCTCTGTGCCACCAATCAGATGAGTAATATAATCGCCATAACGACGAAAACGCCCCACCTTTCGATGGGACGTTTACGACAACCGCAGATGCGGTCGGTATCAAGATGTGACAGTCCAAATATCGGCCTTGTTGACGGGAATGTCAATAAACTCGGACGTCGCCGGGTCATCTGCAGCAACTGATGAAAGGAGCTGCCGATGGTTAAACAGTTGGTCGAATTGATCAAAGCCTTGACCGGGCTGACCAATGGTCTCCGTGCGCTGGTCGGCGCAATCTAAGCAAGATGGGTCGCCGTTTGGCGGCCCATTTTCATTTAGAGTACTCAAACTGTACTGTTAACCCTTTGGCAGTGGTGACAACTCAGTCGCCGGATAGAATGCCGTTAGTCCAAGGTAACCGCCGAAAATGAAGACAAACAGCGATATAAGGGCAAACGCAATTGCTATGCCTTCCATAATTGATGCGTTTCTCTCCTGCTGACTGCTTTTTTTACCTAGTTCGGAGAGATGCTTCTGCAGTTCACCAACGTCACCGGTTTGTTTTTGAATTTCCAATACAGTGTACCAACTTCGTGCTCCTTCTAAATGCCCTTTTGCGGCTGCCATTAGCGACATGTATGCAAAAAGGTTTGTCAGCGCGGCTAGAACCATACCTGTTACAAAACAAATGAGAGCAGGGAAAAGCGTCCCTATGTCTACATCGTCGGATATAGCCTTCAATGCGGGAAGTGCTACAAATGTGCCGCCGTGGAGCAATAGAAGGGCCTTTATGCCTTCAATGGCAAACGCGTTCGCTGATGCCGAGCTAAGCCTTCTCCATGTTTCGAGCCGTTCGACCTGTTCATTTGGATCATATAATTCGTGTCTGTTCGCCATGCCATCCTCTGCAAACACCCCGCACAACCGATGGTTTTAAGATTACAGCGTTGGAACGAAAAGAAAAGGCCCGCGTTTGATGAAAAACGCGGGCCTTCTGGGTGCAATCAGGGAGGCATTCCAGTCGAAGGCCCCCAGCTTCGCGTTTGATGTTCGGTCCGTCAATCAGGTCGTGGTTGCAGAATAATTGGTGATGATCACCTCGCCGGTTGGCTTTGATTTCTTGCCGCTCAGGCTATAGCGCGTCTCGACCGCCTCAATGTTGAAGTCGGCAAAGGTTTCCCGGACACCGGGTGTATCATTCAGCGACAGGATAAAGCGGCCCTTGATGCCTGACAGGATCCCGGCCAGCTGTTTGAAATCATCACGCGTAAACACTTCCTTGCCGTAATAGTCTTCTGATCCCCAATAGGGCGGATCAAGATAAAACAGGGTTTCATGCCGATCATAGCGGGCGACGAAATCACCATACGGCAGGCATTCAATTACCACCCCCGACAAGCGTTCATGCAAGTCATCAAGCATCGGAACCAGCCGCGATATGTTGAACCGCGACGACTTATCTGAATGGGTGCCAAAGTTGCGATTTGAAACCTTTCCACCAAACGCCATGCGCTGCAGGTAAAGAAACCGGGCAGCCCGTTGAATGTCGGTCAAGGTTTCCGGTGCAACGTCCTGGAGGCGTTCAAACTCAGCCCGGCTGGCAAGGTGGAACTTCAGGTAATCGACAAAATAGTTGTAATGCGCTTGCAGCACGCGAAACAGGCCATAGACATCCTTGGAAATGTCATTGATCACCTCGGCACGCGGTGCCATGCGTCGGCGCAGGAAGATCCCGCCCATGCCAACAAACGGTTCGGCATACATCTTGTGCGGTGTGGCCTCGATCCGTTCGATCAATGTCTTGGACAGCAGGCGCTTGCCACCGACATAGGGGGCTGCGGGACTAACAGGCGTGACAGGGGATAAATCGATAGGGCCGGGGGGCTGGGCAGACATACAGATAAACCTTTGCTAAAATGAAGAAAGGCCGGGTTGGTGCCCCGGCCAATACAACTTATGCAAGAAATTATCTGTATAATTGTTTTTATGGTTGCAGTTCGCTCGTTCCAACCACTCAGCGGTCAGAAGGGTTGTCCGTTAAACGTACCTTGAATAACGGTCATGAGGTCTTCGCGCCCGTCATCGAGTTTGCCCGGATCATCACAGAAATCAAAGTTGGGCTGCAGAATGGCCGTGCTGATCGCCCCGGTCGTGCCCTCATTTTCCAGATAGACGAAATAGCTGTCCCGTTCTTCCAGATAGACAACCTGACTTGTCGGGCGGATGAACGTCGCCTGCGGTTGATTGCTGGCGGCATAGGCATCTGCCGTGCGGGCGGCATTGTTCTCAATCCATTTCCAGTCTTCATAGTCGTTCGCAGCAGCGCCCTGCGCACAGGGTGCGGCATTTGCATATGATGCCATCATGCTACTGCCAAGCAGTGCGAGAAGGGCCGCACAGGCCGCGTTGTTGATCAATCTGGTCATTGGGGACACCTCAATCATTAATGGTTGATTAAAGTATAAGAAAATCCCGCAATAATAGCAATGCCCAATAGGGGGTGCCGGGGGTAAATCCGCCAAAAAATCGCAGTCTCCCCCCTCCGCGCCTTCGCTCTTTATGTGTTGAAAATTTTGCAGTGCAGATTGAAGTGAACAACAAGTAAGGCTGCGCGGTTTTTGTATCGAAATGAACAGATAAAGTTCTGCATTTCTCTGCACGGTTTTGCATTTGTCGCTGCATGCACCGATTGGTCGTTCGGGCTTCTACTGTCCTGATTTTAGTTTTGGCGTCGGGAAAAGGTAACATCAGTTACAGTGTGCTGATATTACAGTTAAGTGGCTGATTGTATTCATAAATACCCGTTACCTTCTAAGGTAACACAGGGTAACAAATCGAGCGGTAAAAGGTTACATCATTGATATTAAACGATTTTGTTTATTCATTTTGTAACCTTAAGCAAAGGTAACATCGTTACCGTCTGCAACTCTTTTGCAACTTTTTGGTCATCGTGAAATTTATTATATTTTATAGATAGTTAGATAGATAAATTATGTACTTGTTACTCTTGTTACCCTTTTCCGATGGGCTCAGATTTTGAGTTAAATATTGTAAGAGCTATCCCACCCTTTAGAACAGCTTGTATATAATTTACATGCTGCCTAACGTGATTAATCAACTTTGAGTAGGGGATAGGTGGTCCTAACGGGGGGATAAGTTTATGGCTAGGAACAGAATTATTCGAGTTGGTGCGATCAATTTGAGGGCTCATCCTCACCCATCAGGGGTTTATCGCAGCTTGCTAGATGACGCTTTCGAATTAAGAAAACCAGTTCGTGTTCAAGGTGATCGACACATGTTAATGAGGTCGATTGATGGTCGTGATGATGAAGTGATAACAGGAACTTTTGCGCGGTTTACAGAACTGGATCCTCATTTGCCGTGGTTTGATCTTGAAAAGTTGGATGAGGCCGGGGAGGAATTGGTAAAGAAAATTTCGATACCGGCAAACGTACGTCCAAACTATAAGCTTTTTCACTACGGGTATTTTCTAAAAACGCACGTCTTAGTGTTTGAGCACTATGGCACGAGCGGGGGTATTAGCCCCAAGATCGTGCATAGCTTTTTCATGAACCTTCTTGAAGACGAGAGTATCACCCAAAAATATAAAGAGATCGAAATTGATGTGATCTCAGATGCAGACAAGCTCTCTGATATTTTGGGACTACACCATTTGAAGTCACTTAGTATCCGCGTTAATAGGCCCAATCCAGATGGTGTCGGGGGATTGGACGCCAGGGTTGACGCCCGTTTGAACGGGATGGGTGCGAAAAGTCTGGAGGAAAGCTATGATGCTGCGCCAGAGCGAGACCTTGTTCCCGACGAAGAAGCACGGGAGATGGCCAATCTAGCAATGGCAAACGGTTCAGTGCGTACTGAAGGTCTCGATATAGCAGGTAAGAAGATTAAGATGAGTAGTGACGAACATCCGGTCATCGAAACGCAGTCTTACGATCCTGATGATCTGACAGAAAGGCAGGCGTTCAATCGTGCAGCAAGAACATTAATTCAACGCCTCGCAAACTATCTGATTTGAAAATGTGGTTGAAAATTCGGGAAGCGTATGCGGAGCCTCATAAGAATCTTTCCGATTATTGGAGAGCGTATGGAGGTTGGTCTGCGTTATTCTTTAGTCCATACCTTCATTTATCGTTAGTTGGCGCCGTGATCTTGGCACCTCTCTGGCATCGCGCTTCTTGGTGGGATACGCCAATATCTATAACACCAAGCCTGATAGGTTTCACCATTGGAGCCTACGCAATCCTTGTCGCTTTTGGGGATGAAAACTTCAGATCTAAACTTGCAGGTAAGGTCGAAAACGAAGATGGCGAAGACAGTCCATATATGATGGTAAGTGCCAGTTTGCTGCATGCCATACTGGTACAGATGTTAGCATTGTTTCTAGCGATTGGTTTTAAGGCTTATAAACTGAAGACCGTTGCACTCGTCCTATGCTGGCAGGCTTGGCCTGCTAACTTCATCTCATTGGTTTTGCTGTTTGTGAATTACCTTTCGTTTGTTTTATTCTGCTACGGTTTGTTGTCGGTCATAGCAGCCTCATTCACCATATTTAGGGTGGCGAGTTGGTACGATCGTAGTCAGGATAAGAGACCAAAAAATGATGAATAGTTGAAAGGCTAATGGTCTGAGTTAATTCAGCGGTCGTTTTTGCAAGGTCAAGGAAACACCTTATCCTTCGTCTCCCGTGGGGCACCCTGCGGCTAACTTATTGATATATTTCGGGCTGACTTCGACTTGTCGTGGGGCACATACCTGTTGATTTGATTGGTAAAATCAGATTTCTGTGCTTCCCTCCGGGCCTACCAGGGACAAATAATCATATTATATGATTATTTGTCCCTGGAGACCATTTCTCCCGACAGAATTCCATTCCTCGCCGATCAACCGACCCGTTTGTCATAATTCGGGGTTATAAATCCGAGAGTGACACCCGCAGGCCATCTCGGGCGGATTGGGCGATGGCGTGGATTGTTTTTTCGAATTCATAGGCGTGGTCGAAATCCGGGTAGGCGGCATGCTTGTCGCGGATGGCGCGGAGCAGGGCAGTGGCTTCGATGACTTTGAGGTCATTAAAGCCAAGCTGATGTCCTGGCGCCGGACAGAACTGGCCATAGGGCGGGTGTTCCGGGCCGGTCAGGATGGTTGTGAAGCCCTGCTGTGATGTGTCGCCTGTGTTGCGGTAAATCTGAAGTTCGTTCA
>CENR01030258.1_pt1 | contig 26576 bp, 25 predicted proteins | sample 530181 | NCBI WGS metagenome assembly CENR01 (sample SAMEA2619677, study PRJEB7988) | marine metagenome | biome: marine biome (ENVO:00000447); feature: surface water layer (ENVO:00002042); material: "saline water (ENVO:00002010), including plankton (ENVO:xxxxxxxx)" | depth 5 m | reverse complement strand
ACCCACTGAGCGGAGAATCACGTCCGCTTATGTTCTGGGAGCCATTATTGTCCATCCAAGAAGGATCTATCGGCTGCCACGAAAATAGAGCGCCGTAATTGATTTCCGGAAAAATAGTTGAGCTGATGGCTCACCCTTCAAAAACACGGGAAATCCAAATTACTGACCCAGTAACGGAATTCAAGGTACTAAATACTGGTTGCAGACTACCCATTGGGAGACATAACTACTTTCCGACTATTCAACCTACAAATCTATTCGTCCGGTTTTACGGTCAGTCAGGGAGAGTAGTGGACTCTCAAATATCAACTTTGGATGGAAATTGCGAACTTTGCGTGGCAAGTGTTGCGTACATTAGAAGGACGTCCATAGGCGACGCTTCAATTTTAACGGTCGGCAGGCAGCTTATACTTATCCGATACCTGTCAGTATTGGACATTATGGAAAAAGCGTCCTAAGATGTCTAACAGACTTTCACTACGACATGTAAGGCGCCAACCATGGCAATCCCCAAACCGGTGGCCCTGTATCCGACCTATGCGAGTCTCAAGCAGTTGGACTTCAGGGACTTCTCTAGTCTCCAGTCCTTTCTTGAGTCCGGTGAGACTTGGTGGCTGAATCATTGGCGCTGGGGACAGGAATTCTTGAACTACATCGGTCGCAACAAGTCTGAGCACACCTTCACGCGCTTTCGTAATGAGGCGGAGCGGTTCTTGTTGTGGGTTTTCCTGGCCAAGGGCATTCCAATGGAACAGCTGCGCAAGTCGGACATTCTGGATTACGCCGATTTTTGCTGGCAACCACCGGTGGCGTGGATTTGCCTTACGAACCACGAAAAGTTCGTGCTCAACAATGGTCAGTATGTACAAAACAGTGCCTGGGCACCGTTCAGACTCAAATTGCCTAAAAACACTAGCAACAATTCAATCCCCGACAAAAAGAAATATCGACCCTCACAGCAGACGCTAGCGGCCACGTTTACTGGGGTCATCGCTTTCTACAAATATCTAATGAACGAAGAACACCTCTATGGTAATCCAGCACAAATTGCCAAGCCCGATTGCCGGCACTTCATTAAGGATGTCCAGGTCAAGGAGCCACGCCGATTAACGGAGAGCCAGTGGCAATATGTCTTCAACGTAACGTTGAAAATGGCTGATGGAGACCCGGTTTTTGAGCGGAGCCTCTTCATTATTTGTGCGTTAAAAACCCTGTTTTTACGCATATCTGAACTATCAGAACGGACAAACTGGTCGCCGGCGATGAGCCACTTTTGGCAGGACTCCGAGGGTAATTGGTGGCTTAAAATTTACGGCAAAGGTCGCAAATTGCGCGATATCACAGTACCGGATAGCTTCATCGCCTACCTGAAGCGCTATCGGGCTTATCGAGGGCTCAGCCCGCTCCCATCATCCGGTGAAAACCACCCCATTGTCGAAAAAATCCGTGGCCAAGGTGGCCTGACATCTAGGCAGCTGACTCGTATTGTTCAAGATGTATTTGATCTCGCATATCAGGAAATGAGGCGAGATCACGGTGACGACAACGCCAGAAAACTCAAGGAAGCCTCTACACATTGGCTACGACATACGGGTGCCAGCATGGAGATTGAGCGCGGCCGGGCTTTGAAAGATCTCTCCGAGGACCTGGGCCACTCGAGTATGGCTACGACAGACACCGTCTATGTCCAAACGGAGAACCGATTGCGGGCACTGAGCGGTAAAGATCGCAAGGTCGACTAAATTGCTCGTTGTAATCAATCTGACGGGGGGGGCTTTGGAAGGTTCCAACCGAATCCAATCTGATAAAATAGCCTGAGACCAAAGGTTAGTTTTTGTAATATACGTTCCGAACACGTGGGAAGGTTTATATATATTGAGTCCACAACACACAACCATCTACGTCGATATGGATCACGTCCTCTGTGGTTACGACGAGGGATTTCTTCGCCAACAGGCGCTGCACCCTGATCTGCAATACCCGCAAAGCCAGCCAGAAATGTATATCGGACTATTACCCCTCCCTGATGCCTTGGACACCTATCGCTGGTTGCATGATCAATCTTCAACCCGTGTATATATTCTGAGCGCTCCATCAGTTATGAACCCTCATAGCTATTCGGAAAAGCGGCTGTGGGTCGAGCGTCATCTCGGGTTGGATATCGCTGACAACTTAATCTTAAGTTCGCACAAAGGCCTTTACCGCGGTCACTACCTCATCGATGACAATATAGCGGGAATACTTTGACGGACAAATTCTTCAATTCGGTTCCGAACGCTTTCCAAACTGGAAGGTCTTGCGCCTGTCGAGAGAATATTTTGGACTGAACGTAGGTATTTGCCACCCCAGGAAAGTCTGAAAAGGTGTTCCGCACAGAGCCAAAACAAAAATTATTCCACTTCGAAAACAATAGCTTAGCTGTGTCTACTGGGCTAAACATCGATACGTCGTCAGATACCCTATAAAGTTATGACACTGCCGGCAGCGTATACCAAGGGTGCCAACGCTATGGGCCGATCAACACCCAAATATACGCGTCAAACTGTGAGCTTTTCAGTCGAAGAATTTGACCAGGTCGTGGCGCAGATTGTGGATCTAGCGAAAGCTGATGCAGAGGTTGACCCGAAGAGTTTTTATCCGCCGATCAAAAAACGCTCGGGGAAATCCCGGGACCTGCCGCTTGTGGACGAGGCGCTGAGAGGCGCTTTGACAGTGTACCTGGCCGTGCGGCTAGACAAGGACCCGAGTGCCAAACCCACCGACCCGCTCTTTGTTACCCAGAAAAGTGGCCCCTACTCCCCAAATACTCTGCAGGAACACATGGCGCTAATCTTGAGAGGCTGGGCATAAGTCAGCCAGTACCACTGTGATTTACGATGAACCGCCGGAAGAAGCCATCAGTGATGCATTGAAAAACCTGTCGTAGTTCATGCGCATAACCCACCTTGGCAGAGAGGTGGCCCCTCTTAGAAATAGTCCCAACCCCAAGTAGCCCCATGAAGTCCAACGAAGCACAAACTTGACATTCAATGGGCGCACAAAATACCATATAGGGGAGTAAGTTCTGAAAGCGTTGTAACCTGATGTCAAAACCCTGGGCAATAATACTGTTCGCAATACTGATGGTGGTGCAAACCCTGTCGGTTGCCTCGGATGTATTGCCGTTTCATCTGGGAGATATTCATCAGGATCACACTCACCACGCCTCTGATGAACCTTCTCCCGCTACTAGTGATGCGCCCACTGATCATGCCAGCAGCGAGTCGCAGTCCTCGCCAGACGACTGTTACGATAACCATTGTCATGGTTCTCACTTGCTGTTGGCCATGCACGTTGCCAATCTTCCCGTTTCTCCAGCGGGACATTTCGTTCCGTGCGGTAGCGCAGGAAATACCTCCACCCACCTCGATACTGCTTTACGCCCTCCAATAGCCTGATCCTGCGAATTTTTCTCCCTCGTTAACCGGGGGACATTTTTTCCTCTGAATTCACAGGAATCATGTTATGCATCACCACAACTTTTTGTGGCGTCTGCGCCGTGGGCGTCGCGCCATTCTATTGCTGTTGGGTCTGATTGTTAGTCCTACAGCACTACTCGCCGAGCCACAAACACGACCTCTGGCATTGCCGGAAGCCGTCTCCGAGGCTTTGAAACTCAACCCTGGACTGCAGGTTTTTACGCCCAGATTAAAAGGGCTGGAAGGCGAGCGCCTGACGGCTGACCAGAATCCAGCTCTCGAGCTGGGTCTGGAAGCAGAAAACGTGCTCGGTTCTGGTCCATTCGACGGCATCGACGGGGCGGAATATACGCTTTCGTTGTCATCCGTTGTCGAGCTGGGAGGTAAACGCCAGGCCCGCATAGGCGTTATTTCCGGGCGCTATGGGCTGGTCGAGGCGGAGCGCCGGGCTGAGGCCATCGCGTTGTTGGGGAATGTCACACGCGGCTTTATCATCGCTTTGGCACTCCAGGAAAAACTGCAAGTCGCTGCAGACGCTTTAGCGCTGGCCGAGTCCACGCACGCTATTGTCAAACAGCGAGCGAATCGTGGCGCCACTCCCCAGGCGGAAGTTCTGCGCGCCCGGGCGGAGCTGACTCAGAGACGCCTGGAGCAGGATCGCCTGCAAGCCTCCTTCGATGGCAGCCTGGTAGCGCTAGCCACCTTGCTGGGCAGAGAGACCGCAGACTTCGAGAGACTGCGGGGGGATCTGTTTGCTTTCAGTACGCCGGATAGTTTCGCCAGTTTATTCGAACGCGCTCGCGAGAATCCCGATATTCAGGTATTTGCCAGCCAAGAGCGCCTGCGAGAAGCGGAGCTGGCACTGGCCCGCAGCCAATCTCGTAGTGATCTGCGTTGGCAGGTAGGTGCCCGCTATTTTGAAGAGACAGGCGATTCCGCCCTTGTGGCGGGCGTCTCCATCCCACTGTTTTCCGGTCGCCGCAATCGCGGCGAAGTGCAGGCGGCCCGCGCGGCGAGGGATGAGGTCGGATTCCGGCGCGAGAGCGCCTTGCTGGTTCTACGAGCGCGACTCTATGAGGCCTTTCGCTTGCACCAGCAGGCTGTAACGACAGTAGAAGCGATGCAACAGCGGGAGCTTCCCGATCGCCGCAAAGCGCTTGAATTGACTCGCGCCGCCTATGAGAAGGGCCGTTACAGCTACGTGGAGTGGGTAACGGCACAACGGGAACTACTCGCCGCGCGACGCAATCGGGTTGATGCCGCCACCACGGCGCTGCTCAACCAAGCCTTGATAGAGCAGCTTACCGCGCAGCCCTTGACTGCCACCGGCAGCGGCTCTAGCCGCTGACACAAGAGGAATACTTATTATGAGACGACTACATATTATATTGATCATTACTGGCCTGCTAGGCCTGTCAGGTTTGATGACAAGCACGGTACTGGCCGCGAAACAGGCGCACACGGATGAGCATGGTAATGAAGACAAATCAGCCAGCGAAACTCAGGGAATAGAAAAGGAAACCCACGAGGAAGAAGGCCACGACGAGCACGCAGAGGACGGAGAGAGACGCACCACCATTGCCGCCGACATGGCTGAGCTGACAGAATTGCAGACTCGCCAGGCGGGCCCAGGGACACTGGCCCGCACATTGACCAGCTATGGCCGACTGGATACCGACCCCGAGCGGATTGCCCAAGTTACAGGGCGCTTTGCCGGCCAGGTAAAGCGCGTAACGGTAGGTCTTGGCGACACAGTCGAGGCTGGCGACACCCTGGCTATTATCGAATCCAACGATAGCTTGCAGCCCTACACGCTGCACGCGCCAATAGCGGGCACGGTAACCCATCGCAATCTCAATCTCGGTGAACGAGTGGATGGCCAAACGCTGTTCGCCATCGCCAACCTCGACACCCTGTGGGCGGAGCTGAAGATTTTTCCCGCACAGCGCCAACAGGTTCGGGTGGGGCAAACCGCAGAATTCAGCATCGACGGCAAAGCTTACAGCGGCGATATCATGCACCTGCTGCCGAGCCCAGGCAATGCTCCCTATACGATAGCCCGGGTAGCCATTGATAACCGCGAGGGTCTGTTGGTCCCCGGGCAGTTGGTGACGGCCGAGGTAGTAATTGAGACGGCTGAAGTACCGCTGGCGGTGGACAACCGGGGTTTGCAGCAATTCGAAGATGAACCGGTCGTGTTCGTGCAGGAAGGTCAAACCTACGAAGCCCGGCATCTGGAATTAGGCCGTAGCGATGACCACGTCACTGAGGTGCTGTCCGGACTCGCTTCCGGTGAGCGGTACGTGGTGGAAAATAGCTACCTGATCAAAGCCGATCTGGAAAAATCCGGCGCCAGCCACAGCCACTAAGGGAGGTCACTATGATTGATTCCATCGTGCGCCTCTCAGTAGAGCGGCGCTATCTTATGTTATCCCTGGTGCTGTTGGTGGTGGGCCTGGGCGTCTGGAGCTTCCAGCGCCTGCCTATCGATGCGGTGCCGGATATCACCAACGTCCAGGTGCAAATCAATACCGAGGCAGAGGGCTATTCACCACTGGAAGTGGAGCAGAGGGTAACCTTTCCGGTCGAAACCGCGCTCTACGGCTTGCCCAATCTTTCCTACACGCGTTCCCTGTCCCGCTATGGTCTATCACAGATCACCGTGGTGTTTGAGGAAGGCACGGACATCTACTTTGCCCGCAATCGGATCAACGCCCGCCTCGCGGCCATCAAGGGCGTGTTGCCGCCGGGCTTGGAGCCCAAAATGGGACCCATTTCCACCGGCTTGGGAGAGATCTACATGTATACGGTCTCCGCCGAACCGGGCGCAACCCGGGAAAACGGCGAGCCTTGGGATGCCACCGCACTGCGCGAAGTACAGGACTGGATTATCCGCCCACAGATCGCCCAAGTGTCCGGGGTTGTAGAGATCAATACCATCGGCGGTTATGACAAGCAGTACCACGTCACCCCTTACCCCGATAAATTGCTGGAGCTGAGCGTCAGCCTCGAACAGTTGGGTGATGCTCTGCGCGCCAACAACGACAATCGCGGCGCCGGCTATATCGAGCGCAATGGCCAGCAGCTGCTGGTGCGATCACCGGGCTTACTGCAAACCATCGCCGATATCGAACAGGTGGTGATCGCCAATCGTGACGGTGCGCCGGTGAAAGTTCAAGACGTGGCGGAGGTGGCCATCGGCAAGGAATTGCGCACCGGCGCGGCCACCCGCGACGGCGTGGAAACCGTGCTAGGCACCGCCATGATGCTGATGGGAGAAAACTCGCGCAGCGTGGCGGAGGCTGTCGGAGAGCGATTGGCGGAAATTCGCCCCTCGCTACCGGATGGTGTCAAGCTGGAAATGGTCTATGATCGCACCGCACTGGTGGATCGCGCGATGGCCACGGTGCAGAAAAACCTGCTGGAAGGCGCACTGCTGGTGATCGTAGTGCTGCTGTTGCTGCTGGGCAACCTGCGGGCGGCTCTGATAACGGCGGCGGTGATTCCCCTTGCTATGCTGGCCACTATCACCGGCATGGTACGCACCGGGGTATCGGCCAACCTGATGAGCCTGGGGGCGCTGGACTTCGGTTTGATCGTCGATGGCGCGGTGATCATTGTCGAAAATTGCATCCGTCGTCTTTCCGAGGCCCAGCGCGGCGTGGGCGGAAGGCTGCCGCTGAAAGAGCGCCTGCAGTTGGTCTATGAGGCCACTACCGAGGTAATTCGTCCGGCGCTGTTCGGCGTTGCCATTATCACTGTGGTGTATATTCCGATCTTTAGCCTAACCGGTGTGGAAGGGAAAATGTTCCACCCCATGGCCGCCACCGTGGTGATGGCGCTGCTGGCGGCCATGGTGTTCTCTCTCACTATCGTACCCGCCGCCGTGGCCGTCTTTATGAACGGCAAGGTTGAGGAAAAAGAAAATCGGGTGATTCGCGTCACCAAATCCCTGTACCGGCCAGCACTGGAGGCAGCCCTGCGCTTTCGCTGGCTGGTGCTCGGCGGGGCTTCCACTTTGCTGGCGGTCTGCCTATGGCTGGCCACCACCCTGGGGACCGAGTTTGTACCCCAGTTGAGTGAGGGCGATTTAGCGATTCAGGCACTGCGCGCGCCCGGCACCGGCCTGGAACAGGCACTGGCGATGCAGTCACAGCTGGAAAAGCGCATCAAGACGTTTCCTGAGGTGGACAAGGTGATCGCCCGCACTGGTACCGCGGAAGTAGCGACGGATGCCATGCCTCCCAACATTTCCGATACCTATGTCATCGTTAAGCCGAGGGATCAGTGGCCGAACCCGGATAAATCGCGAGAAACGCTGATCGCCGAGCTGCAGGAGGCGGTGGAACCACTGCCCGGCAATAAATACGAGTTCACCCAGCCCATCGAAATGCGCTTTAACGAACTCATTTCCGGTGTACGGGCTGACCTCGGCATCAAAGTATTCGGTGACGACCTCGACCAGTTGTTGGATTCAGCCACTGCAATAATGGCTGTCGTGCAGTCGATAGACGGCGCTGCCGATGTGCGGGTAGAGCAGGTCACGGGCCTGCCTATGTTGTCGGTACACCCCAAGCGCATGGCACTATCACGCTACGGTCTATCGGTGGAAGCCTTGCAGGATCTGGTGGCCGCCGGCGTCGGCGGTGAAAGTACCGGCCTAATCTATGAAGGTGACCGTCGTTTCCAAATGGTGGTACGTCTGCCGGAGACTATTCGTCGCGATGTCGATAATCTGGGCGACCTACCGGTACCCCTTCCCGATGGTGAGTATGTGCCACTATCCGAGGTGGCGGAACTCGAGCTGGCCCCGGCTCCCAACCAGATCAGCCGCGAAAACGGCAAGCGTCGAGTGGTGGTCACAGCCAACGTTCGCGACCGGGATCTGGGCAGCTTTGTCGCCGAGATTCGGGAGAGCATTGATCAGGAGGTGGATCTGCCTGCGGGTTACTGGCTGGACTACGGCGGCACTTTCGAGCAGCTGCAGTCCGCCAGTCAGCGTCTCGCGTTAGTGGTGCCAGTGACACTGCTGATCATCATCGCTCTGTTGGTAATGGCTTTTGGCTCGCTAAAAGACGCCCTGATAATCTTCAGTGGCGTGCCGCTGGCGCTGACCGGCGGTGTGCTGATGCTGTGGTTGCGAGACATGCCGCTGTCCATTTCCGCCGGCGTGGGGTTTATTGCTCTTTCAGGGGTAGCCGTACTGAACGGACTTGTAATGGTGGCCTTCATTCGCGATTTGTGGCACCAGAAAGGCGACCTGCTGACAGCCGTTCTGGAAGGCGCATTGACCCGGTTGAGACCGGTGCTAATGACCGCTCTGGTCGCCAGCCTCGGCTTTGTGCCTATGGCTTTGAACACAGGTACCGGTGCCGAAGTGCAGCGGCCATTGGCCACCGTGGTAATCGGCGGGATTATATCGTCCACGTTGCTAACGTTGTTCGTGTTACCGGTGCTGTACGAGCTTCTGCACCGGAAGGACGGTAACGGCGATGGCGTGACACCTAACACTGATGCCAGCTGATTCTGCTTTATCGCTTGGTCACGGGGAGTGGATGCCCCCGTGGCCTGTATAACCGGAGTAATCAATATGAGTAATTCTGATGATGACACAAGCCATGATTTCCACTCACGCCGGAAAGGCGAGGTCGGTCCTTCGATCTGTTTTCGGGCACACCGTATCCATCGTATCAACGGCAGCTGGTATTTCCTGACCCGGGAAGGTGGCAATGTAGGGCCTTTCCCCAACCGAGAAGAAACGGAGACCTGCCTATCGAAATTTTTTGAAGCGGCCAAAGGCATAGGGTCATTTTCCGAGCCCAACTGTCACATCGCCCACACTGATGGAATGAACCAACCTATGGACCATGATCCTTACAACCACGCTCACCTCGGAAGGGAAAGCGGCGATCGCCGCGACGCTGTCGCCATCTCGGCGAACGAAAGCCGGATGCTTCCATCACCGGCAAATACGCACCACATTACCGGCTTGAAGGTCATTGGGGAGATATAGAGATGGATGTGACCGTCAAAAATATTATGACCGAGATAGTCGTCTGTGCTAAGTCGGACTATAGCGTTCGCGAGCTAATGCGGATAATGGACAAAGAGAATATACATTGCGTTCCCATTATCGACACTAGAGGTCATTGTATTGGCATTGTCAGCGGGGCAGATCTCATTCGCTGGCACAAGACTCAAAAACGAAGCGATGATGTCTATGCACACGAGGTACTTTCGCACCCTGTCACAACGGTAGCTCCAGAAGTCACACTCCTGGGAGCGGTGAAATTAATGGTCTCGAAAAACATCCATCACCTTGTAGTTCTGAACAAACAAGAGCTGATTGGAATAGTCTCAGTAATGGACGTGTTAGAGCATTTTGTACAGAAAGAAGAAGCAAGCGACCGCTGAGTAATTATTTGAGTCAGACGGCTTCTTAGAACGACCCATTTTCAGCCCCGACGGCACCGAGATATCACCTGGCGGGCGAAAAACATTGGCTAGTTCCAAAAAGAAGCATATTCCTGCAAATGTGTCTTGGGGTCGCTCAGTATCGTCAAGCCGTCATGGTCGGGGTTGGCCCCCTAATGCAAGCTGCCAGATTTCCTGTCGACCAGCGTTGATCACGACGTTTTGGGTAACGTCAACCGGTTGCGGCATCGTGTAGCCGGCAATAAAGATGTTTAAAACCAGCGCGATTCCGAGGGCGGTTAAGTATCGGGTAGTAGGTCACATTGTTTCAACTCAACTCGCGCGTCCAAGAGATAGCGGCGTCCCGGTCCTTGGTCGCAAACCACTTCAGGTTGGCCCCCGTCACGATATCCGCCGCCTTGGTACCCCATTTGATCCACCCCTGATCAGCCACCAGAGCGACCCCTGAAAAGTCGCCGCCGTGACGCGTATCAACCTTCATGTCGGCCCAGAATGCCGAAGCATTCTCGTAACCCTCAAACGCCCCCATGAAAATGACCAGCGCCGGTTTGTCGCGTCCAAGCAGCTTGCGGTCTAGCCAGTCGTGCATCGTCTCGAAATCTTTCTTTGACAGCTTACCGGTGCATTCCAGGCCCAGCACGTTATCGTCTTCAATCTCTACCTCTTTCCACATGATCTCTCTCCTTTCATCCGTGTCCAAATCGGTCCGCACCCTCGTGCCTGTTGTCCTCGCGCTCGAATTCCAGCGTCGAATGGTCTATGCTGAACTCATCGTCGAGACGGGCTTTGATCGCCTCCTTGATGCGGTCCAGATCGTCCCAGCGGGCATCCTCAATCACCACATGGGTATCGAGCGCGGCCTGGTGCTCCTGCATTTGCCAAAAATGCGCGTGATGAACCTCCTTCACACCCTCCACGCTCTCTACGGCGGTAATGACGGCGTCGGCGTCGATACCCGGCGGGCTGCCCAGCATCAGTGTGCGGATGGGACCGCCAATCTCGGTAAATGCCAGCCAAAGGATGTAGGCCGCGATCCCGATGGTAATGGCCGGATCAACCCAGCGAATGTCGTAGCTAAGGATCAGGACGCCGCCGACAATAACAGCCACTGAGGCTAGCGCATCACTAAGGTTGTGCAGGAACAGCGCCCGGATGTTCATGCTGCCCTTCTGCATGGAAAAGGTCAAAAGTGCCGTGAGAGTGTCGACGACGAGCGCTACGCAACCAAGGATTACTACCGTCCAACCCTCGATCTGCGGTGGATCGGCAAAGCGCATCGCGCCCTCATAGACGAGATAGAACCCGATAACAATGAGAGAGGTATAGTTGATGAGCGCCGCCACGATCTCGACCCTGCCATAGCCGAATGTCATCTTTGCATCAGCGGGTCGCCTAGCGATTTTGCGCGCGCCGAAGGCAATGACGAGCGACGCCATGTCTGAGAAATTGTGAATGGCATCGGCGATCAACGCAAGGCTGCCCGACAGAATGCCGCCGACTATTTGTGCGACAGTCAGCAGGCCATTTGCCCAGATTGCTATTGCGACTCTTTTGTCGCCCGAGTCGGCTTCTAGATGGCGGTGATCGTGGGACATTCCAGCGTTCTCCTCTTAGTGCTTCAGTTTATTAGAGCCCAACGCGTACTCCGAATACTGGGGTAATTATAACTCTCAATAAACTCTAGACATTACACTTAGCAGTAAAGATTGAAATTGACCCGGTGAGTGTTGGGATTACTATTGTCTCTTCCACTTGGGAAAATCCTGTTTCCTTTAAAAGCAACGGCATGCAGCCGTCGGCATTGTGCTGTGTATCTTTGACACCGTCGAGGGCTTGAACAGTAATGCGAAAAAGAGCTCGCATGATCGGGGTTCTTTGCATTCCGTAGTCAGCAATAAAAAGTCTACCGTTGGGTCGTAGAAGCGTTTTAATGCGGGTAAGAATAGCTCGCTTGTTTTCTATCGTTGTCTGGTGAAAAACTAAACTTGATACTACCTTGGAAAAACTACCGAGCTCGCTGGACGTATCCGCAGTCAAAAAGCCATGGTGACAATAGATTTCTACGTCAGCGCGTTTTGCCTTGCCAGCAGCTCTTTGTAACACCGCTTCATCGGGGTCAATGCCATGGACCTCACATTCTTTTGCTGTTTTCTTGATTCTAATGGCGAGTGACCCTGTGCCACAGCCAACATCCAAAATGCGATCCTCCGTTACTGGCGCGAGTTGATCGATGAGTTCACCGCGCCAAGTGTTTTCACGCGTCAGCAGTGATATGGCCGTATCGTATAACGGCGTGAGGGCCGCGATACCAAGCGCTGGAGTAAATTTCTGCTCTTGTACCATGGGAAAGCGATGCTTAGTTGATTTTCAGAATGCGCCGCGCGCCGTTTAGAACGATGACAGCAATTATCAGTCCGATTATCAAATCAGGGTAATTCGATCCTGTTATCGCCACCAGAAGTCCTGCCAATATGACACCCACGTTGGCGATAACGTCGTTTGCAGAAAAAATCCAGCTCGCTTTCATATGCGCACCATCATCCCTGTTCTTCGCGATCAAGATAAGGCAAGCAACATTGGCAATCAGCGCAATTAGGCCAAAGGACATCATTAAGCTTGATTCTGGCGCGCTGCCAAAGATAAATCTACGAAGCACCTCTGACAGCGCGCCCAACGCCAAGAGCACCTGCAGCCAACCTGCTATATGGGCCGCTCGAAGTTTCAAACGCACGCTTCGGCCTACGGCAAACAGCGAAACCCCGTAGACGGCAGCATCAGCAAACATGTCAAGAGAGTCGGCAATCAATCCAGTCGATTGTGCGGCTATGCCGACGGTGATTTCCAGGCAGAACATAGCAGCGTTGATGACCAGTAGCCATTTGAGGACGCGGGCTTCGCGTGCATTTGAATCGCGCTCTTCCTTGCACGCTTTTGTAAGTGCAGCGGGCTCGACCGGCATTGTATTGACCCGCTTTGCGCCAAGGCCGAGTGCGGATAATCGCTCTTCGATTTCGACCAGGTTAGCTCCGTGAAAGACGTGGACTCTGCGCTCGGGTGTATCGAAATTCAATATGACAGGTGGATAAATGTCATCTAAGGCCATGCGGATCATTTTTTCCTCCGAGGGACAATCCATCCGTGTCACCTCGTATTCGCTGACAAGACTCCGCGGTGCCGCAGTGTTATCGCCGGGCTTGGTCCGCTTTAACGCTCCGCTATCGCCGCTGTTCTCGTGATTTTGCCCTGACATTGAGATGGCCTTGCTTGGATATGAATGCACACTGTAATATCTATAGCAACTATAGAGTCAAGCGGGAGGCGGGCAAATTGAAGATTGGAGAATTGGCAGCTCGAACAGGCTGCTCGGTGCAAACCATTCGCTATTATGAAAAAGAGCGGTTACTTCCAGTCTCACAGCGCAGTGATGGCAATTTTCGCTTGTATGATCGGTCTGCCGTCTCGCTATTGGTGTTCATTAAGCACTGCCGTAGTCTGGATTTGTCTATTGCGGAGATTAGACATCTCCTTGAATTGAATGCTTCTCCTGGCACAGGTTGCGCGGACGTAAACCAGATGATTGAAAGTCACATTGGTCAAGTAGGACAACGCATTGCAGAGCTAAATCAGTTACGCGGTCAGCTTGTATCGCTACGGGAGAATTGCTCCAGTAACCGAAGGGTAGAGCATTGTGGAATATTGCAAATTCTGACTGGCTTTGATGATGCTGGCCACTAATGGAACAGGTAGAAGCACATGCGCCCGTGTCACAATCGCTTTCGCAGTCACTGCAAAGATTGGAGCGTGTCTCATCTGGAGGATTCTCATGACAAGGGGAGTCAGAAGCCATTTCCGGGCCCATAGACCCATGATCAGGTCTACTAGTACTCGTACCAAAAATGTCAGTCGATAAAGAGGAAAAGGATTGATCAAGCGGCGCTAAGTCAGGCACAGCAGCGCTTAGGGACTGAATAAGCATCCCCATAATCAATAGCGCTGTTGCAATTAGACATAATCTTATCAAAACGGGAAACTCTCTCTTGTTCAAGACGATGTGTCAGATCTAGTCTGAGCTAATACAACTGAACCAATCCCCAGTTTTTGTTTCAGGTTATTTAGTCCGCCATAAGCCTGAAAGGTTCACTGACCAAAATCGACCCTCCCCTTATTCGCCCTAACTAACGTCCAGTTGTGCTTGCATCGCAGCTACAGCCGACCTCAGTGTTTCCAGATCACCACTCATCTTATATTGTTTTTTGTAGGCTTCGAATTCACTCTGAACTGTTAATGAGTGTGTTTTCTGGGCGGCCAGGGAAGCCGACAATTGAGAGCAGTGCGCGACGGACTCCACTAGACTGGTATCCAACTTACTGTTCTGCTCTTTCAACTCCCGAATAGAAGTCTCTAGCTTGATGCACTTCTCCCTATGCACTTGCGCCTTCTCAGTGACTTGCGATAGTTGCAAAATAGTCTGCGCATTAGATTCCTTAGCCGACTGGCGCTCCTGGTCCAAGAGCATCATCAAACGGTTTTCAGTCTGCTCGGCGGCTTCAGCCATTTCTTTTCGCTGAGCCTTGAGTGCAGCAGCATGCTCCTTTGCGACACGTGATCGCTCAGTCGTGTTTGCCTTAGCCGCCTCCTTGGCATCGGCGTTGAGTTTGTTCATTGTTTCCTTGTGCTCGCTTTCGAGACGAGTGATCTGGCCTCTATAGCCATCATTTTCGGTCACGAGCTTCGAATGGGCGACTTTTACCTCATTAAGCGAGTGCTGAGAGTCTTCCAGCTGCTCAACCAGACTTGCGCGATCCGCTGTCACCGCCTGCAGGTTTACTTCCTTTTCGTTTAGCTCGCTTTCTAAATTCGCTAGTCGCTCGGAGAGCTCAGAGACGGTGGCCTCGAAAACCTTCTGGGCTTCCAGGTTTCGGGAATCGACTTCACCCATAAAGTCCACGATATGAGTTTCGAGTGTAGTAGCCACTTGGTGAAGCAGTTCCACCGGCGTCGAAGGTGCCGCCTCTCTGAGAGGTTTTAAGCCACGCCAGGCTTGGATCAACGGGTCGATAACCGCATACCCGCCCCCACCCACTTCATTACGCACATCTTCACGGTTCCATCGCTCATTCGCAGCGTCCAAGCGATCGCAGGCTGCAAACACCGTACTCGCCGTCGCAATTTTCCGTGCCATGGATCCAATCCCCTGGCGAAGTTTGAGCCGCTATTCTCACGGTCAAACCTGCCCTTTATTTAACATAACAATATTATAGGCGCTATATTCGCGAATAGTAAGTTATATTGCGTACTGTATACCTTACTTTATGACGGTAAAAATCATTTAATTCATGATTAACCCTATTCTCAGGAAATAATGCGGCGTAAACTACATGAAATTCACCCTCTTACAATCGGAGACCTTCAGACGTGGACCTGGTCGTGATTCAGCAACACCCGGTGTCGTTAGCGGGCCTGGCAGGGCTACCCCGGGCACTCGATGGCAGCCAGGGCAGTAATCGATTGCCGCAGGCCCATTGCCAGATCCAGGCGGAAAACGACTGGGACGCCATCCAGTGCTGGCTGGGGGAGTTCGACGATTCGCCGCACACCCACCGCAAGTACTGCATAGAGGCCGAGCGGCTCCTGCTATGGTCGATCAAGCAACAACACAAGTCCCTCTCCAGTTTGCTTCGAGAGGATTTCCAGGCCTACCAGGCGTTTCTGGAGAATCCCTTGCCGGCGGATTACTGGTGCGGGCCGCGAGCGCCGCGCCACTCCCCCGCGTGGAAGCCCTTCCAAGGGCCGCTGAGTGAGGCCAGCCAGCGCACCTCTCTGATCGTCGCCAACGCCTTGCTGTCCTATCTGGTGGACGCGGGTTATCTGCGGGGCAATCCCCTATCGCTGATCCGGCGACGGAACAAGAAACTGACCCCGCAGGCAAGCGAAGCCCCCGTACAGGAGCGTTTTTTGGATCAGGAGACCTGGAACTACCTGAAGGGCTATATCGCCGCCTTGCCCCAGGACAGCCGGCGACAGATCGAACACTACGAGCGCGTACGGTTCCTGTTCCACTTCCTCTACCTGTTGGCACCGAGGGTGTCCGAAGTCGCCCGTCATCCCATGAATAGTTTCCGGGAGTATCGGGGCCGCTGGTGGTGGTTTGTGGAAGGCAAGGGCCGGAAGCGGGCGAAGGTGCCCGTGAGCGACGAAATGCTGGACGCCTTGATGCGCTATCGCCGCTTCCTGGGCCTGGAGGATTTACCGCCCGAGGACGACACCTCACCCGCACTACGCAGCATAAAAGGGACGAAAGGTGTGACCGACAACATGGTCTACCGGCTGGTAAAGCAAGTCGTGATCGGCGCCGCGGACAGCATCGAGGAGGCTGCGCCCGTCAACGCCAGGAAACTGCGGCGTGCCTCCACCCACTGGTTCAGGCACACGTCTGTCACTCACGGTGATGACGCCGGAATCGGTATCAAGTACATCCAGGCCTCGGCTCGGCACGAGAAACTGGAGACGACTACCATCTACCAGCACGCTGACGACTATCGCTGGCATGATGCGTGGCAGAGGCTGAAATTCTGATCCAGACGCCTTTGTCAGGCGGACACCGTACTATTTGACGCAAGCTCTAGAGCAGAATTAACCGATACGCAATACCGCAGCTGATGGGTTGAGCATTGCGTTAACATATTTGATATTGAAGGAACTGTTGATGCCTGCCACAAAATCAGCAATGAAGATGCCCGAATTTCTGATCTTCGGCAAAATGTTTGCTATTGGCTTTGTGGTGGCAGAGGTTCTTAGAGTCTCTTTCTACCTTGGCACCGAATTCGCCAATGAGATGCAGCAAGTAGCGCTTTGGCTGCCGGTGGTTTCGGTTGTCGTTGGGCTCGCGCTTTGCTTTACATACTTAGTACAACGAAATGTGCACTTAATTGCCGCCCGTATTGGTCACAGCTATCGAATTGACTTGCTAGTTGCAGTGGGTATTGGGGTGTGGTCAAACAAGCTGATTTCGCCGTGGCTTGAATCCTTCCATGCAGTGTTCAAAATGGCGGACCCACATTGGGCGCCGGCCATTCTCATAATGACCAGCTTGGTGCTGTTATCTCCTATAATCCAACAGTACTTTCCTAGGCCGAAGAAGCAAGCACCTCAACTTTACTTTGTCGCGGACGAAGAGATTTCTGATGATAACGACGATCTCCTTGCGAGCGACACACAGGCGAAGGCGTTCGCAGAGACAGTTCTTTCAAGTGGCGCGCATCCAGGACTGATCTTTGGCGTCGATGGCCCATGGGGCGTAGGAAAAACCAGCTTCATAAATTTAGCTCAACGTTACTGGGAAAGTGCCGTCGACAAGGTCATTATTTGTAGGTTCGAGCCACTAAGATATGCCTCAGAACCGGACTTGGCTGATCGCTTGATTCACGATCTGTCGGCTGCGATTCAAAACACGGTTTTCGCGCCAGAATTCCGGCCCGCGGCAACCCGATACAGTCGAATGATCCGTGGGAAGGCCGATGTTTCGTTTCTGGGTTTCAAACTTTCATTGGAACCTTCAAAGGAAACGATCGATGAGCTACTCGATGACATTGACGAAGTTCTTCGCCGCATTGGTCATCGCGCAATCATAGTCATCGATGACCTAGATCGCCTGGATGCTAAAACCATGAACAACGTTTTGTTTGCCACGAGGCGAGCGTTAAAGCTTTCTCAAGCTACTTATATCCTTTGCTACGACACCGAAATACTTGCTGGTAACAGGGAAGAAGGGGCAAGAGCGCGGGAGTTTTTGGAGAAATTTGTAACTGTAAAACTGAGTCTCTTTGTCGATAGCTCCAGCCTCCGGGATTTTCTACGACATGACTGGGAGCGAGATGAAGGCGAACTTAGTTTGGTACCGTCCGACACAATGGTCAAGATCGGTGCAGTGCTCAACGAGCTAGCAGATATTCTTGATGGCGACATGGCTGCGTATTACTTGCCTCTAGTTGGCAACATGCGCAAGCTGAAGCGATTCCTTAACGCAATTCTCCTGATGCAGATCGAGAAAACCGATTTAGGTAGAACTGACTTTAATAAGCGGGATCTTATTAACCTAATGCTGCTTCATCTAAACTATCCTGGCGTATTTCGACGTATCTATGCGGAAGAGACAGAAGGACGAAGTGGTACGTTTTCACTACGGCGTGAATACGGCGAACCTGAATACACTAATGAGGAGAGGTTTTCGCAGTTGCAGGATGAGTATGAGGAATCAGCCTGGTTTCTTTTGGCACAGTTATTTGATGTGAACACTTTGGAGATTGGTAGCGGTATCTCTGATGAGTCGGTTCTTCGATCCCGAGCCTGCTTTAATAGTGGCAATATCAGGAACTTGGAGGCATACCTCAAGCTTATTGTGCGATTTGCTGCTCCAGAGCCACAAGAAACGTATATTTTGTATCAAAACGCTGTAGACCAGTTCCGGAACGGCACATCCATCGCTTCACTTCTAACGTCATCGAGCTTTGCATTGCCTCATGGAGAACAGGCTCATGATCAGTTCTGGCGAGTGCTGGTCAATCAATCTCACGACTTCACATCCACGCAGGCAGAAGACGCTATAAGATCACTTATGGAGTATTTGCCGAATTACTCTGCATTTGAGAATGACGATAGGGGGTTGCGTCAAAGATCCATCTACACTCTGATACGTCTATTAGACCGAGCCGGGTGGGGTAGAACATCCGGACGGCGACTTCCAAACAGCGCTAACAATGTCGTAGAGATAGCATGGCGACTGTTTGGTGAAAACTCTTTTCGAGGAAGAGGGTTACTTGACGAACTTGTAGCCCCTGACCGAGGTGTTCTAGGGTGGAGTGATATAATGCTGCTCAGGCTGCAGTGCTCTGCTGATCGTCAGGGGCAACTTCACAACGTGTACTCTGCTCTCATCGTCGATCAAAATGCTGATGCTGCTACGACGGGGCGAGTCAACGACCTCGCTTTATTAGGGATGAGGAAACTGTCTCAAGAGGTGTTCAGGAAGTTCAAACGGACCTATATTGATACGCGTCTGAATTTTCTTCATGAAGCCAATAATGTGCCAATTGAAGCATTCCTCGGTACAGCCTTCAGTAATCTTATCGAGGAAGCTTCGCGGGATCCTCAGTCCGAAAATCTTAGCAATACGATTGCACAGCGCATCGCCACGGCGCGTACTGTCGTCAAGTCTTTTGTAATCTACCAGCTCAGTAATTCATATCCTCCAACTGGTTCGGGTGTTGGCTGCGGGTACTATGACGAACATGGGACTGCCGATAACGGCGGTATATCAAGCGTGATGAATGACTATTTGCTCGGCTTCTGCTTTAACCCGGAAATTGAAGAAGAAAACGGGCTTTTGTTCCTTGATCACTGTCTGGCTCATCTAAGCGACCCCTTCTTTTCTGACCGAGACGAAGCTAGCTACATCGCGACCACGGCGGAGCTTCCTGGAGGCCTGAATCCAGTGGCAATGGGATGCTTCTGGCGACAACATGGCGAGCGCATTCGCGAGCTGAATCTACGCGCTGAAAATCGAAGCGTCTTCACATCGAACTATATAGCCCTCTATAACGAGGATCTTGATGGCGTGTTCGCAGTGCTGGATGAACTGGCTGAAGTGTCCTCCACTCCTGAGCCAGAATGCGCAGATTGAGGTTACCTAGCTAATGTTTCGCATGACAGTGGTTGCCCAATAATACACCACTCAACACTTCGACCTTGGCTAGCAATGTCTTTAGTCGGCGAGCAGTAATTTCGGGTTTAGTGAATGGGGCGAGTGGGTAGGATTGACGATCCTGTGGAGAATCTCGGAATTTTGTCTGTCTGAGCGTTGTGAATTCTCCAAACGCACAATGTGGCGGTCTCGCGCGAACTACACTCGATGATGCGCGGCTACGAGGAACTTGAGGCATCCACAATCTATCAGCATGCTGAGAACTATCGATGGCATGACAATTGATAGAGGTTGTTTTATTAATTTCAAACCAAGGCGATCTGCGACCCAGAACGCATACCTTTAATCTTTGCTAATATCTTCTAAACACTTGAGAGCTTCCGAAACCTTGGCAACGACTGTGCAACAGTACAATGAGTCATATCCTGTCATTCCCTGCGTAATCGCATGCTTTAAATGCGCTTCTGTAAAAAAATAATCCGTATAAGGTAGCGCACAGGCCGCATGCTGGAAATCATAGAAATCATTGTTTTCATAGTTTCGCTTTGTGTCCCAACGAGCTGCCGCGTGAAGACCGGAAACTATTCTAAACGTTGGTAGCTCGTTCGTAATTTTTTGCAGTCGAAACAGGTTATATATCATTTTAGATACGCTTGATGGTGTTTCACAGGCTTCTACTTGCTCCTCATTTGGAAAAACACCAGTCTTTAAGAAGTATAAACGAGGCATGACGAGCTTTAGTTCTGGCTCCCAAACATCCAGGAAGCCCGCAAGCTCAGATTGGAACATCTGGCGAAAAGAATTGTTCTGGTTGGCATACTTAAACTTACCTTCATTCTGAGAATCAGCAATATCGACCTTGAGCAGCTCTGCAGTTTTTTCGTCAAATCCTATCATCTTAACCATGTCGGTTAGTGTGGCAGTCCACATCTGATCAATAAAGGCTTTTTGAATTGCTAGATTATATGCGGTATCAAGATCTGGCTTTGAGGAAACGAAGCCTAGTGCATAAACGATTTTTGTCCAGACCAGTCGCTCTACTGGATACACATCTACACCGGTTTTGTCCGCTATAAACTGCAGTGCCTCCAAACCCACTCGCTCACGCAAACTGATAAGACATACACCATCTGATAGAGTATCAATTACTTTTGCAGTGGCAACACGGGTTGTCTCATCCGATTGTTTCATCACCTCAAGGATCACATCCTGGGAAACCGGAAACACGCAGATTCCATTCCGCTTCAGCTCGAAACACCGTTCATACAATGCTACTGACATTGGACATCGCCGATTCCCGAGGGTCACATCTCGAAGAATTAGCCAAAACTTCGTGTCCAAATAAACGAGCTCTTTGACCTCCAGATCCTCCGCCAGCTCCAGTGTCTTGGAGCGGAGATATGACTGAACGGAAATGTCAGGGTATTGAAGGTGCTTATCCAGGGTGAAAATATGTTCCATCTGTAGATCTCTGCCTGCAGGCTATCTCGCTACGCCTTCCATTCATCATCCCAAGGGTAGAGCGGCATATGTTTTGTAATCTTATCGCCGCGCAGGTTTGCGCGGATGTTTTCCTCCCGATGAATGGCAGCTGATAGGTAAATTAGCGCTGCTCTAGAGAGCTGGAGAAGCTTGAAAGTCTTAACCTGGAACTCACCTCTCGAAATTTGATAAGCCCAATCATCCGATTCCTCATAATGCTCAGAAGTAACACACGTGGTATCACTGTGGACCTTTAGATACTTATGCTCCAGGTGGTTTCTGATGATCGCTATCTGCGCAGCATCAGGTTCCGTTGATGACTTGAAGTCCTCGTCGTAAAAATCTTTGGCCAACCAAAAAAGCCCGCGAAGTGGCCAATTCTCTCGCTCCTCGAAAACGCTGTGTAATACTTTTTCCCTGATTTTTTTCGGCTCGTACCATACCGAGCGAAAACTGACCATATGGTCTTTATGGCCCAACTCGAAGTATTGGTTTAACGCGAAAGCTATCTTGTCGAAAATCGAATACGCCATCCTGTAACTAAGGCGCAGCTTTTCAGTAGACAACCCATAAGATGGATAGTCCAGCGTGTTGTAAAGTAGCACACCTTCATCGGAGTAATGTGCTTCCTTGCTTTGATGTGCCTCATAAGCCAAGAAACGTGCAGAGACATACTCCTGCTTTAGCTGGTTGTAAAAGCCAATAATAGCTGGAGGATAGGATGATTTTCTCCCGATGGGCCCCGTAAGTGACGGCAGCGTCATCACATCCTGGCAGGCTATCGGGTGTACACCCATGTCATTTAGTGGGTTGATATAAAGTCGGTTTTCCAAACACCACTGTTGGTATCTTTGCTGATGGCCTGGCCTACCTAGATGCTGGCCCGGGTTTTCCAGTAATTTTCGCGTACTCTCCAAGTCTACCTTCTGTGCGATAGCCCGCTGCCTCTGTTCAAATTCCGCAGTCAAATTTCCTAGACCTGAAGATTCATAGATTGCAATTGGTGCTAACGCCGCCTGAAATCCATCATACCCAATGAGCATGAGTACATTTCGGTGTCCCGGATCGTAAAGGCTTTGGGCGTAATGCACGAATCCCATAGCGCGATTCGCTAGAGCCATGGCGAAATCTGGCTCGATTTCGAGCGCCCGATCCCAGCATTCAATGGCTTCCACAAAACGTCCCACCGTATTAAGCTGATTCCCCAAGTTGGTGTAGACTTGGCACTTACGAGCTCCGGGCAATTTATCAAAGCCCTGGTGGTTCAAAGCAAATCTTAACTCTAGAAGCTGGTTGGCCAGCGCATCCTGTTCCCAACCCCAGGAATGTTGCTCGTTTTTCTCTACTATCCGGTTCGCCCAGGCATTCGACTTAAGATAATGCAGAAGTGCGAATTGTTCCGGTTGAAGTTTACGCGACTTAAGTGCCTCAATTAGCCCAAAGGCCATAGTTGTCAGGCTAGGGTCGCCCTCATCGAAGCCACCATCAATCAGAAGACCTACTTGCTCAAGTGCTTCCTCATTGAGTCGTTGCTGCATATTCTCATTGCTCAATTCGCTAGACCCTCGTATTCCTGCATCAGACAGAATCACCTAGAGAAAAAGCGGTAATGAAGTCCGGATTGTCTAGGAATGCACTGGCCCCAGTGCCGCGACTTGTTCTAACAGAGCCTGGGTCAGTCTCAGTAAGTCTCTCAACAAGCCATCTTCAACTTCCAGATGTCCCTCATACTCGGCTAAATTGCGGCGCTTATGGCACAAATCGAAAACTCGCCATTCTTCGGCTGGTAAGTTGACCGTATGCTGCAAGCATTGGAATACGATGTAGCGCTTGTCGGATCGGTAGCCGTGCCATCGAAGTGCCGATAGTGCCAGTGCATGTGCAGCGCCATAGGCCAGGGTGAACTGGCTGTCTTTGGATAGGCCGTCCAATTGCGCATCCTGCAATTTGGATCTCGCCGCTGCTAACATCCCATCAAACTCCGCCTGATCCGGCGGCTCTGCTTTTAATTCGTTAATTTTGACAAGATTATCCAGTGCATCCATCGCCCATTACTCCCTTTCCAAATACGTATGGTACTGTTGATTGAAAGTAGACTCTCCGTGTAGCCATAGCGTATTTTGTGCAAGAACTCTGCTAAGAAAGGTTTGCCGTTCTATTATCCTTTCTTCAAATTCCTTCGAGGAGTAGAGTGTCGGATTGATCTTGCGACCTAGCTGTTGCTCAGCTTGAAGTAACAGGCTCATGATTTCGCTGTAACTGAGATAATCGGAGACCAGCATCAGGTCAATATCACTATCGGAGTTTTCCTCCCCTTTAGCCACCGATCCGTAAACAAACGCAAATTTAATTTTGGGTAGTGATGGCTCAAATACCGCAGCCAGTATGCCTACTACACCAAAGGTCCTGTCGATAATCCCTTTCAGCTCGCTAAACACTGGATTGGTAGGATTAGCTTGGTAGTGGTTCTGATTGCCTTGTCTAGTTACGGTAACCAATCCCACCCTGCTTAGCTTATCGAGTTCGCGCCCGATTGTTCCCTTGCCCATATCGGCTAATCGAACGATTTCATTCAGATAAAAGCTCCGTTCCGGCCGGCCATACAGTAGCCCCAAAACCCGCTGCTGGGTTTTGGTGAACAATGCATCACCGATAGCTGACGGTGGGCTATCCATTATTCGATCTCCATAAAGTACCCATATAGGGTACGTTACCCCCCTTTTTGGGACCGTGCAACCTTCTCAGACATTATGTCGACATCAGGCGGGACCTAATGGGTCGCTATCGGTTCCTGATCAGATACGCAGAACCGCGCTGCACGGCCAGTCGGGAGTCATTACACAATCGCTTCAAGACTAGAACAAGGCGAGCACTTGGTTTTTTGACTTTCCCTTCAAAGCAGTAGGCCGCACCGAAGGTGGATGAGTAAAAGTACCTTATATTCAATAGGTTATAGCATTTTCTCCCAAGCGAAACCCTATAATCATGAATATATGAGCCGTAGAATCCCCATATTAAGAAAATGCCAGTCGGAGACCACCCATGGCGGATGTGAGGCCTTACAGCACCCAGCCAGTACCTCTGGATGGCATAAATGCATTGCCGGAGGGGCTTGATGGCAGCCGGGGCGAGAACCGGCTTCCCCAGGCGCATTGCCAGATCCTGGCCCACAATGATCTGCAGGCCATTCACTGCTGGCTGGCCGAATTTGAAGGTTCTCCGCAGACGGTGCGAAATTACCGGAAGGAGGCCGAGCGCTTACTGCTGTGGGCGATGACCCAACGCCACAGGCCGCTCTCGGGGTTATTGAGGGAAGATTTTCAGGCTTACCAGGCCTTTCTGACTGATCCGCAACCTGCTTCTTACTGGTGCGGCCCCCGAGCGCCGCGGCATTCATCGCAATGGCGGCCCTTTCAGGGCCCATTGGCGCCTAGTAGTCAGCGCCAAACCCTGATTGTCGTGAACGCCTTACTGTCGTACCTGGTCGACGCCGGCTATCTTCGTGGGAACCCGTTGTCTTTAGTCCGACGGCGCAACAAAACGCTCACGCCGGAAACTGGCGAAGCCCTGGCCCAGGAACGCTTCCTGGACCGGGAGACCTGGGAGTACCTCAAGCGCTATATCGCCGGGCTCCCCCAGACCACCCGCCGGGAAATTGAGCATTACGAGCGGACTCGCTTCCTCTTCCATTTCTTGTACTTGCTGGCGCCCCGGGTCTCCGAGGTGGCGAGTCATCCGATGAACAGCATCCGGGAGTACCGCGGCAAGTGGTGGTGGTTCGTGCAAGGCAAGGGCGGCAAGAAGGCCAAGGTGCCGGTGACGGACGAGATGCTGGATGCGCTCATGCGGTACCGGCGTTTCCTGGGATTAGACGATCTGCCAGCCACAGATGATCTCAGCCCCGTCGTGCGGAGCCTGAAAGGGACCAAGCCGGTCTCCGCGAATATGATTTACCGCCTGGTGAAAGGTGTGGTGACCGCAGCCGCCGAGAGTATTGCACTCGAAGCCCCACTGCCCGCGGCCAAGCTACGCAAGGCCTCGACCCATTGGTTCCGCCACACCGCGGTCACCCACGGAGACGACGCGGGTATTGGGCTTAAATACCTACAGGCGTCAGCCAGGCATGAAAAGCTTGAAACAACGGCCACCTATCAGCACGCCGAAGATCATCGTTGGCATGAGGCTTGGCAAAAGCTGAGTTTCGAATAACTCCCCCGAAGCCCAGAGCAACACCACTCCTCCGCAGAATTGAGCACCAGCCAGCACACAAGGGGTTGCTTTTCTGATTTTTCTAAGCGAGGATTGTCCCGTGTCCTAGGACGCGGGACATCGCCCGCTGAATTGAAATGAAAAGTCAAGATATAGGTTTGCTCCTGAAATTGGTTTCGCTAGAGAAGCAGGAAGGCAGCTTCGACCCTGATCAGGCCCCCAAAGCCTGGCCGGGCAATTGGCAGGACTGGGATCCGGACGAGGTTTCAGATAAGGAACTCCAGCCGGAGTTTGACTTGCAGCACCCCAGCCAGCCATTCGGCGCACCAAGCTACACTGCACGATCTTTAGAAATCGAAACAGGAATTAGTAAATCTCAAATCAACTTATCTTTGAATCGCTGCATAGATGTCGGCTTGGCCACACGCGAACGTGAAACTGATATACCCCGCGCCAACAGAGGGGCCCTATATCGTTTCATAGTACACGGGATTAAGTACGTATTCCCAACCAGACCAGGGTCGATGACCAGGGGTATTGCGACCGCTTTTGCAGCGCCTATTCTGCGCGAGAAACTCATGAGCGCAGGGGAGAACGTGCCCGTTTGGCCTCACGCGAGGGGAAATACCAAGGGCCTCGCGATCGAACCCCTGTATAGAACCGCAACTTACGCTGTCAAACGTGATCCTCAGATGTACGCCTTGTTGGCTTTAGTGGATGCGATCCGTATCGGCCAACCGCGAGAAAGCAGTTTAGCAGCCTCAATCCTCCAAAAAGAGTTGGATGCTTTCAAATGACTGATCCTCAAAATGACATCCATATCGAAATGCTTCGCCAAGTGGCAGTGGCCCTGGGAGACAAACTTTGCTCACAAATGACGTTTGTCGGTGGATGTACAACGGGCCTTCTTCTTACCGATGACTTCTCTCGTGAACAAGTTCGCCACACAGACGATGTTGATTTAATAGTCAGCGTAATTGGTTATGGCGGTTTTGGAGCGCTGCAAGCCCAGCTTAGAAGCCAAGGCTTCAAGGACTGTAATAGTACAGATGAGGATGCGCCTCTCTGTGCCATGAAGCTAGGGGAACTTCGTGTTGATTTTATGCCGGACGATGAGAGCGTTCTGGGCTTTAGCAATTGCTGGTATCAGCAGGCAATGGAATCGGCTAACCAACACAGTTTGGATAACGACATTTCAATTAACCTTATTAGTCCGGTGTATTTTGTGGCCACCAAACTGGAGGCATATTGTAATCCCCCCAAAAAGTAATCGAGGTTTTGAGTAGAGACTT
>CENR01073781.1_pt1 | contig 27021 bp, 26 predicted proteins | sample 530181 | NCBI WGS metagenome assembly CENR01 (sample SAMEA2619677, study PRJEB7988) | marine metagenome | biome: marine biome (ENVO:00000447); feature: surface water layer (ENVO:00002042); material: "saline water (ENVO:00002010), including plankton (ENVO:xxxxxxxx)" | depth 5 m | reverse complement strand
ATGCCTAATGCCTAATGCCTAATGCCTAATGCCTAATGCCTAAAAATTATGAAAAACTTCTTTAAACCCGCCCGAATTGGATTTTACCTACTCATGCTCATTAGCTTTTTTCTAATTGGCTTGCACTTTGCCGGTTTCATAGATGCAGGAAAAGGACAAGGATTGGCAGGAGGTGCTATTGTGTTAGGATATGGTATTATGTTTGCCGGCATTGCATTTGTGGCGTCATTTTTTATTGCTCATTTCCTGGAAATTTCAAAGATTAAAATTATTAACTGGGTACTATTACTATTAGTTCTAGGCATCTTGGGGTATACATATTATGAATTTAAAAAACAGGATACGTTACAGAAAGAAAGAAATGCTCCATATCAGAATAAAAATACCACGCCTACGGAAACTACGGAACCGGTTTCAGCTAATTTAATACTGCGTCTTAACAATAATAAAACTCCTGAAAATAGTGTTGAAAACTCTTCAGCAGCGGATCACCCATTAGGTATAGGCTTCTTTAAGCATAATTTTTTTGAGTACCCTACCCTTCATTTCTACGGCGGAATAACCCTGGAAAAAGGAGTTATGGAGCACCTGCCACAAGATAGTCTGGTGATGGGCAGGGATCAGTTTGGCGACTTTTCCTCTACTTATGCTCCCCCCTATCTACTTCCAGAATATATGAAACTGGATTATGGAATTTTTTACTTTAAAGCGCTAGGAATAAGTCACGATTTTATAAAAGTTGAAGTTAACAAACAAAACGGTCAGGCTGCCTATCTCAATACCAACCAAGGGGAATTACTACATTGGCCAGCATTTCTACTAACTGTAAATACGGTTAAACTTATAGAAAACACTGAACAAACCGTAAAAATTAAACCCCTGGATAACGCGGGAGAAGTAACTCAAAAATACACCTTTTTAAAACCCATTCTAGTACAAGAGCAATGGATGCAGGTGTTACTAACAGATCAGAGCTTTAAAACAATTGGTAAAGGGTGGATACGATGGCAACGTGATGGAAAGCTACTTATCTCCTTCTCCTACCTTAGTTAGCAAATTATTGTTACATTTAGAGAACCAATGTTAGCTATGAAAAAATGGTTTCTTGCTTTATCTGTTTCTTTTTGCCTGAGCAGTTGCTCCTATCTTACCAACTTTTATATTTTTAATACTACGGAAGAAGCTATTACCATCACCTACAAAGCGAAAAATACTGAAGTATATACTCCTTTTGTTACCGCTCCCAAGATTTTTAATTTTAAAAATTTAAAGACTATTCAAGAAAAAGAACTCCCGAACGCTTTTATAAAAGTTAAAGATTCTTTTACAATTGTTGCTATCCTGCAACCAAAACAAGCCCTGTGGATTGGGCTGGACAGAAGCTTTATACTGAAAAATGATCGCCACAAGCTCAAACAGAATTTAAACTATGTATCAATTACTGGAAACCTGCCCCCCAAACACTATACGGCAGAAGAGATTTTACCTGAGTTTAAAGAAATCACCTATAAAATTGTTGGAATAGAAGTTGAATAACTTCTCCAAAATTTCAATACGATCAATTTATCCCTTCCAAAATTTTTATGTAGTTTGTAACGTTGTATTTTTGCACAACGACACTAGCATTTATGGCCAAAAAGAAAAAAAAATCCACTAAAAAAACGACCACCCCGCGTAAAAAGATATCGCTTACGCTCTCTAAGCAACAAAAAATCGTGTTAGGAAGTTTTTTGACAATACTGGGTCTTGCGCTTCTTATCTCTTTCGCTTCTTATTTTTTTACATGGCAAGCAGACCAAAGTGATATTGGTATCCTGGACCGGGATGCCGAAACTAAAAACTGGCTTAATAAGTTTGGCAGTAATGTAGGACACTTTTTTATATACCAGGGGTTTGGCATTGCTTCATTTATTCTTGCTTTCTTAATCACACTCACTGGTGTCTATTATTTTTTAGACTATACAAAAAAACAATTGCAACGCTTTTGGTTCTGGGGTATATTGGTAATGATCTGGATTGCTGTATTCTTCGGGTTTTTTAGTGAAACCTCTTCTATTTTAAGTGGAGTGATTGGGTATGAAACGAATGATTACCTTCAAGACTACCTGGGATTAACGGGTACTATTCTGGTGATGACGTTTTTGGCGATCGTATATTTTGTGATTCGTTTAAAGGTGACTCCCGATAAAATTTCAGCAGCATTTCAGAAAACAAAAAGTGAGCTTAAAGAAGATTTTGACTCAGAGTCTGAAGAAGTAAACCAGACAGACTATGAAAAAGATGTGGTTGAAATCTTAGCTTCTGAAGATAGTACAGCAACATCGACCATGGAAGTCGTGACACCTCCCGAAGAAAAAGTTGAAGAACCCATTCTTAAAACCCAGGTTCAGCAAGAAACAGTTCAGGAAAGCGATGTGGAAATGGAAGTGGAAACCGCTGCAGAAGAAGACGAAGTAGAAGAAAATTTAAGTAAGAAGTTAGTTGAAGATTTTGGTGAGTTTGACCCGAAGCTGGAGCTTAGCAACTATAAATTCCCCACCATTGAATTACTGAAAGACTACACCGCTGGTAAGGGAATTACTATAAACCAGGAGGAACTGGAAGAAAATAAAAACCGTATTGTAGAAACGCTTCAGAACTATAAAATTGGTATCTCCAACATTAAAGCAACTGTGGGCCCAACGGTAACACTCTATGAAATCGTACCCGAAGCCGGTATTAGAATTTCAAAGATTAAGAACTTAGAAGACGATATTGCGTTGTCGCTTTCTGCCCTAGGGATTCGTATTATTGCCCCTATTCCCGGGCGTGGGACTATTGGTATTGAGGTTCCTAATAAAAACCCACGAATTGTATCAATGCGTTCTGCCATTGCATCGCCAAAATTTCAGAATGCTGAAATGGAACTTCCGTTAACCCTCGGAAAAACCATCAGCAACGAAACATTTGTGGTAGATCTTGCCAAAATGCCTCACCTGTTAATGGCAGGTGCTACAGGCCAAGGTAAGTCGGTTGGATTAAACGCCATCCTCACTTCCCTGCTTTACAAAAAACACCCCGCTGAAGTAAAATTTGTATTGGTAGATCCAAAGAAGGTGGAATTGACGCTTTTCAACAAAATTGAAAGACATTACCTCGCAAAACTTCCGGATACTGAAGAAGCTATAATTACAGACACAAATAAGGTAATAAATACGTTAAACTCACTCTGTATAGAGATGGACGATCGTTACAACCTGCTTAAAGATGCGATGTGTCGTAACATCAAGGAATATAATACCAAGTTCAAAAACCGAAAGTTAAACCCGAATGAAGGACATCATTTTCTACCATACATCGTGCTGGTAATTGATGAGTTTGCAGACTTGATCATGACGGCCGGAAAAGAAGTTGAAACCCCAATTGCCAGATTGGCACAGTTGGCACGTGCTATTGGGATACATTTAATTGTTGCCACGCAAAGGCCTTCAGTAAATGTAATTACGGGTATAATTAAAGCGAACTTCCCAGCCAGAATTGCTTTTAGAGTAACCAGTAAGATTGATTCCAGAACTATTTTAGATTCTGGTGGTGCAGACCAGTTAATAGGACGTGGAGACATGCTCTACACACAAGGAAACGATTTAACACGTGTGCAATGTGCGTTTGTAGACACCCCTGAGGTTGCAGATATTACCGACTTTATTGGTAGCCAAAAAGCCTATCCAGATGCTCATATGCTTCCGGAATACGTAGGGGAAGAAGGTGGCACAACAATTGATAATAACATAGAGGAACGCGATAAATTGTTCCGTGATGCTGCCGAAGTACTGGTCATTGCACAACAAGGATCGGCTTCTTTATTACAAAGAAAACTGAAGTTAGGATACAACCGCGCAGGACGTATTATAGACCAGTTAGAAGCCGCTGGGGTTGTAGGACCTTTTGAAGGCAGCAAAGCAAGACAAGTAAACGTTCCCACTATTGACGCATTAAATCAACTGTTAGATAACGAAAATGAAAACAATTAAAATGAAAAATCTAGTACTAGTTTTAGTAGCCATCTGTACATTCGGGTTTGCCCAGGCGCAGGACCCAAAAAAATTATTGAGTGAGGTTTCAGCAAAAGCAAAAGGCTACGATAATATTAAAATAGACTTTAAGTACAACCTAAGCAACGCAAAGGAAGGCATTAATCAAGATACCCGTGGCGATGTAACAATTAACGGCGATAAGTATGTTTTACATATGCTTGGGACAACCACTATGTTTGATGGTACCAAGATATATACTGTTGTTCCAGAGGATGAAGAGGTAACAATTTCAAAATACAACCCTGCTGAAGACAAGCAGATTACCCCAAGTAAGATGCTTACGTTTTACGAAAAAGGATACAAGTATAAAATGGACATTACCCAAAATATCAAGGGGCGTAAAATTCAGTTTGTAAAACTAATTCCTATAGACAGTAATGCTGAAATAAAAGATATTTTGTTGGGGATCGACGCACAAACTAAGCACATTTATAAGTTGATCCAAACAGACGCTAATGGTACAAAATATACCCTTACTGTAAATTCTTTTAAAACCAATCAACCCATTAGCAAAGCAATGTTTACTTTTGATGAAGCCAGATATAAAAAGGATGGCTATTACATCAATAAACTAGACTAAGCAACTTCGACTAGTGAAAATACTAGACCGGTACATATTAACTACTTATCTGAAGACGTTTACGAGCGTCTTCGTTATTTTGATGTTTATTTTTGTGCTGCAAAGTATTTGGCTTTACATTTCAGAACTGGCCGGTAAAGATCTTGCTGTGTCTGTTATTCTGAAATTCCTATGGTTTTTCTCTCCAAAGCTCATACCCATGGTGTTACCACTTACTATTCTGGTAGCATCCCTCATGGTTTTTGGGAATTTTGCTGAAAAATATGAGTTTGCTGCCATGAAATCTACGGGCATCTCATTGCAACGCGCCATGCGTAGTTTAATGATCTTTATCATTGCTCTGGCAGGAGTTGCGTTTCTTTTTACAAACAATGTAATCCCCTGGTCCGAATATAAATGGCAGAACCTGCGGCGTAACATTGCACAGTTAAGTCCGTCCATGGTAATTTCTGAAGGACAGTTTAGTCAGGTAGGTGACGATTTCAACATAAAAGTAGATAAAAAACACGGTGACCGCGATCAATTTCTGGACAATGTGGTGATCCATAAAAAGAACCCGAAAAGCCCCAATAACAATAACATTGTTATGGTTGCTGAAGAGGGCGAACTTATTGGTGAGGAAAACAGTAATACCCTTACACTACTGCTTAAAAATGTGAATTACTATGAGGACGTTGTAACCAATAAAAGAGAAGACAAGGAGCGGCTTCCTTTCGCTAAAAGTTATCTCGAAGAATATGCTATAAATCTGGATCTCACAAAGTTTAATGACGTAGATGTAGACAAAGAAAATGAGCTGAACAGCCATAACATGTATCAGGTACAGGAGCTGGTAAAAGAAATAGATACACTATCTAAGGCATACTCTGGCGATATTTCTGCGTTTGGAGACGATATGTACTTCCGTACGGGAATTGTAAAATTTAACGACGAAAATGTAGGAGACTCAATTGCGGTTGAAAACCCGGTGGACGTTCTGGATATCGTAAACTCAAATAGAAAGCTTGAAATAATTTCAATGGCCTTAAACAATGTGAAGGGAACCATACAATCTGTAGCTGCTAAAAAAAATGAGTTTAAAATAAAAGTAAAGCGTATTAATAAACACGAAATTGCTTTTCACGAAAAATTTGCACTAACAATTGCCTGTATTATCCTCTTTTTTGTGGGTGCACCCTTAGGAGCTATTATTAGAAAAGGCGGGATGGGACTGCCTATGGTGATTGCAATTTTATTGTTTCTCACCTATCACTTTATTGGAATTTTTGCAAAAAACAGTGCCGAAGATGGTACCATGCATCCTTTTATAGCTACCTGGTTAAGCACCGCTATTATGTTGCCGCTAAGTATCTGGCTTACCTATAGAGCTACTACAGACCAAGGGGTTTTTGATATGGATACCTTTTTTCAACGTATTGGCAGACTCTTCGGAAAAAAAGCAACCGATGCGGCTATTGTGGATGGAGAGCAGGCCGTATTACTTACACAATCTGAAAAAGCTTTAGTATTATCCCGAACCGATCAACAACTTATTGCCATCGTTAAAAACACAAAAGGAGAATCGTACTCTGATGAAGTAATTCAAGCTGCTAAGCAACAATTAGTACAGAAAGGATATGATTTGGAAAATTTATAAGCTTTACCTAAAACCTATATTGTTAGAATTTATTCTGCCAACTACAAGCACAGTTTCTATTGGCTAATAGCTAGCTAACTATTCCGTATCTTTGCACTTTAAAATTTTGCTATGATTACTACTGAAAACGGCGCACAAATTAAACTGAATACCATACAAGAAGCTATTGAAGACATTCGTCAAGGCAAGGTGATTATTGTGGTAGATGATGAAAACCGTGAAAACGAAGGCGATTTTGTGGCAGCGGCAGAACTGGTAACCCCGGAAACCATCAACTTTATGGCTACCCACGGACGCGGACTTATTTGCGCCCCGATTACCGAAACCCATTGTAAGGAATTACATCTGGAAATGATGACGGGTAATAATACCGATCCCATGGAGACTGCCTTTACAATTTCCGTGGATCTTAAAGGACATGGGGTGACTACAGGGATTTCAGCTAGTGATAGAGCTAAAACAGTAAAAGCACTTATAGATCCAGATACCAAACCTCATGATTTAAGCAAACCCGGGCATATTTTTCCTTTGAAAGCGAAAGATGGCGGGGTACTTCGTAGAACTGGACATACCGAAGCTGCTATAGACTTTGCAAGACTTGCCGGGCTGCAACCTGCTGGCGTCATCGTAGAGATCATGAATGAAGACGGAACCATGGCACGTCTCCCTCATTTGGTGGAAGTTGCAAAACGTTTTGATTTAAAATTGGTTTCCATAGAAGCGTTGGTGGCGTACCGAATGGAACACGATTCTTTAATTGAAAAGAAAGAAGATTTCAGTTTGAATACCAAGTTTGGTGCCTTTAGATTGAGAGCGTACAAACAAACCACTAACGACCAGGTACACATTGCCCTTACCAAAGGAAGCTGGAAAGAAAATGAGCCTGTGATGGTGCGTGTAAATTCTACCTTGGTGAATAACGATATACTAGGAACGCTCACCAACAACGCCGATAAAAAACTGGACGACATGTTCAGCGCTATTACTACTGAAGGAAAAGGCGCTATTGTTTTTATCAATCAGCAGAGTCAATCCTTTAATCTCTTAAGTCGTTTAAAAGTTTTAAAAGAATCTCAAAAAGAAAACGAAGTAGTGAAAGCACTAAATATTGCTATGGACAGCAAAGATTTTGGTATTGGCGCACAAATTTTACACGATCTGGGGATTCACAAAATAAAATTACTGTCCAACAGCGAGCAGACCAAACGTGTTGGGATGATTGGATATGGGTTGGAGATTACCGAGTATGTTTCGTATTAATCTTTAATTTCAAACTCTTTTAAAAGACCTTTTTCTTGTGCATTCGGCACTTCTGAGATGAGTGCGTATTTTCCGGGTTTTAAATCGGCATAAAAATAACCTGTTCTCCCAGCTGGCATATCGTTTACACCTCCTAAAAAAGTAACTCCACTTGGAGCTGGTGTAATCAACCCTCGTGGGTCTGACCAATCCATCCATTTTTCAAGCGTCTCAAGATCGGCATTTGCATCCAGCCTCACCAAATTCACATCGTGTTGCATAAAGTTTTCATGATGTTTTTGATCTTTATAAAATACTGAGAATACTTGTTGTCCTTTAGTAATGGGTTTGTCGTATACAATTCCATCCGCATTAGAGACGGTAATATTAACAGTAGGTTCTGGTGGTGTATTTCCACTATCTTCCTGAGTCACAATAATAGGCTTAGCCATTCCCATAGAAGTGTGAAACATGCCGTTAGGCATTTTTACATAACATTCCATAATATAATAGCCGGGCTCTAAATGAATGGTTGTAATGGCAGTCTTTTTTGGGCTAACGAGTCCGGAGCCGCCAGAAAAAACAATGTCTCCAAACCATTCTGGCAAAGCTCCAAATGCTGCAAATCCTTCTTTGGGGTTCCCTCGGTTAATAAGTTGCATCCCTTTTTCAAATATTGGAGCGATCTCCTTAATGGTATGCGTAATGTTTTTACCTTCCGGATATTTATCCATTAGGAAAAAATGAGTTTCATTAGATAAGTTTTTATACCTGAAAGTATTCCACCCAGATGGAATCGTGTCTACAGATTTAAATTCCATACTTTCCGTTAAAATTTCAACGAAACGAGGGGTCGAAACAACTGCTGTCGATTCACTTTTGTGAATTTGTATGGGTTTGTTTTTTTCTTTAGTATCATTTTTACAGCTAAAACACAGCGCCATTACCATGAATACTAGAAATAAAGGGCTACTATTGATTTTCATATCTATAATTTTTAAGAATAGTACTAGGTACTGTAAATTAGAAAGTTACAGTTAAATATATGGATTATCTTAATTATTTAGTGTTCTAAAAAAATAATTCGCATCACGTGGGATTTCAGAAATCACTGTGTGTTCATGTTTTTTAAACCAGGATGCATTCAGGCCACGTTCGTGTTCTAAGTTATATTTCCCAATTACCTCCGTTTTTACGAGGTTCCAACCTGGTTTATAGTCAAGATCGTATATTACTGTATTTTCAGCTTCGATTGGGTTTGTTCCATCCCTGCGAACGGTATTCGTTGTTTCTTCAGTTCCTTTCATACTTGCCGGACCATCTACATACACCCACCATATGAGATACCCTTCATCGCCCATGGTTAAAGTACTTTGATTGGTAAGGTTATAGGTTACCTGTACTGAATTCCCTAAAGTCATATTCCCGATCACAGTTCCGTTTTTCACAACCTGCATCGTTGTCTTCCCGAAGTAACCCGTCTCAGGATTATGGGAACGCAGCGAAGTCATAACCTGAATATCGTAAAAGACCAGATTTGCAATATTGCCAACTTTTGTTTCTGTTTGAATGGTTTCAGGTAAGTTCAGTTGTAGGATTCCATCATTACTAATACTACCCACTTCAAGGGTTTCCGGATTGTTTTGAGTGTATCGATACACCATCACTAAATCTACTGTTCCATGTTCCCAGTTTTTAAAGCTATTGTTGGTGCTCATCTGTGTGTTTTTCCAATACCAGTCATCTTGGTCATTAGTATCAGTAGATTCTTTTATTTCAGTTTTTTCTGAGATTTCAGTAACATTAGTTTCAGAAGCTACTTCATTGGTTTGAGAGTTCGTTTTTTCATTACAACTTAAACAAACCAGTATTCCGAAAATTAATACAAGGTGTTTCATCTTTTTAGAATTTTTTCAGTTCACTTAAATCGAGTTCTTTGACAACTTCTTCTAAGCTGTCTTCTGAAAAGTCATGTAGTTCAATATCTACCGCAAACCGGTCTGCATAGAACATAGAAAGACTGTACATTCCACTTGTTTTTACATAGCTTTTTTTAGCTTTTACGCCATCAATTACTACGGTTTTTGTAGAGCCCCACTCGTCTTTAGAATCGTAGTCCATTTTACTAGACATACGGTAAGGACCTACACCACCAGCTCCTCTTTCACCAGCACCATCTATGATCATGACCCGTATTCTTTTGTTCCCAATACTATAGGATGCACTACAGGAGCCCAATCCGGGCATAAAATTTATCTGTGAGGAGGTACGTGGCATTTGGAGTACTGTTTCTGGCAACCAGGATTCCCACTGTTCTTTGGTCAAGTGCTCTTTTGTACGCAATTGCTGAATATTTTTTTCCATCTCTGAAGCTCCCTCTGTAACCTTTTTAGCATTTTTCACGGTCTGAGAGGTATTTTCTATTTCAGATTTCACCTTATTGGTCTCGTTGCCGCAGGAAATTAAGATAGTAACAAGAAATAGGATTGCTGTTGTGTGTTTTAAATACTTCATATTTTTATTTTAAGGGTTAAATTAAGCACAAGGTAAACCCTTACGAAGGGCCTCAATTTGCTGTACTCTTAATGACATAAATTCAGGTGACAGATAGTAACTGAAGTAATCGATGACTTTATAGAAATCCAAACCTTCCTTTTCTGACGATTGCTTATTAGAATAGCCATGAAATCCAGCAGCTGTAAGGAGGTTCTGAATGTCATTCGGATTTCCGAATTTTTCTTCGGCATATTTGAACTTTAGTATTATTCTTAATTTCTTTTCAAGTGCAGCATCTGATTCTTCTGCGTCTCCGTACATATCTCTTAGAATTTCATCAACACGTTCCTGATATGGCCTATCGCTATTATCTTCTCTATATTTAATCATAAACTCTTTTATGTCCTGAATCACAGGATTAAAGTATTCTAGAATCTCAAAACTATACCGCTCTCTGTCGCTATTAAATTCTTCAGGGCAATACATTATGGTTCCGCCCGATAGCACTAATAATGTCTGCGCTTCTAACAAATCTTTTTTAGTTGTACAATCTCCCGTTTCTTCAATGAGCGTCTGCTCTTTAGCCAATGAAAAGGCATGACTTCCCATAATTTCAAGACACCTCCCCACCATAGGCTCATTGCTTAGTTCTAGTAAAGGCCTGGAAAATTCTTCTAGCCCCCTTTGAAAATCCTCCATATCCTGGGCATCTTCTGCTGCATCATCGGCTTCACCTTTTGCCTTTTTCTGAGCTTCATTTGTAACTTCAAAAACACTCCCACCTATTTGCGCATAGAACGTCGTAGGCATCATTAGCCATAAAAAAATTAATAGTGTATATGTTGTTTTCATACTTTTTTATTTACATGGCAGTGCTTTAATTTCCTTTTCAATTTCATTTGCACGTTTCACCATAAATTCTGGCGAGAGGTAGTAAGTAAAATAATCTATTAGCGCCTTAAGTGCTAACTGATAATCATCTCCTTGTTCGTTAGCAATGTCGTACCATATATCTTCATTTTCAGCAAATCCAGAATCCTCCAGGTCTTCAAAATACTCTCGCAACCCGTCGCGTAGCATTTCCAGATTAGTTCTGTACGGATTATTAAAGTAATCTCCAGTGAGTTGATGTCGTCTCATTAATTCGTGGGCCACATCAGATTGTCTTAAACGCTTTGAGGGATCTTTATGATAGAAATCTGGAAAAATAAATAGGGTAATCTCTTCACTGTATTTCACGATATCACTGTATAGTTCATCGGGACAAAAAAACTTCGTTCCAGCAGATAACAGATGTAATGCTTGCGCCTCAAGCAATTCCTTTTTCACCTTGCACTCTTCAGCCCTTACGACAAGACCTTGATGCCTAAATAATTGATAACCATGATTTACCATGATACTGAGACAGTTCTCGATCATGGGCTTGTCACTTACTTTTATTAGCTCTTCTGAGAAAACACTCAACCCTTTTTCAAAATTTTCCAGATCTTCAGCCTCTTGAGCTTCATCGGCTGCATTATCAGCTTCTCCTTTTGCCTCATTTTGCGCTTTCTTTACAGTTTCAAAAACACTGCCTCCAACTTGCGCATTGGCAAAAAAGGGCGCTGTAAAGCATAGGAATGCTACTATATATAAATGTTTCATCGTTTTTGTATAATAAGGATAATACATATTATTAATAATCGGCTTTGTTAATGGAAAATTTCTTTTCTTCCAGGTTGGTACAAATCATATGGACGTTATCGCGTTTGCGTTTGTTAGAGATGTACTCCATTTCCATCATCATAGAATTTTCGTCAAAAGGAATAGTGGCATTGTATCCCGACTTGGGCATTTGCTCGATACTGGAGAATACGCCCACAAAACTCACGGGCGTCTCATTGGTGATGTAAAACTTACTTACCCCGTCTTCTTGTGTAATTTGGTAGCCCTTACAGTTGTATCCTAAAATTGTTTTGCTGGGTAGCGGTGTAATGTCCACATCTTCCTGGTTGGTATCGTTTTTTGACATTTCCTGTAGGGCTGCTTCGTCAAAAGGCATGCGGGTTTTCATCGCCATTTTCTGTTGGCCGTTGTCCATAAACGTAACCATGGCTTGGTTTTCCATATCGTATACAATTACACTATTGGCCTTGTCATCGGTAATGGCATTTCCAAAGTAACTCGCATCAGGTTGTATGTAATATTTCATGTCCATGACATCCTTTTTGGTTGTCAATTTCATATCCATGACGTACTGAAACTCGTACGAATCTGGTATGCCTTCAAACCCCCTCCAAATATGGACATCACGCTTTTTTCGGCTGCTGCTTTTTCTTCGTCCGTAGGTTCTTCTTTTTCTTTTTTCTTGTCTCCTTTAATGACACCGTCTATGGTCTTATCGGTTTCTTTAGAGACTTCTCGGTCTGTTTTATTGAGTACCGTTTGCTCTACGGCGTTTTCGGCTTTTTTCTTTAGTTTTTTAAAAAATTGCGCGTTGGCATGTGTTCCTATTAAAAGTAGCGTTAAAAGAAGAAATGTGTGTTTCGTTTTCATAATAAGTTTTTTATTTCATTTTTTATTTTAAATAGTATAAAGCTCTAAAACAACGATTATTAGCGTATAACATATGTAACAACGTATAGCAACTATGTACGAAAGGGTACCAGAGCAACACTGCTGTCAAAAAGATAGTTTGCTTAACGCTATTTCCGCTGATTTCAATATCTTTAAATATAGTTCTGGAAGAAGTATTTCGATTGTATAAAACGGACATACAAACATTACCTAATCAAAAAAGAAAAAAATGATCAAAGATTTTGCGAATAGACTGGATTATAACATCCCTAGTCATCTTAAGAGAATGGTTATGGGAATACTAACTGGAGAAACAAAAGAACCTATATCATTATCCGGACAACCTATGTATGCCACGGGGTTCCCACTGTTAGTATACTCTCAGGGTGAAGTACCCCATTTTAGGGTGAACGATACACCCCTTATTCCTGAATCGAATTTAAATGTCGCTGGGCAAATTGGAAATATCCCTATAACTTTCAGTTTGAAAGGTATTTTTGGGTTAACAGGTATTATACTTCATCCCACTGCTGCTTACTATTTATTTCATAAACCTGGAATACATTTTTTAAACACCTGGGAGTCGCATGAAAAAGCATCGCCCATCGATAGCCAACCTTTGTACAATAATTTATCACAAACCAATGAAGTTAACACTCGGGTAGCTCTTTTGTTAGATTTTATAACTGAGCTTCAGAAGAACCAATTACCCGCTATACCATGGTTAGATCGTGCTCTTGACAAGATTTTTGAAACTGGAGGTATTATTGAACAATCTAAAATAGCTGAACAAGCTGGTGTAAGTCTTCGTCACTTTAGACGCGTATTTAAGAAAGTGGTAGGGCTATCTCCTAAGTATTATTGTAAAGTGATACAGCTTAATACAGTCTTCGAACTATTAAATACCTCTAACACCGAAAAGTTACATCATTTGGCTTTAGATTGTGGATATTACGACCAGTCTCATTTTATACGAGACTTTAATAATTTTATAAAAACAAGCCCCGAAAATTTCCTAAACGGAAAATATTCTTACTTAAAAACGTATTTAGGACGCCATACATAACATTTATTTGCTACTATGAAAGAGTAGATTTAATGGCATCCACCATCATTTTGGCTCTAGCCCGAGTCTCTGCTTCACTCCAGCCAATTTTCACCAGCGAAGAAACCGTACGTCCCATCCAGGCGTCACTTTTACTGAAATCGGTATTATTTAAATCCTGCATTTGCGCTTTTACTTCGGAAGAAAGAGTTCCTAAACTTTTCAGATCACGAAGGTGCTCCCAGCCATTAATGTAATGCCAGTTATTTTTAAACCAGTAAAAACAAGCATCCACTCCATTTGCTGAAAGTGCTTTATGCGCTTTTTCGGCTAATTCCTGTGTTGGCAAAAAGAAGTTTACAAAGCTGTAATTTTCTACACCGCCTTCAGGAACACGTCTAAAAGTAACCCCTTCTATAGTGGCTAACGCCTCCCTCATAATCCTGTAGTTTCGTTCCTGAGTTTTAAGGATTCCGTCTAATTTATCCAACTGCGCTAGCCCTACCGCAGCATTTAATTCAGAAATTCTAAAATTATATCCTAAGAATGGGTGTGTTTCTGCCCCGCGGTCATTCCCTACATGGTCGTGCCCATGGTCATGATAATGGTCTGCATTCAGTTTATATGTTTTAGAATTGGTAATGATCCCACCGCCTTCACCACAGGTAATGGTCTTTACATAATCGAACGAAAAACAGCCCAGATCGCCAAAACTTCCTAGAGGTTTTCCTTCGTAAGAACCACCAATAGCCTGACAAGCGTCTTCTAACAACAGCAAATTATGCTTGTCGCAAATGGCTTTTAAAGCACCTAAGTCTGCCATAGAGCCACACATATGAACGGGCATGATGCATTTGGTCTTTGGTGTAATCGCAGCTTCCACTGCAGCTGGATCTAAGGTTAAGGTATCGTCAATATCTACTAACACTGGAACTGCTCCTAACATCATAATGCTTTCAAAACTAGCTACAAATGTGAAGGTGGGCATAATCACTTCATCCCCGGCACCTATTCCTGCGGCGGCCAGAGCGATTGTTAAGGCAGAAGTACCGCTGGATACTAATTGACAATGCGCACTTTGCATACGCTCTGCAAAAGCAATTTCAAACTCCCTTGCTTTCCAGTGGTTGTTGCGCATACCATCAAAGCCATACCGCATAAGTACTCCGGTTTCCAATACATCGTTTACTTGTTTGCGCTCTTCTGAGCCAAAAATTTCAAATCCAGGCATAATTTTCTAAAATTCCAAATTAATAAATACCAATTCCTAAGCGAAAGCGGTTCTTATTATAAGATACTGGCAAAGGTAAAGGTTGCGCTTTGGGTATGCAATACTAAAATTAGATGTATAAGGTATGAACAACGAATGAAAGGCAGATAAGTATTCAATGCTACTTTAACAAGGTTACTTCTACATTTTCCGTTTCAATTTTAGAAAGCAATTCCAGTTTGTTGTTCTGAAACAGGGAGTCTAAATCGGTTAGCGGGGTTTCGAGACTAGTTGGTTTGTAATTGTTATAATCTACAAACCGAATTCCTTCCACAACTCTTGGATTGTAAGCCTCTCTAAACCGTATACCACCGCCATTTACAGCATAGCTATAGGCAAGATAATCTACATGAAAAGTGCTTTTATCTACCCAATACACAAAGGTGTCCTCAAAATCGGTGCCGCCTCCTTCTTCGCTAAAGGTCACCCCTATTTCATAATATTCTTTGTCTTTAATTACTGCTTCTCCAAGCAGTTCTTTATTTGCTGCAGCAGCGTTTAACCCATATGGTAATTGTGCAAAATAATGAACCGAGTTTACACTTTCAGCATATTTATTGGCGGTAGTATCTGCAAGTTGCTGAAGCGAATCGTTTATAAAACGTGAAAATCCTTTATTGTTTATAACATCCCGCACACTCCCTGTAGAATCTATAAAATTTCTTTCGTATTGAAAGTTACCACCTTGCCGGGTACTTTTATACTTTACTTTTCTGAAAACAAACTCAATTGCTGCATCATCGCAATTACCTTTACACGCTTCTGCAATTGCTTTATCAATAATACCATTGGCGGTTATTGCTTCTCTTTCATTACAAGCAACAAAAAGGATTGACAGCAGTAAAATGTAATAAATTTTCATACGTTATATTTGTAACAAAGGTACGCAATAGGTCACTTATTTTCTGTGAACCTTTCAAAATAAGTTATGATGAAAAAAATAGTTTTACTGATTTTACTTACTGTTATTTCAGCGTCGGTTTTTGCTCAAAACAAAAAAAATGTGCTGGCACTCACCAAGCTTCAGGATTATTACAATGCAGGTAAAAACGATTCTATCCATGGCATGCTTAGCGAGTCTTTTCAGCAAAAAGTAAGCCCTGCGGCAATGCATCAATTGCTTTCAACGTTTCAGAAAAACTTCGGAAACTTTACCTCTTTTAGTTTTGTAGAAGGTCAGGATGGTAGAGATACTTTTATAGGAACTTTTGAGAATGGACGACAAAACATAGCTGTTTATGTAAATGAACATAATAAAGTGGCCGGATTACTTTTTAAACCTATTGAAAGTGATGAACCCGCCAAATTTGAAAGAAACAGCACAAAACTACAACTTCCCTTTGATGGTGAATGGATGACCTATTGGGGAGGTACCGAAAAAAGACAAAACTACCACGTCACCACAAGAGTGCAACAAGGTGCTTTCGACTTCCTTAAATTAGGGAAAAATAATCGCTCCTACCAACGCAGTGGAACAAGAAACGAAGATTATTACGCTTTTGGACAACCGCTGTACGCAGTTTGTGATGCTGTAGTGCATGAAGTAAACACTGGGGTTGAAGACAACCGACCCGCAATAATGAACCCATCTCAGCCTCTTGGAAACAGTATTATGCTTAAGACTGCAAATAACGAATACATTGTCTATGCACATCTGGAACAAGGAACTATAGCCGTTAAAGCCGGCGATACAGTAACAAAAGGACAATACCTGGGCAACTGTGGTAATTCAGGGAACTCCAGTGAGGCGCATTTGCATTTACACATCCAGGATGGCCCCAACCTAATGACAGCCGCAGGAGCCAGATGCTTTTTTGAAGAAGTGATGGTGAATGGTGAGTTAAAGCAGGACTACAGTCCTGTGAAGTATGACAGGGTTTCGGCACCTGAAAATTAAAAAACCCATTAAGTCTTTCATCCCCTGCCCTTCTCCTGCTGATAAGAGAGTCCTAAATTTAAAGCACACCATTCGTACTTCATACATCTAAAATTGTACTTTTGTAAGCTTATGAGTCTTCAGAAAAACGTTAAAATAAAAAATAAGAAAGCTAAGTTTACCTACGAGCTGTTAGATACCTATACAGCTGGGATTGTTCTGGCAGGTACAGAGATTAAAGCCATAAGGGAAGGAAAAGCCAGCATTGCCGAAAGTTTTTGTGAGTTTAATGATCATGGAGAATTATTCGTAATTAATATGACGGTACAGGAATACTCCCACGCCACGCACTTTAACCACAACCCAAAGAGCGAACGTAAATTACTCCTCAATAAAAATGAGCTAAAAAAACTGGAGAAAGAAGTCCGAAACAGTGGATTGACTATTGTTCCCTTGTTGCTTTTTACAAACGATAGAGGGCTGGCAAAATTAAAAATCTCCTTAGCCCGCGGTAAAAAACAATTCGACAAAAGGGAAGCCATTAAAGACCGTGACAGCAAGCGAAACCTAAGCCGAATTAAAAAAGCATTTAACAATTAGATGCTAGCTATATTATGTAAGGTAGATGAATCAAACGATTTTTCAAATCAGCAAAATGGATTGCCCTTCGGAAGAAAACTTAATCCGAATAAAACTAGAGGGCATTGCCAGCATTGCACATCTGGAATTTGATATTCCCAACCGTACACTAGCAGTATTTCATAAAGGGGAAACCCAGGAGATTGAAAACGCCATACACGATCTGAAGTTAGACGGTAAAAAAATCACCACAGAAAAAGCCACCCAGACACATTTTAAAGAAGACACCAACCAAAAAAAATTACTCTGGGCTGTCCTGATTATAAATTTTAGTTTTTTTATTATTGAAATGACTACTGGAATCATTTCAAAATCTATGGGGTTAGTGGCAGACAGTCTGGATATGCTCGCCGACAGCTTTGTGTATGGAATTAGTTTAATCGCCGTTGGTGGAACTATAGTAAAAAAGAAGAAAGTTGCGAAAATTGCGGGCTATTTTCAATTACTACTAGCGTGTATTGGTTTTATAGAAGTTTTACGACGATTTTTTGGAGCAGAAAAAATACCGGATTTTTCAACTATGATTATCGTTTCATTTTTTGCATTAATAGCAAACGGGCTGTGTTTATATCTGCTTCAAAAATCTAAACGAAAGGAAGATGCGCATATAAAAGCAAGCATGATATTTACTTCCAATGACGTTATAATAAATCTGGGGATAATAATTGCAGGAGTTTTGGTGCACTGGTTGCATTCCAGCACACCCGATTTAATAATTGGAAGTATTGTTTTTGTGCTGGTTGTGCAAGGTGCCATCAGGATCTTAAAATTGAGTTCTTAACTAAAACTGAGTGAAATTTAAATAATAAAGTAACAGACACAATTAACCTTCGTCTCTATTCAAAACTACTAACAGGTATGAACAAATTTTTCCTCCTTCTCCTTTTTTTGACAAGCGCAGTTTCACAAGCCCAGATCGTTGGTAAAATAACCGATACCAAAGGTGAGCCACTGGCCTTTGTAAATATTTATCTGGAGGAAAGCTATGTGGGGACAACCTCTAACGATGAAGGAAATTACGAACTTAACGTTACTGAATCTGGCGACTATACTATAATCTATCAGTTTTTAGGTTTTAAAACGGTTAAGAAAGAAGTTTCCATTAGCTCTTTTCCACATATTATGAATGTTTCTTTAGCTGAAGAATCTGTTAGCCTGGATGAGGTGGTGATAGATGCTTCCGAAGACCCTGCATACCGGATTATTAGAGAAGCCATTGCAAAGCGAAAAATTAACCTCGATAAAATTTCAGAATACAAAGCAGATTTTTACTCAAGAGGGCTGTGGCGTGTAGAAGACCTACCCGAAAAAATTCTTGGGCAGGAAGTAGGCGACCTCGACGGACAACTGGATTCAACAAGAACCGGAATTATTTATCTCTCTGAAACTATAAGTGAAATTGCTTTTCAAAAACCAGACGATTTCAAAGAAAAAATTATTGCAAGTAAAGTGAGTGGAAATGATAATGGTTTCAGCTTTAATAGTGCGCAGGATGCTAATTTTTCATTTTATGAAAACACTACGGACATAAATGCCTCTATAGTTTCTCCCATTGCTGAAAGTGCGCTTTCTTATTACCGCTACAAACTGGACGGTGTTTTTTATGAAGGGTCTAAACTCATCAATAAAATTAAAGTAACTCCCAAGCGTCCTAAAGACCGGGTATGGGAAGGTTTTATCTATATTGTAGAAGACGACTGGCAGCTTTATGGGGTAGAGCTTACTACAACGGGAGCCGCGATACAGGTACCTATGGTAACGCAACTACTCTTTAAACAAAACTTTAAGTACGACCCGGAAAAAGATTTCTGGGTAAAGCTATCGCAAACCATCGATTTTGGGTTTAGCTTTATTGGTTTTAAAGGGGACGGTAGGTTTATTGCCGTATACAGTAACTACGACTTTAATCCAGATTTTGATAAAAAATCCTTTACCAATGAGGTCCTTTCTTTTGAGCCAGAAGCCAACAAAAAAGACAGCCTGTTCTGGAGAGGTACCCGCCCTGTCCCGCTAACCGATGAGGAACTCAATGATTACATTAAAAAAGACAGCATTCAGATCCTTCGGAAATCTGAAACCTATTTAGATTCTATTGATGGAGTGAGCAATGCATTTAAAATTTTAGACCCCATTACAGGCTACACCTATAAAAACAGCTACGATACATGGCAACTAAGTTATAACGGTCCTTTTCCAAAAGTAAATTTTAATACTGTACAAGGCTGGAATGGTGGAGCGGGTCTCTCCTATTTCAGCTGGAAAGATGACAATCGTACCAATTGGTTTTCGGCAAACTTAAATGCCAATTATGGTATAGCCGAAGACCGACTTAGATTTGTAGGGAGCCTCACCAGAAATTTTAACCGTACCAACCGTTTGCGATTGGGCGTTTATGGCGGAAGTAGGGTACAGCAGTTTAACGGGGCACAGCCAATTTCAGAATTAGTGAATACGGTATCTTCCCTCTTTTTTGAACGGAATTATATGAAAGTGTACGACCTCACATTTGCGGGTGCGACGTATAGTCAAGAATTATTTAACGGATTGCGATTGTTTACAAATTTCAGTTACCAGGAACGAAAACCATTATTTAATAACACAGACTATGTAACGCTCCCTAATGATGATGTAGACTATACCTCCAACAACCCGCTAGATGCACAGGACTTTACAAATGCTGGGGTGGTGGAACATTCTATTTTTAAAAGTTCGATAACGGCAGATATCACCTTCGGCCAAAAATATATGACCTATCCCGATGGAAAATATAATTTAGGAAACGAAAAATATCCTGCGCTTTCGGTAACTTTTGAAAATGGCTTGGGTGGCTCCATAGACGGATACGACTATAGCCAGTTAAGTGCACGGCTCTCACAGCGTGTAAATACAGGTAATAAAGGGGAGTTTGTATACAATTTAAAAGGTGGAACTTTTTTTAACGGAGATGATATTAGCTTTGTAGATTACCAGCATTTTAATGGTAACCAGACACGCATTGGGACGTCAGGAAACTATACCAATGTATTCAATTTACTGCCTTATTACGATCTAAGCACCAATCAGAGTTATTTTGAAGGACATCTGGAACATGATTTTAAAGGCTGGATCTTAGGAAAGATACCAGGAATCAATCAGTTAAATTTCAACCTGGTTGCTGGTGCACATCTTTTAAGCATTGATGGCAATAAGCCGTATCAGGAAGTTTCGATTGGAATAGATAATCTGGGTTGGGGGAAATTCAGGTTTCTTCGGTTAGACTATGTGAAATCGTTTTACAACGGCGGAACCGATGGCGCGTTCGTGTTTGGGCTGAAATTTCTGAATTTTATTGATTAGAAAAGAGAAGAAAGAGAAAAGATTAATTTTTCTTTAATTCTTATCTTCCAACAAAGGTACAAACCTGAATTCGCCGAACTCTTCTTTTTCAAAGTTGGTAGGAGATGTTCTTGTAAAAACAGTCATTATTTGAACTTTTTCTCCTACAGGAATTACCAGCTTGCCTCCTACTTTCAATTGAGACAGTAAAGGTTTGGGAACAAAAGGAGCTCCTGCAGTAACAATAATTCCGTCAAACGGAGCAGCTTCTGGCAAGCCTTTATAGCCATCTCCAAAGATTAGTTTTTTTGGCCGGTAGCCCAATTTTGGAAGAAATCGTTTCGTAATTTTAAACAGTTCGTTTTGTCGTTCAATAGAATACACCTGGGTTCCCATTTCCAGCAAAACAGCAGTTTGATAGCCACTTCCCGTACCAATTTCCAAGACGGTGTCCCCTTTCTTAACATTCAGTAATTCGGTCTGTCTGGCTACGGTGTAGGGTTGCGAGATGGTTTGATCTGCTGCAATGGGAAACGCTTTGTCTACATAGGCGTGATCCAGAAAGCTGGAGTCCATAAATAAATGCCTTGGGATTTTATTTACAGCTGCCAACACTTCTGTATTCACTATTCCCTTTTTTTGAAGAGTTTTTACCAGCTTTTTACGAAGTCCCTGATGTATAAAAGTGTCTTTCATTATCACAAATTACGGAAACAAAAATGCAACTCGCAAGAACTGTTTTTTTAAATTCATTTGAGTCTGGTATGACTTTGGCGTTGTTCAAAATCTAAGTATCTTTCAACGCTATATTTTTACCTATGAAATCTGTTTTTCTTCTTCTTTTTGCCTTCAGTTTTGGTGTATGCCAGTCACAGGAATTTACCCGTGCGGACACCCTTCGCGGAAGTATTACCCCAGAACGCGCCTGGTGGGATGTGTTGTATTATGACCTTGATGTGGAGGTTTCACCCGAAGATAAATTTATAAAAGGAAGTACTACCATTACTTACAAAGTTTTGGACAAGCCACAGCGAATGCAGCTAGATTTACAAGCGCCCATGACAATTGATAAAATTGTTCAGGATGGGGAAGAAGTATCGTTTACATCAGAAGGAGCTGTTCATTTTGTTACCCTTCAGCAAAAACAGAAAAAAGGAAAAGAACGTGCTGTTACCATTTATTTTTCAGGAAAACCACGAGAAGCCAAAAACGCACCCTGGGATGGTGGCTGGTCCTGGAAAAAAGATGACAACGACACCCATTTTATAGCTACCAGTAACCAAGGGATTGGTGCCAGTATCTGGTGGCCCAATAAAGACCATGCGTATGACGAACCCGACAACGGAGCTACAGTTAAAATTACAGCACCAAAAGAGTTGGTTTCTGTCGCTAACGGACGTATGACCAAGCGCATTGAAAACGAAGAAACCACTACCTACGAGTGGAAGGTTGTGAATCCAATTAATAATTATGGGATCAATATTAATATTGGAGACTATGTAAACTTCAATGAAAAATACGAAGGGTTACAAGGTTCTCTGGACCTGGATTACTGGGTACTTCGTGATAATCTTGAAAAAGCAAAAGAGCAGTTTAAACAAGCTCCAAAAATGATGCAGGCGTTCGAACATTGGTTTGGTCCCTACCCTTTTTATGAAGATAGTTTTAAGCTTGTGGAAGTGCCGTATCTGGGAATGGAGCACCAAAGCAGCGTTACCTATGGTAACAAGTATGAAAACGGCTATTTAGGTCGTGATCTAAGTGGGACCGGCTGGGGACTGAAATTTGACTTTATTATTATTCACGAAGCGGGACACGAGTGGTTTGCCAACAACATTACCCATAAGGACGTTGCTGATATGTGGATACACGAAGGGTTTACTGCGTATTCTGAAAGTTTGTATCTAGACTATCACTTTGGAAAAGAAGCCGCAGCAGACTATGTAATTGGCACCAGAAGAAGTATTCAAAATGATCGCCCGCTCATTGGAATCTATAATGTACACCAGGAAGGAAGCAGCGATATGTATTACAAGGGGGCAAATATTTTGCACACCCTTCGAACCTGGATCGACGATGATAAAAAATGGCGTGAAATTTTAACAGGATTAAACACACATTTTCGCCATCAAACCATTACCAGCAATCAACTGGAGAACTACATTGCTAAGCAATCCGGATTAGATCTAAAAGCATTCTGGGAGCAGTATTTACGAACCACCAAAGTCCCGAAATTAGTATACAAAGTGAATGGAAACTCAATGGAATACAGGTATGAAAATGTTGTTGAAGGGTTTAGTATGCCGCTTACAGTTGTAGTAAACGGTGAAAAACAACAATTAAAACCAACAACTATTTGGCAAACAGTTTCTACTACTACTCCAATAAATAATGTTTCCTTGCAGAGAGATTTTTATGTAGAAGCGGTAAAAAAGAACTAGCCTTATAGTTTCTTAGCCTCATTCCAATACACATCCATCTCAGCAAGGGTCATATCTTTCATAGCTTTTCCTTGCTCTTTTGCTTTGCCTTCTAAATACTGAAAGCGTTTGATAAACTTTTTATTGGTACGTTCCAGGGCATTTTCAGGATCTACTTTCAGGAAACGGGCGTAGTTGATCATAGAGAACAGCACATCACCGAATTCTTGTTCTATTTTTTCCTGGTTATTTTCGGAAACCTCGTGTTGTAGTTCAGCAAGTTCTTCCTGTAGTTTTTCAAAAACTTGTTGAGGCTCTTCCCAATCAAATCCCACTCCTGCTACTTTGTCCTGTATTCTATTCGCTTTTACCAACGCCGGCAATGATCTTGGGACTCCTTCCAACACACTTTTTTTGCCTTCTTTCAGCTTTAAGTTTTCCCAGTTTTGCTTTACTTCTTCTTCGTCAGCCACCTCAACATCGCCATAAATATGCGGGTGGCGGGAAATAAGTTTGTCGCAGATTTCATTGGCAACATCGGCCATATCGAAGTCGTTGGTTTCACTCCCTATTTTGGCATAAAAAACAATATGGAGCAGTAAATCCCCCAGTTCTTTTTTAACTTCATCCAGGTCATTTTCAAGAATAGCGTCCCCCAGCTCATAAGTTTCTTCTATGGTTAAATGCCGGAGTGTTTCCATAGTTTGCTTACGGTCCCATGGGCATTGTTCGCGGAGTTCATCCATAATAGTAAGGAGACGGTCGTATGCGGCGAGTTGTTTTTTTCTTGAATTCATATAGGGTAAAAATAAAAATTCATCTGCTACGATGTAACAAATGAATTTTTAGTTATGAAAATTGTATTAACTAAAGACTACTCTTCTTCAGAAGATGTAGCTTCTTTATCATTAGTTTCTTCTTCAGAAAAATCTGTCACCCCGTTTTTTTGAAGTAGGTTATACCATTGCACTACTTTTTTAATGTCGCTTGGGTATACTCTGTCTTCATCGTAATCCGGAAGCACTTCGAAGAAAAATTCTTCTAGTTCTACTTTGGGTACCTTATGATTAATGGTTTGCCCACCGTTTTCCTTTTCTGAAATTTTCTTAAAAACTTCTCGTAGTGGTAACTCTTCAGTCAAGGTATAAATGGCGATTTCGCTCAACAAACTCACATTGTCACGAGCACCAACGCTTATCTTTTTCCCGTCTATAAGTGACTCGGCTAAGAAGCCGTTACGGGTTTGCGTTTTTAATTTGTATAGTCCTGGCTTGCCAGAAATTGAAAGGATTTTTTCTAAACTCATAAATCTTGGTATGCTATTTTTTTATGTAAGGTTGCAAAGATGCAGGGTTTGGACTTTTTGTGCAAGAATGTTAACGTTTCTTTTTTGCCATCGGAAATTTCATACGATAAGCGACATCTGTTTTTCCTTTTGAAATATTTGTCAACTTGCTTTTAAGTAAACGCTTTTTTAGTACTGAAAGTTTATCGGTAAATAAAATTCCTTCAATATGATCGTATTCGTGTTGGATGATGCGCGCTATAAGTCCGCCGTATGTTTCAGTTTGTTTCTCCAGATTTTCATCCTGATACTCAATCGTAATTTTCGGTTTTCTGAAAACGTCTTCATTAATATTTGGGATACTTAAACACCCCTCATTAAAAACCCATTCGTCACCTTCTTCCTCAACGATCTTCGCATTAATAAACACTTTTTTAAAATTGGCGCAAGCTTCGCGTTCTTCTTCGGTAAGCTCTTCATCGTCTCCAAACGGAGAAGCATCCACTATAAATAAACGAATAGCCAAGCCAACCTGTGGTGCCGCTAAGCCTATACCCCGCGCACCATACATTGTTTCAAACATATTTTCAATAAGCGCATCCAGCTTAGGATAATCTTCACTAATGGCAGTTGCTTTTTTTCTTAACACGGGATCGCCGTAGGCTACAATTGGGAGTATCATTTAAAATTTTTAAGATTTAAGGTATTATTAAAATTATTTATTACCTCGATTTAGGTTTTTTTCTGTTGTTTTTCTTGATGTGATAAAGATTTTGGTAAATTTCATTAAATACCTAATCCTACTTATAAAGTTCAAGGCTGTGTCTAATCAAATTAAACATTATGCCTTAAAACCTTACGCATTATAAAGATATTGTTGAAGAATAATCGTTGCACTAATTTCATCCAGCAGTGCTTTATTCCTTCGTTGTTTCTTATTTAGACCGCTGTCTATCATGGTCTGAAAGGCCATTTTACTTGTATACCGTTCGTCTACACGTTTTACGGGCATGGCAGGAAATTCTTTTGTAAATACCTCTAAAAATTTCTTGATCTCAGTTTCTACACCGCTTGCTGCTCCGTCTTTTTGTGTGGGTTCTCCAACTAAAACAAGTTCCACCTTTTCGTTTTCAAAATACTTTTTCAAATAATCGATTAACGTTGGTGTCGCCACTGTGTCCAACCCTGAAGCTATTAACTGCAACTCGTCTGTTACAGCGATACCCGTTCGCTTGGTTCCAAAGTCAATTGCTAAGATGCGTGCCATATTCGGGTGCAAAAATAAGGGTTTTATTTTAGAATAAAGACCCGCCGGTACCGAAAAGGCACGTTCGGGCAGGCCGCTGCACTCAAATAGGAAAGACCCATTGCTGAAAGCAATAATTATAAAAAATGAAGTTTCACAAGGAAAGGTAGCTGCATATTTTATTGAATATTGTGGCAAACAAATTTTAAATAAAATGTATCGAAGCTATTTGTATTTCTGAAGCACCTGTAATACGTCTCCGCGCTTTATTTTTCCAGTTTCGGTATACGCAAAACGAGAAAGGCGGTATACTTTTCTGGGGCGTTCGTAAGGCTCTAAAATTTTAAAAGCCTGTTTAAAATCCGGGGTGTCATTTTCACTGCCTTCGTAAATTAAAATGATTCGTTCTCCGAATTGCTCGTCCTTTTCTGAAGCTATAATGAAGGGCAATTGAATAGCATCTGAAAGCTTCGCTTCCACATGTTCGGGAAACAGTTTTACACCCCCGCTGTTAATCACATTGTCCCACCTGCCCTGCCATACAAAAGAGCTAGGCGATTTTAACTCGACCAGATCATTTGTCACGACAATTTCTTCTGAAATTTTAGGCGCGTGAATGAGCAAGCAACCGCGATCGTCCTGCGAAAATTTCACATCCGGCAAGGCGCTGTACGCTTCGCTTTTGGCAAAGCCATTTATGCGTCTTACCGCAATATGAGTAATGGTTTCTGTCATTCCGTAGGTAGCAAAAGCCTCTACATCTATGTCCTGTAATTGAGCTTCTAGCGTTGTTGAAATTGCCCCTCCACCAATGATCACCTTTTTTACCTTAGGTAATGCAGCTAAGGAATGTGCTACCTGATAGGGCACCATCGCCACAAAATCATAGTCGTTATCATATTCTACCAAAGCATCTTTCGCAGGTTGTACTACGTGTAAATCCCACCCTAAAACCATTGCCCGCACCACCATCATTTTTCCCGCGATAAAATCGGCCGGAATACATAATAAGGCTTTGGTACCGCTTCCTGTTTTAAAATAGGCTCCGGTTGCTTTGGCGCTGTTTACCATTTGCTGTTTCGTAAGCACTATTTTTTTTGGCTTTCCTGTAGAGCCTGAAGTTTTTACAACTACCTCTTCGGTAAAATCCAACCACTTTTCAATAAATTGGGCAACGCTCACTTCTTGTTCGTTTCCTTCATGTAAAAGGTCATCGGTAAAGTTCAATACTTCTTCAGGGGAAGAAAAATCGAGGCCGTTGAGCTTGAAGGCAGGATGAAGTGTGAGTGAGGTTGGTTTCAAAATACGTTTGTTTAGTTCAATTCTGCGGGTGCTTCTGGAGGGG
>CENR01003138.1_pt1 | contig 27284 bp, 33 predicted proteins | sample 530181 | NCBI WGS metagenome assembly CENR01 (sample SAMEA2619677, study PRJEB7988) | marine metagenome | biome: marine biome (ENVO:00000447); feature: surface water layer (ENVO:00002042); material: "saline water (ENVO:00002010), including plankton (ENVO:xxxxxxxx)" | depth 5 m | reverse complement strand
GGAAGAGCATCAGACATCTCGAGAGATGAAATCAAATTCAGCAAATTCATTAAGAGATTAAGAAAGCAATTTTCAGAGTTGTTTAATGAGATACTCAGAGTACAATTGGTACTTAAAGGTGTATGTACGACAAAAGAATTTGAAGAGATGAGACAATACATATCTTATGATTTCTTAAAAGATATGCACTTTGATAAGTTAAAGCAAGTTGAGTTGCTTAATGATCAGTTAAATGTTTTGAGAGATGCATCTGAATATGTAGGAAAATACTTCTCTGTCGAGTATGTTAGAAAAGTTATTCTTGGTCAAACCGAAGAAGACATTGCTCGTATTGATAGAGAGATAATGGATGAAATAGAAAAATCACAAATAAAATCTCAAGATGATTTGGATTGGAGATCAGGTGAACCTATGGAGTCATTTGATCTAGACTTAGATGATTCTGAGAAAGATGTTTTGAGAATAAATAACCAAGTGTCGATGAAAGATTAATATGCCGTTACCGTATAGTAAACAAGAGTTAGCAGATTGGATTTTACGTAGACTTGGCGCGCCAGTTATAAACGTAGAGATTGCAGATGTGCAACTTGAGGATTGTATAGATGAGGCTGTACAATTTTTTCATCAATATCATTATGATGGTACACTCAGATCTTTCAGAACAATAAAAGTTGATTCAAACTTATTAGATAGAAACAAAAGAATACATCAAAACCTAACAGCAGAGATGTTTGATTCTGATATCATTAGTACTTATCGTATTGGTGATAGAGTTATGTATAAGAAAGATAATGTACAAGGAAAAAGAATATACATTAAGCATGACTCAGATTCTGATATGGATGGTTTTAACAAATACTTTAAAGAAGAAAATGTTTTATTAGAAGAAGAAAATATTACTATTACCGAAACAGGTCAGATTGGTATACGTATACCAGATGACATTTACTCGGTCACAAAAGTTTCAAAGGTTGACTCGTTTACACATGCAGGTATGTTTAATTTTGAATACCAATACTTTTTGAACAACTTTGATATGTTCTATGGTACTGCACAAGGAACTGGTCTATCTAATTATTACACACAAAAATTGAATGTTGAACATATTGATTTTCTACTTAACACTATGCCAGCTATAAGATTTAATGCTTACAAAAGTAGATTGTACTTAGATGTTGATTGGGATAGGATTAGTAAGGGTAGAGGAAGAGGAGATTTTTATCTACTTTGTGAAGTTTATGAGGTTGCTGACCCAGAAACGACAGGTGAAGTTTATAAAAATACGTGGTTGAAAAGATATGCAACTGCGTTATCAAAGCAGCAATGGGGTTCTAATTTGAAGAAATATCAGAACACAGAACTACCAGGTGGTGTACAATTAGACGGTCAGGGCCTATGGCAAGAAGCGACTACCGAGATCCAAGAGCTTGAAGAAGAGTTAAAGAACTCTACTCTCGAAATGGATTCAATACTATGGGGATGAAATAATAAATAAATCATGGTTAATATTAAAGATTTTTTAAATGACGATAACCAAGACGAGTTTAACACTCACGTTAAAGGTGAGATTAACAGTCGTATTATGATGAAACTCGAAGACATGAAACGGGAAATGGCCAAAGATTTTTTGAAGAGAGATGATGAAAATGAATCTCATTGAGTGGAAAAAATATCAAACTCTTACCATGAGAGAAGAGTTGAAGAGCCAAATGAAAGATGGTTTTGACTTTACAAATCATTTTCTGTTTTCTGAAGATGCTCTTGAAGAAATGAGACAAGAAGCTCTTATTGAATCTTTTGATGAAGTTGTAGAGTTTGATGATGAGTTTGAAATCGATGTTCCATTGATTGAGAAACATACAGAGGTTCAAGAGGTCTTTGATTTTGCTCCTGACCAAGATGGTTCTGTAATGGATCTTGTCTTTGAATTTGATTTGTCAGTTATGGATCCATCAGTCAAAAGTTTAACTGCTTTGAAAGAATTATTGTTCGCTGAAGACTATGAGATGGAAATTATTCATAGTGATAAAGATGACGAAACGGTTACTGAAGATAGAGCAAAGGTAATTTTCAAAAGATCAAAGGGTGAGATCAAAAAGAAAAAAATATGTGGTCCTGGAATGAGATTGGCTGGTAACAGATGTATTCCACAAACAGGAACACAAAAAGCAAAAGAGCGCCGCAAAGGTATCAAACTCAAGAGAGCTAAAAAGGCTATGGGTTCTGGTAAGAAGAAGAAGGCAGCTCTAAGAGGTAGAATTACCAAACGTAGAGTTAAGGGTAGATCTAGAGCTCTAGGTAACACAATTAATTAAGGAATAATAAAATGGCTAAGCAGATGATCGCAAAACAAATGGGTAACAATGGATCTACTCCTGGTAATAGAGTAGTGTGGCACATTTGGGGTGCTAACGAAGGCTTAAGAGATAGCGAGTTTTCTTTTAGTTCTGACAACGGAACAACTACAATGACGGCTAGAAAAATTGAATCAGTTCTTAATATGGGAACTTCACCTGTTACTATTGATGGTAGATTATTTGAAACAGGTAAGTGGGAACTGTCATTAGTTGGTGGTGCTAACTTAACCGTTACTAATAATGAATTTGATGTAGTCTTCACAACTCCTGCTTCTGGTAACGTCATTATTGAATTTAGGAGCTAGTAATGAAACTTATTAAGGAAGATATTACTTTAAATGATGTTTCTGTTTTGACAGAAGGCAAAGGTGATCAAAAGAGAATGTTTATCACTGGTCCTTTTTTGCAAGCTGTAAAAGAAAATAAAAACAAAAGAATTTATCCTGAAGCGGTAATGGATAATGCTGTTGAAAATTACAAGATAGATTACATTAACGAGAAGAGAGCTTTAGGCGAACTTAATCACCCAGCAGAGCCTGTCGTTAATCCTGAACGTGCAGCTATTATGACTGAAAGTTTGAAAAAGACTCCTGGTAAAGATGCTATCTATTATGAAGGTAAAGCTAAGGTTCTTTCAACACCCATGGGAAAGATTGTTGAGAATCTTTTGGATGATGGTGTTAAGGTTGGTGTATCTTCTAGAGGTTTAGGTTCACTTATGCCTACTAACGGAATTAATATTGTTGGAGAAGATTTTACTTTGACAACAGCTGCCGACGTAGTGTTCGATCCTTCTGCTCAATCTTCATTTGTGGAAGGTGTGTATGAGCAAGCAGAATGGATTTACGAATCAGGTATATGGAAACAAATAGATTTGGATTACCAAAGAGAGATTTTGAAAAAAGCAAATGCTAAAGAGCTTAACAAAGCTAAGTTAGAAGTATTCGAGAGCTTCTTAAAGACAATTTAATAAATAGATTAACGGAGTTAACACAATGGAAAAGAATAACGATTTAATCTCAGTGATTGAGGACCTTTTAGAAGCAGATATGACTGAGCCTAAAAAGGTAAGAAACCCTCAAAATAAAATGGGTGAAGAAGAAGAACAAGTCAAAGAAGCACAAGATAAGACCGATAAGGCTATCGCTGCTAATAAACTTGGTGACACCGCTAAACCTAAAGCAGATAATCAATCAGATAACTCTGCTGAAGTTGTTGGTTCAAATAAAGGAGCTGCATTAGATGGTGGTGGTGATAAGGATGTAGGTAAGATGGGTAGTAAAGAAAAAGGTAATCCATCAGCCGCTGCAGACAATTCAAAAGAAGTACTTGGCTCCGAAAAAGGTGCTGCAATGGATGCAGGAGGAGATAAAGATGTTGGTAAAATGGGTAGTAAAGAAAAAGGCAATCCTTCTGATGCCTCTGCAGCTGCTGAGCCAAACAAAGGACCTCATAACCAAGCTATGGATGAAGATCTACATGATGGAGATGATGGCTCTGATGACGTTGTCTCTGAAGATGATGGAACTGTGGAAGAAGGTCAGGACACCAAAATCGTAAAGAATGCTAACGATGAGCAGCTTCCTGATGATGAAAAAGAATCAATGAAAAATATGAAAGCTGAAGAGGCTGATTTGGATTGGGATTGGGAAAAGATCGATTCATTGTCAGAAGAAGAGTTCAATGAGTTAGTAGGTCAATTATCCGAAGACGAACTAAAAGAATTTAATAAGCGCTTTGAATCATTAGTTGAATCAGAAGAAGAGTCTGATGAAGAAGTCGTTGAGGAATCAGAAGAGCCAGTTGAAGAAGGACATGGCGAAGATGACGATGACGATGACGACGATGATGACGATGAAGACAAAGAAAAAATGGATGAAGCAGCTGAGAAGTATGATGAAGAATTGTCAGAAGAAGATGCTGCACATATCTGTGAATCTAAATATCACGTGTGCGCTGTTGTAGTTGAGCATGAGGATTGGGGTATTGGTAAGCCTCTTATTGGTCGTCATGCTGAGCCAGATGCTGATGGTAATGTTGCATGGTATGATGTAGAATTTGAACATGGTATCGAAGAGAAAGTTGAAATTGAAGGATTAAACATTCTTGATGAAATGAATCATGGTAAACCTAAGAAGAAAAAAATGGGTGAGGAGGATGAAGATAAAGATGATGATGACGATGATGACGACGATAAAGAAATGGACGAAGCACTTGATCCAGTCGGTAAAGCAGATGCTGATATCGATAACGACGGTGATACAGACTCATCTGACAAATATCTACACAACCGCCGCAAAGCCATTAAAAAGGCTATGGGCAAAGCTGATGAAGAAGTAGAAGTTGGTGAAGCAACTGGTGAGAAGCTAGAAAAAGCTCCTACTAAATCTTCAAATGAACCAATGAGACCAGATCAAGAAAAAGGTGACAATGAGCCTGAGACTAAAGGTGGCACACCTGATCAAGGACCTCATAATCAATCTAAAGATGCAAACGAAACTCCAACAAAAGCTAATCCAAAAGGTGCAGTTAAAGAAGAAGATGAACTTACTGAAGATCTAGATGAAGATTTTAAAGAGAAAGCTAAAGTAATTTTTGAAACTGCAGTTAATGAAAAAGCTAACATGATCAGAGAAGAGTTTGAAAAGCAGTATGAAGAAAAACTTAATGAAGAAGTTGATTCATTGAACACTAAAGTTAATGAATACATGGACTATGTTGTTAATGAATGGATGGAAGAAAATGCTTTGGAGATTAAGTATTCACTTCGTACAGAGATTGCTGAGAACTTCATTCGTGAAATGAAAGGTGTCTTTGAGACTAACTTCATTGACATTCCAGAGGAAGAAGTTTCTGTTGTTGATGAGTTAACTGAGGCAGTTGAATCATACAAAGAACAACTTGAAGAGCAAGCAACATCTTTGGACTCTGCTAACAAAGAACTCTTAGAGATTAAGAGAAAAGAAATCGTAGATGGTATTGGTGAAGACCTTCCACAGACACAAAAGATCCGCTTAGAAAAGTTGTCTGAGAATGTTGAAGCTGATGACATTGAAGAGTTCAGATACAAGATCGAACAGCTTAAAGAAGGCTACTTTGATGAGTCATCTGAGCAACCGCTTCTTAGCTCATTGAGTGAGGAAGTATTCGGTGGTACAGTTATCGAAGAAGATGACAGTACTGTATCGCAGTATGCGAAATTCCTTTCAAAGACTGTGACTAAGTAAGAAAATTTTAGAAGTATAAATATATAAGAAAATTAAGACATAATATTTTTGAATAGGAGAAAAAACATGTCAACCGATGTCCTTATGGAAAAATGGGCGCCAGTAATTAACCACGACGATCTCGATCCAATTGCGGAAAGAGATAAGAAGGCGGTTGTTGCTCAGGTCCTTGAAAACACAGAAAAGGCATTGAAGGAAGAGGCAGGTATTCTCGATGAAGCATCACTCTCTGGTGCTAGTTTCGGTGGAGCATTTTCAGGCTCAAATACAAATTCAACCTTAAATGCAACAGGTCGTGCAGGTTACGACCCAATCATCATCTCACTTGTACGTCGTGCAATGCCACAGATGATGGCTTTTGATCTTTGTGGTGTTCAGCCAATGTCAGCTCCAACTGGACTGATCTTTGCTCTTCGTGCACGTTACCAAGATGACAACACCAATGACGATGGTCGTGAAGCATTCTACAATGAAGTCTTCCCGAACTTCTCAGGTACAGCATTTAACACAGGCAGCCCGAATACTCATGCTGCAGGTGGTGCTGCTGCATCAGCTACAAACCCATTCAAGCCAAATCGTGCTTCTAACGAAGCTGCAACTGGTTCTGATACAGGTGCTGATGACAACCAAGACGGTGTTGTATTTGTTAATGACCCATTCGTGGATACAGTAACATCTGATCCAAACTTGAATGAGAACTTTAACCCAAGCATGTCACAAGGTACTTCACCTTATGGTATGACAACAAGAGAAGGTGAAGGAGACAACTTCCGTGAGATGTCATTCACAATTGAACGTACAGCTGTCGAAGCAAAGACACGTGCGCTCAAGAGTGAGTACACAATGGAATTGGTCCAAGACCTTAAAGCAGTTCACGGTTTGGATGCAGAAGCTGAGTTGTCAAACATTTTGTCAACTGAGATTCTTGCTGAGATCAACCGTGAGGTTGTACGTACAATGCTTAGCCAAGCTAAGTATGGTGCAGACGGTTTAACGAACGACGGTATCTTTGACTTGATTGCTGATGGTCAAGGTCGTTGGTCAGTTGAGCGCCAGAAGGGTCTCATGCTACAGCTTGAAAAGGAAGCTAACAAAGTTGCTTTCGAAACTCGCCGTGGTAAGGGTAACTTCATGCTCTGCTCTGCAAACGTAGCTTCTAGCTTGACAATGGCTGGTCTTCTTGACTATTCATCAGGCTTGAACGATAACTTGAACGTAGATACTACTTCAGGTGTGTTTGCAGGTACATTGAATGGCCGTATGAAAGTCTATGTAGATCCATATGCAACTGGCGGTGACTACGCTGTCGTTGGTTACAAAGGTTCTAACAACATGGACGCAGGTATGTTCTATTGCCCATACGTTCCGTTGCAAATGGTTCGTGCAGTTGCACAGGAGACATTCCAGCCAAAGATTGGATTCAAGACTCGTTACGGTATGGTTTCAAACCCATTTGCTAACCCAGCTGGTATCCAAACTCAAGGCTTGGTCGCTCCTAATACCAACGTCTACTACCGCAAGTTCCGTATCGACAACGTCTAAGTTTGACGTAGTATCGATAGGATTCAGAGGAGGACAGAAATGTCCTCCTCTTTTTTAATAAATACATCATGGCAATAACATACAATACAGTAGCAAGTAGAATACCAGAACTTTCATATGTAGCACCACAAAATTTTTATATGGTGATTGAAAGTTTACCTGAATTAGTATTCAGTATACAACAGCTTCAAGTTCCAAACGTAACGGGTGGTGAAGTTCCTTTACCTAATAGAATGAATCCAAACAGAGCCTTTATTCCAGGTAGTGGAATAGATTATACAACTTTAGATGTAACATTTTTGTTAGATAAAAATTTTCGTAATTACTATTCAGTGTTAAAGTGGATGAAAGCTATCAACCATCCAGAAGATCATGAGCAATTCAGTAACTGGGTTAACGACTCGACCAAGAACACATCTAAAGAAGGCTTTTCAAAAACAACTTCTAACTTAACAGTGTTTGGATGTGACGCTGGTAACAATCCATTGCTACACTGGAATTTTGTAGATAGTTTTCCAATTAGTTTAGATGGTCCATCATATGATGCAACTGCTCCTAACATAGATTATTTGACCTCGGTTGTAAGTTTTAGATATATATATTTTGAGTTTCAAACATATACTAATGGAGCATTAAATAATGATAAGATATAAAGGAGTAATCAATGAGTATTTTAACAGGTAACAATCCATTCTATGATAAGGTAGTTGTTAACGAATGGGGTGAACAAGAAGAATCTGCAATTTATATTGACGAAGAAGATGGTGGTAAAAAGAAAAATGTTACATTAAACAAACCATTTCTTACGCCAGGTGGTCCTAAGAAGAGAGCTGTGTATGTAAAAAATGAAAAGGGTAATACTGTAAAGGTTACGTTTGGTGATCCTAATATGGAGATCAAAGCAGACAATCCTGAAAGAAGAAAATCATTTAGAGCAAGACACAATTGTGATAATCCTGGTCCAAAAACAAAGGCAAGGTATTGGAGTTGTAAACAATGGTAATGTCTTTTAAAAAATTTTGTGAAGGTATAATGGTTGGCGATATTTCAAATCCCCAATCAACTCAAACACCAATTTTAAGACAAAAAGTGAAAGCCAAAAAGCAATCTGTAGCTATAAAAAGTGAAAACTTCATAGATGGAAAGAACCCACAAGATAAAGGTGACTCTGCAAGGCATGGAATAAAGAAAGGATCATCTATCTCAGATCTTAAAAAAATACGTTCTTCGGATACTGCATCTCCAAGAAAGAAACAATTAGCTCACTGGCAAATCAATATGCGTCAGGGAAAGAAAAAGAAAAGTGGATAATAATGATGGTAGCTTTGAGGTTTCACTCAGAGTGTTAGGAAATGAATTGCTTGGTCTACAAATAAGAGTAGATGATATGAAACAAAAGTGGGTCGTATTAGGTGTTATAACTATTGCTGCATTAGGATATGTAGTATCAACACTCGGACCAACGATAGCCACTATTGTTTCTGGGGTTTAGAATATCTCAGAATCGCTATTCAGATTATAAGTAAAAGATACAATATTTTCTAAAAAATTAAATTTTATTTTTAGCAAACATCTTTACTAGTTGAGCAACTATATCAGATCTTACAATATGATCTGTTGTAAATCTTACAATTGGTGCCTCGATTCCATAATGATGACACATCTCTACAAATTCATCTAAGGCTTCTCCATCGTGCACATCTGATTGAGCTGGATCTCCTAACAAAACTAATTTAGCATTTTCTCCTATACGAGTTGTAATAGCTTTAATCTCAGACATATTTAAATTTTGAGACTCGTCAACAATAATTATACAATCTTCAAACGAGTTACCTCTAATAGTTTCAATTGGTTGAATTTGTATCTGTTCCTTTGAAACCATGTAATCATAACGACCTTTTCCTAAACCATCTTGTAGTACATTCATGATAGGTTTAAGCCATGGTGTCATTTTTTCTTCTACTGATCCAGGAAAATAACCTAATGATCTACCTGTTGATACATTAGGTCTTGTAAGCACGATCTTATCATAACCACCTTTCAATATTAATTGAGCTGCTTTCATACCAGTACAAAATGTTTTACCTGTACCAGCAGGACCAATACATATTGTCATAACTGATTCATCTATACAGTCTAAGAGATATTGTTGAGTAGGATTTTTTGGTTGAATATGGAAGGCGGTAGACGATTGAATTTCTTTCACGAAAGTTTCTTTCTTTTTAGCTCGTGCCATTTAAAAATGCTCCTAGGGTTTAAAATTAAAAAACTCCCATTGCCGACAAGGCTGGGAGTTTGATTGAAATTAGTAAAGAACTTTACCATTAAACTATTTATAATAAGCCAGTAAAAATATGACCAAAGGTTTGTAAAAATGTTGACACATGATGAGCTATTAGATATGTGGGAGGCTGACGCACCTATTGACAAAACACAATTAGACTCAGCAGCAACCGATGCACCTAAACTACATCATAAATATTTGTCAATGTTATTAGATCTAAAAGCAAAAAAGATTGCAATTGGTCATCAGCTTGAAGAACTAAAGAAGACTAAAGAGCTATATTATTCTGGTCAAGCTACATCAGATGTTTACAAAGAGCAACCCTTTGACTTAAAACTCAAGACAAAAGCAGGTATAGAAAAACATGTGAACACTGATCGTGATGTGGTAAAAATAGAACAGAAGATAGAGTATATAAATATATTACTTGAAGGTCTCAATCATATCCTTGAACAAATAAAATGGCGAAATCAATCTATCAAGAACGCTATCGATTGGGCTAGATTTACTTCTGGAAGTCTATGATTACATTTAAAAAGAAGAACGATGTCTATCTTGAATTTGAAGGTGATAAAAGTGATCTAAGAATGTTAAGTGACTACTTTACGTTCAAAGTACCAGGTGCAGAGTTTACACCACAATTTAGAAACAGATTCTGGGACGGTAAGATAAGATTAGCTAATCTCAGAGACAGTACAATCTATGCTGGGTTAGTTAGCGACATAACTAAATTTGCACAAGATATGGATGTAGAATGTTACTTTGAAGGTGGTCAATATAATTTTCCAGGTAAAGAACAATTTATTGATGATAAGTTACTTGACGACTTTCTAAATGCGTTGAAGCTACCTTTTGAAATAAGAGACTATCAGTATGATGCTATACGTATAGGCATTGAGAAACAAAGAGCTTTGATATTGTCACCTACAGCTTCAGGTAAGTCACTAATTGTATATTGTTTAATGAGATGGTGGAGAGAAATACATGACAGAAAAATACTTATTATTGTTCCGACTATTTCCCTTGTTGGGCAGCTTATCAGCGATTTTCATAATTATAGCAGTGGGAGTTTTGATGACGTTGCAGGAATTACCGCTGGAGCAGATAAAGATCCAGACACAAGAGTCGTCGTATCTACATGGCAGTCAATCCATAAGTTACCCGCTTCTTGGTTCGCAAAGTTTGGATCAGTAGTAGTAGATGAAGTGCACCACGCACAATCTAAATCTATACAAGCAATAATGAACAAAATGTTAATATGTCCTGACAGGATTGGTTTGACAGGAACATTACAAGATACAAAAACACATGAGTTAGTATTGAAAGGACTTTTTGGTTCTGTACACAAACTCATATCTACTAAAGAACTTATGGAAAGAGATCAAGTATCACAAATGAGTATTCGTTTGTTACAACTTAACTATAACGACGAAGATCGCAAAAAAGTTAAGTCGATGTCTTATAATGATGAAGTGGACTTTATTGTTAAACACGAGAAGAGAAATAAACTAATAGCAAAGATGGCTGGAACACTACCAGGCAATACATTGGTAGTGTTTTTGAGATTAGATCATGGAAAAGATATATATGACTACATTGATACAGATAAAAAATTATACTATGTTGCTGGCGAGACAGATAAAGACTCACGAGAAGCTGTTAGACAAATGGCTGAGTCAAACGATGTTGTTATCGTGGCGTCACTTGGTGTATTTTCTACCGGTGTTAATATACGTAACCTTCATAATTTGGTCTTTGCTCATCCAACCAAATCTAAAATAAAAGTACTACAATCCATTGGCCGTATCTTGAGAAAGTCTGACAATGGACAAAAAGCTACTGTGTTTGATATCATTGATAACTTGAAGTATAAATCTAGAGATAATTTTGCATTAAGACATTCCAATGAAAGATTCAAATATTACACACTCGAAGGATTTGATTACAAAATCAATACTATAGATCTATGAAACAAAAAAGAACAAGACAAAAACCAGGTGACGAACACTATGTAAACAATATCGAGTTTACATTAGCATTAGATGAATATAGTCAGGCTTGTAAAAAAGCTATTACAAAAGGTAAAGAAAGACCACAGATGTCAAGATATCTTGGTGAATGTGTGTATAAGATGGCTAATAGATTATCACTGACACCAAGGTTCAAAGGTTATATGTATAGAGATGAGATGGTACAAAATGCAATCCTAGGTGCAATGAAATATATGTATCGATTTGATGGCGAAAGATTTGATAACGGTTTTGCGTATGTAACACAAATACTGTTTAGTCATATGATACAAACAATAAAAAATGAAAAGAAAAAATATGAACTTAATCTTAGATTGATACAAGAAGCAGAAGTTACAATTATGGGTAATCAAGAGTTTGCAGATGTACAAGATCAACACGCAAGAGCAATAGCAGATCAAAAGTTAGAAGAGTTACAAAATCAAAAAGTTGAAAAAGGTAAAGGTGGCTTTTCACTACGTACGGGTTATACAAAAGAATCAAGACAAGCATATAAAGGTGGTACACCTTTGAGACCAAAAAAGGACTAATAATGAAAATAGCGTTCTTAGGAGATACACATTTTGGTTGCCGTAACTCTAATCAAGTTATACAAAGATGGCAACAAAAATTTTTTGAGCAAGTTTTCTGGCCATACATAAAAGAACATGGTATCACAACAGTAATACAAACTGGTGACTATTTTGATAATCGTAAATGGATTAACCTACAAACAATGTCGTTTCAAAAACAAGTTTTTGTTGATGTGGCAAAAGAACTTGATGTAACGGTACATGGTATTATTGGTAACCATGACATACCATTGCGACATTCGTTGTCAATGAATTCGCCACAACAAATACTTATAGAAGATCATATAAATTATTATAGCGAACCAAAAGTGTTGACTTTTGATGGTATTGACATTACATTGATACCTTGGATTTGTAAAGAAAATTTTAATGAAATAAATGAAGTTATAAAACAAGGTGGTGACATACTTGTTGGTCACCTTGAAACACAAGGTGCAATGTTACTTCCTGGTAGAATATCTCACGATGGTCATAAAGCAACTGACTTCAAAGGTTGGAATGAAGTTATATCAGGTCATTATCACTCTCAAAACAAAATAGCAAATATAAACTACATTGGTGTACCATATCAACTTATGTGGACAGATGCTTTGGTGAAGCAAGGATTTTGGATATTTGATACAACAGATAGGTCATGGGAGTTTGTAGAAAACAAACTTAGATATTATCACAGAATGACTTGGGATGATGGCTGCGACTATGATTTGGAAACAATCAATGATGCTTATGTAAAGATAAACATAAAAAAGAAGACCCAGTTTGAGGAGTTTGAAAGGTTCATAGATAGAGTAAACTTTCAGTCACCATTTGAAGTGAAAATTATTGAATCGTTTGAAGAATATAATCAAGAAAGTGTACAAGACTTGCTACAACTATCTTCAACTACAGATTTGATACAAGAATACATTGATGATGTAGCTACAGAAAACAATAAAGAATCTATAAAAAACATTATGATAGAAATATATGATGAGGCAATGGCGCTAGAAGAATGATATTATTTAAGACAGTAAGTTACAAGAACTTTCTTTCAACAGGTAATGTACCAAATATAATAATGCTTGATAGAGTACCTTCTGTTTTGATCACAGGTCAAAATGGTTCTGGTAAGTCTACTATTCTAGATGCATTATGTTTTGGTATATTTGGTAAAGCATATAGAAACATTAGTAAACCTCAGCTTATGAATACTGTAAACGAAAAAGGTTTAGAGGTTCAAGTTGAGTTTAGAGTTAACGAGGTGGACTATAAGGTAGTAAGAGGAGTCAAGCCTTCAAAGTTTGAGGTATATCGTAATGATAAATTAATACCACATGATGCGGCTATTAAAGACTATCAAAAGAAACTCGAAGAGATTATTGGTCTTAACTACAAAGCATTTACACAGATTGTAATTCTTGGCAGCGCGCGATATCAATCGTTTATGGATCTTACAACGAATGATAGACGAGTTATTATCGAAGAAATTCTTGACATCACAGTGTTCTCAAAAATGAATACTGTACTGAAAAGTAAGACCCAAGACAACGATTTAGATATAAAAGAAAATGATTATCAAAAAGAGCTGTTAAAGACAAAAATATCGGGACAGAAAGGTTTGATTGAAAACCTTGTCAACAGATCAAAAGAATCTGAAGAAAAGATACTAGCAGAAAAGAATAAGATTGACGGTCAGATCAAACTTATTGATGATAAAATTGAAAGATGCGATAGTGATATCAGCGTTGTTGAATTACCTGATCTAAAAGACTTACACGATAAGTTAAACTCAGCAAAGTTTAAAGGTCAAGAGATAAAACAGAAAAGAACAGATGTCGAAAATAGAATAACCTTCTATGAAACTAATGACAACTGTCATGTTTGTAAGCAAGATATAAGTGAGCCAATAAAAAACGAACAAATGACAATACTAGTTGAGGAAAGAAATAAACTCGAGGCTCTAAAACCTATTGTCAAAACAACTTATGATACACTTGAGGAAAAAATATTACTTGCAAGTGACGCAAAAGCTAACTACGATTCTTTAATTGAACACAGAACAGATCATGTAAATCAACGTAGAGCTTTGTATACTTTGTATAGTAACCTACATGTAAGAACCGAAGATGCAGATGCCGAGTCATTGACTAAAGCACAAAAAGAGCTTACACAACTAGATAAAGACTACAAAGTGTTAGAAAAAGAACAACACTTAATGGTAGAAAAAAAGCATTACTATGAGATCTGTAAAATTTTGCTCAAAGATGATGGTATCAAAGCAAAAATTATTAAGCAGTATCTTCCTGTTATGAACCAACTTATAAACCAATACTTAGATCGTATGGGTGCTAACTACTCGTTTCATTTAGATGAATCATTTAACGAAGTAATCAAATCACGATACAGAGATACTTTTAGTTATGCTTCGTTTTCTGAAGGTGAAAAGATGCGTATTGATCTTGCTCTTATGTTTACATGGAGAGAGATTGCAAAACTAAAGAACTCAATTAACACTAATCTTCTTATTATGGATGAGGTAGGTGACAGTTCTTTGGACGCAGAAGCTACAGATGTTTTGTGGGACATACTTGGCGGCCTGGATAAAACAAATGTGTTTGTTATCTCACACAAAAGTCAAAATGGTGACAGGTTTAAGTCATTAATTGAGTTCTATAAAGATGGTAACTTCTCAAAAATTAAAGACTCCAAAAAATAATAAATAACATATGAAGTTGTATATCGTTTACATGCACTATGGTAATCCACCAACAATAATGTTTGGTGAAACTAGAGCAAAGGTTGGTAGAACAGTTAAAGCAATGCTCGGAGCTGATATGGTTGACGAAGTTGTTCCAATATCCAACCAAGATGCAGAGGCTCAGTTTGGAAGTGAATATAAACGTCTTGCACAGATGAACATGTTAAGGAGTGAGAAAGTGTCAGTACTTACAGGAGACAATCCTTTTCTAAGAGAAAAGATGGATATGAAAAAAGCAGATATGGGTGATGTTATAGATGACTTTAAGAAGTCAGATGCACCTCAGTTCCAAGGCAAGTCCATGGCCAAAAGACGTCAAATGGCAATTGCAGCAAAGTTAAATTCTGAAGGTGCAATGAAGCGTATGGCTACTCAAGATGATGAAAGAGAAAGACTTGGACCTCGCAAGGTTAAAGGCATGGGTCTAGACACTTTTAAGAAAAAACCAGTTGAACCAAAAAATGAAGATGTTAAACTTTCAGAAGCTATGGTCGATCAAAAACTTATCAAAACATTGAAAGCAATGATGAAAGATGGCGAAGATGATAGTGTAAGACTTTTGATTCAAGGCCTTCCAAGAAACATGAAAAAAGATGTTATGAAGAAGATTGGAATGAAAGAGCAAGTTGATGGTCGTACAAAAGCATTCAAAGAAACTATTAGTCGATTGAATATGGCTAAAATTAAAGAAGCGGCAGAAGATGAAATGAAAGTAGATGGTTATCAAACAAAACATTTTTATCTTTGTCCGAGTGCTAAAAAAGCAATGACAGAACATATGAATGTTGATGGAGCTAAAGAACTTACTAAAATGCAAGATGAATATTTTAAGTTTGAGAAAAAATTTATGTCATCAGAGCCATCTGAAGCCGACAAAGAAAAAGCTCAATCTATGTATGAGTCAATTATTGAAAAAGCTGAAGCAGCAGGAATTAAAGAAGACGTAGATTCATACATGAAGGATCATAGAGACTCTATAACTAAGGGTGATCCAAAACCAGGTTTTGGTAAAGTAGAAGAAGATGTTAATGAAGACAAATCATTAATTAATGTCGCAAAAAAGTTAAAAGGTGCAAGTAAAAAACATGCAAAGCAAGCTGATGTTATTATGAAGCATGTAGATAAGATGGACGAAAAAACTGCGGATGAACAAGAAGCTGAAGGTGGTGGTCATATAGTCATGCAACTTCGCAAATCAGTTTCTATGAGAGGTCAAAAAGACGTAAAGTTTAATGACGGTTCTACTCACAAAGTTTCAGCTGCTCATGCAAATAAGTTCTTGTCAAAACATGCTTCTTTGAAAACATCTCATGATAAAAGAGCACTTCAGAAACAAGCTGCTAAATCACATGATCATCTCCAAAAATCTATTAGAGAAGAAGACTTAGAAGAAAGAACACCAGTTAGACCTACTGTTCAAGATAAAAAACAAAAAAATCTTAGAGTACCTAATCCAAATTATAAATCTGATTTCAATAGACCAGAAAAGAAAAAAAGAGATACATTTAAAGAATATATTAACAAAGATGAAGTTGGTATAGACAAGCCTGAAGAGGCTACAGAATATACTTCAATGGATTTCTTTAAAGATTATATCAAAGTGACAAATAAAAAATAAGTAATTTTATTATAATGAGTAAATGCGAGTATCACTCTTTACAGATCACGGAGCCCTCAACTCCCCTGAAATCTTTTCTGCCTTTGCAGAAGGATGTGACCAAGATATCGTATTCAACGACATGGACGCAGACATTGCAGTCATATGGTCAATACTATTCGCAGGACGAATGGAAGGTAACCGTAAAGTATGGGACCATTACAATAAACGGAATAAGCCTATCATCGTACTTGAAGTCGGAGCAATCAAACGAAACGAAACATGGCGAGTAGGTATCGGCGGCATCAATAATGGTGCTATTTTTGCTAACAAAGAAAACTTAGAAGAAGGCAGGGTAGAAAAGTTTGGTTTAAAACTTAAGCCCTGGATAGATGATGGACAGTTTATTACAATCGCTACTCAACGACCAGACTCCCACCAATGGTCCTCAATGCCAAGAGTTGAAGACTACTTACGAGATGCTATTCGGGAAATTAGAGAGTATAGCTCCAGAGATATCGTTATCAGACCCCACCCTAGAGACAGGATTACAGACTTTCCTTCAATTGCTAGAGAGGTTAGGGGCGTGTATTTCGACGTCCCCAAACATACCGGTATAGCAGATAATTATAATTTTTCAGATATCTTAGATAGATCTTGGTGTGTAGTAAATCACTCATCTAATCCTGCAATAGAAGCTACAGTTAGAGGAGTACACACATACACAGGATGTCAATCGTTTGCATATCCTATGTCAATTAGAAACTGGAGAGATATAGAAAATCCTCCTCGTAAAGATAGAAACTTGTGGTTACAACAACTTACTCATATTGAGTGGTGGCCAGATGAAATAGCAGAAGGAAAACCTTGGAACAGATTGAAAAGTTATCTTTGGTAATGCCAAGGCCATCTCCAAAGATGGAAAGAATATATGCAGCGTTAGAACAAGGGTGGCCAGGTGCATCCATTAATTCACACGATTATGATAGATTTGTATTATGGGGGTTAATAGGAAACAATGTCTTATACACAAATGGTAACTATATTTTTTGTGATATGCCTTATAATGGGAGGTATGACCCTAATAACGAACAATGGGATGAAACATACTGGAGATGGTGTTACCAAGGACTTCACGATAACAGGAAACTAGATGTACCGTCAGACAGATTTGAAAGCTGGGGTATAAATATTAAGCCATGGCAAAGAGGTGGTGAATATATACTTATCTGTCCGTCATCAGAAACTATGACATTTTTTATGCATGGACCAAAAAACGTAAACGAATGGATTGAACACACCACTAATGAAATTAAACAATACACAGACAGACCAATTAAAGTCAGACTCAAACCCAGAAAAGGTGGTACCAGTGGGCCTTCTGTTGCTGATGTTCCTATTGAGTCCGATCTGGCTGCCGCTCATTGTGTTGTGGTTAGTGGTTCTATTTGTGCGGTTGATGCGTTGGCCGCTGGTGTTCCTGTTTTTAGTACTTCTGATCTTGCACCTACTGCCTGGTGTACAAATAGGGATTTTTCCAATATAAATAATCCACAATATTATGATAGAGAGCATCTTTTTTACAATTTAGCATACAAACAATACTCTATAAAAGAGATGCGCGAAGGTATATGTTATGAAAATTCAATGCGATTTCTCAACAATCAAAGCAAGTAAACGTCACTTACTTTCTAATCCTATAACTGCTGCATTCCATGCCATTCAAGCTGCTACATCAGAAGCAGGTTATGAAATTGTACAAGATAATGCAGATGTTGTGTTTGTTTTTGGCTCTATAACAAAAAGAAAAATGGATACTGAAAGAGCTATTGCAATCCAGCAACACAGAGACAACGGCACCCCAATATTTTCACTTGACTCTTCGTTGTTTTCAACTTATATTAGAAATAAAATGGACAGTCCAGAAACATATATGTTTAGAATTGGTTTAGATGACTGTGTTGGTACTGGAAACTTTCTTAACGAAAAGTCGGACTCACAACGACTTTTATGGTTTAAAGAAGCATTTGGATTTGAAGAAAAAGATCCTATTACTAATTTAGATAAACCAATTTTGTTCTTATTGCAATCAGAAAGAGGGTGGCAATATAATGATCATTTACCGTTTTATTCATATGCAAGAAAAATAGTAAAACAAATTAGAGAAATTACAAACAAACCTATTGTTTTAAGAGCACATCCAAATCTAGATAGAAATCCTACTGAAATGATAGCAGAAGGATTTGATGATATCACAATTGAACGCGCTGATAAGGCTCGTAGAACGGTCATAGACTCGATTAGAAACTCATCAGCAGTAGTTACACATAGTTCATCTGCCGCGTGTGAAAGTATAGTTGAAGGCGTACCTACGTTTGCACTAGACGAAAGATGTGTTGTGTATGATGCATGCGAACACGACTTGACAATGTTAAACAAACTTAATGAGATTGATTGGTCAAAAAGAGAACAAAATCTTTATAATTGGGCATATACTAGTTGGACTGTCGATGAAATGGCTAACCCTGATTGGTTAAATTATTATTTAGAAAGAGCAGATTTATGTTAAATTATGGTTTATCAAGCGACACTTGGGATGATCAAGAAGTAGCCGCTCTTAATAGAGTTATTAAGTCTGGCAGATATACAATGGGTCCTGAAGTGAAAGAATACGAAAGGCAATTTGCAAACTTTTTTGGCACTAAACATGCTGTAATGACAAACAGTGGTTCGTCCGCTAATTTAATTATGTTATCAGCATTGAAACTTCATCCTAAATTTAATACAAATGTAAGCGGCGCAAAACCAAACATTATTGTTCCTGCTGTAAGTTGGTCAACTACCTACTTTCCAGTACATCAAAACGGATTTGATCTCAAGTTTGTAGATGTTAACCCATTCACATATAACTTAGATGTGCAAACTGTAGAGAGAAACATTGACTCAAATACTATTGGTGTATTTGCGGTAAATTTATTAGGAAATCCTTGTCCTTTAAATGATCTAAGAGATTTGTGTAACCAACACGACTTAGTGTTGTTGGAAGATAACTGCGAAAGTTTAGGTGCAAAATTAAACAACAAACAATGTGCGACATTTGGTAAAATGGGTACGTTTAGTTTCTTCTTTAGCCACCATTTACAGACTATGGAAGGTGGTATGGTTGTAACAGATGATGATGACTTGTATGAATATTTGTTGCCTCTAAGAGCTCATGGATGGATTAGAGATTTACCTGAGCAAAATAGTCTATTGAATAAAACCGGTGATGACTTTGAAGATAGTTTCAAATTTGTATTACCCGGTTATACAGTAAGACCATTAGAAATGTCTGGTGCAGTTGGCCAGACTCAATTACAAAAATGGCCAAGAATGTTAGAAATGAGAAGAAAGAATGCAAAAGTTGCTCAGGAGTATCTTAATTCACCTCATATGCATTTACAAACAGAAATTGGTGTTAGTAGTTGGTTTGGATTTGGTCTTACATGTATTGGCGCACTCGAGAATAGAAGAAGAGAAGTTATTACAGCATTACAAGATCAAGGTGTAGAATGTAGACCTATTGTGGCTGGTAACTTCATGAGAAATCCTGTCATTGATTTGTTAGATCACATCAAGACTGATTGTCCTAATGCTGATTATATTCATGATAATGGTTTCTTTATTGGTAATGACTGTGTAGATCTAGAAGAAAAAATCAAAGCAGTATCAAGAATAATTAAAGGTGTAGTATGAGAGCTCTAATATCTGGATTTCCTGGACAAGATGCTTGTTATCTAGCTGAGCTTTTGCTGGATAAAGGTTATGATGTTTACGGCATTATGAAAAGATATTCAGTACCAAACTATTCAAATTTAGATTTTCTTAATTTGAGAGAAAGAGGCTTAAATCTTATTACTGCAGATGTAACAGACATAGGTAGTTTATATGATGCAGTAGAAATTTCACAACCAGATGAAGTATACAATCTTGCAGCTCAAAGTTATGTTGGCAGTTCGTGGAGACTTGCTCATGTAACTTCTCATGTTGATGCAATTGGTCCTCTTAATTTTCTAGAAGTTGTAAAAAGAACTAATCCTAAAATTAAGTTTTACCAAGCAGGAACATCTGAAATGTTTGGTAATAATAGTACAAATGGTGTACAGACTGAAGAAACTGCATTTATGCCAGCATCACCCTATGGTGTAGCTAAACTGTATGGTTTTCATATTACTAGAAATTTTAGAGAAAGTTATGACATGTTTGCTTGCTCAGGTATATTGTTTAACCACGAATCAGCTATTAGAGGTATTGAGTTTGTTACACGTAAAGTAACAGATGGTGTTGCTCAAATATATCATGACAAAAGTGACTTGATTAAATTAGGTAACTTAGATGCTGAAAGAGATTGGGGTCATGCAGAAGATTTTGTTAGAGCACAGTGGATGATGTTACAACAAGATAAACCAAAAGACTATATTATAGCAACAGGTATAAAAAGGTCAATCAGAGATTTGTGCAGAATAGCATTTGAGGCAGCTGGTATAGACAATTGGGAAAATTATGTTGTATCTGATCCACAGTTTGTAAGACCAAACGATTTAGTATCTCTTCAAGCAAGCTCTGATCTAGCTAAAAACGAACTTGGATGGCAACCAGAATGGACCTTTGAAGATATGATTACAGATATGGTCAGAAAAGATATTTGGAGGCATTCGTAATGAAAGTTTATGTTACTGGATCTTCAAGAGGTTTAGGTAGAGCAATCAAAAAACAATTTAGTAAAGTCCAAACAGAAGTTATAGGACTAGATAGACCCGAATATGATTTAGATAATATAGAAAACTATATTAAGAATGATTTTGACATTTATGTAAACAATGCTGAACACTACTTTGCCCAAACATGTTTATTATATGCGTTGTTTGAAACAAACAAAAATAGACCTTGTCATATTATTAACATTGGTTCGGTTAGCAGTGATGGTGACAGAAAAGAAGTTAATGAGTATGCAGTACAAAAGACAGCATTAGAAAAAGCATGCACTCAACTTACATTAGTAAAATCAAAATGTAAAGTGTCATTACTAAAGCCAGGTAGGATGCGAACAGATATGGTTAAACATATAGATGCACCAAAGTTGGATCCAAGAGAAGTGGCAAGAGCTGTACTTTGGATTGCAGCACAACCAGAACATGTAAATGTAAAATCTTTGTCTATAGATATTATGGAGACATCATGAGTAATTATTCGGTAGTAATGACTTTTCCTACTAAGTATTGGGATGTATATGGGAAACATAGTGTTCCTTCTTTTGATAAGTACTGGCCACAAGATGTTCATGCATATGTGTATGTTGAAGGTGATCAAAACCTTCCATACAAACCATCACATAGAGTACATTTGTTAGATTTTGATAAACATATTACTGGAGATAAAGAATTTGCTGAAAAATATAAAGATAAAGATATTTTTGACGATAAAGTTGGTGGAGATATTTCTAAGAGACAAGCTGTCAAATTTAGTAAAAAAGTTTTTGCGCAACTAGAGCAACTTAAAAATCCTTCTACAAGATATGTAATATATTTAGATGCTGACCTAGCTACATTGAAAGATGTAACACCTGATCTCCTTGACAATTTAACACAAGGTGATCATTATGTTTCGTTTCCAGATAGAAGAATGAGAAATAAATTCACTGAAACTGGTATGATGATATGGGACACAGAACATAGATATCATAATATGTGGTGTAAGATGTATGAAGATATGTATAAAGAAGGAAAAATATTCAAATGTCCAGAATGGCATGATTGTTGGGCATTTGATGTCCCAACCTTTAAGTTAGAAGCAGCAGGAAATATTAAGTGTGCAGATTTGGGTTATGGTGTAAACTCAAGACATCCTTTAGTTGCAGGACCGTTAGGTCAATATTTTGATCATATGAAGGGTGGCAGAAAATTTACAGGATTTTCAAAAGAAAGAGTGCAGGTACACGGAAGATGAAAGAGTTAGACATTCAACAACAACTTATGGTTATTACCATGGAAGAATGTAGTGAACTTATACAAGTCTGTAGTAAAATTTTACGACAAGCGACATATGAAGAAAAGAGACAAGAATTGATAGAAGAGCTTGGTGATCTTCAATGCATGATAAATTTAATGCACGAGTGGGATGTTGTTAGTTATTCTGAAATAGAAGAACGTGCAGAAATAAAAAGAGAAAAACTTACAAAATGGAGTGACTTAGTTTGAGTGATTTTGAAGTTGTAACAACTTTTCATAAAGCTGGATATGAAAAATATGGTAAGGCTATGATTGATAGTTTTAGCAAATGTTGGCCATCAGATGTAAAACTTGTGTGTTATTATGAAAACATGGAACAACCAGCAAACATTTATAAAAATGTAGAGTTTGAAGACTTTAACTTTCATTGCGGTCAATTGTATGAAAAGTTTAAAGAATTAGCTGCTCCTCATGAAGAAAAAGTTTTGGGTCCTAATGGTGAAGATCCAAGACCTCATAGAAAAGGACCAGTTACTGTTGGGTCAAGATTTTTATTTGAGGCAACTAGATTCTCACACAAATTTTATGCCATAGATCATCACAGACGATGGTTTAATAAAAAAAGATATTTAGTCTGGTGTGATGCAGATGTTGTAGCAACTAAAGACATACCTTATAGTTTTCTTGAATCGTTAGTTGAAGAAGGTAAATTGTGGTCTAGAGTTAACAGACCAGATGTTTACCCTGAGTGTGGTTTTATGATTTGGGATAATGAAAACGAATGGTGTGATAGATATTTTCAACTTATGCAATGGTTGTATAATGAAGGAGCTTTATTTCAATTAGATGAATGGCATGATAGTTATGTATGGTGGGCTGCAGAACAATATGTAACAAAAGAAGCAAACAAATCAATAGGTGTAGATTTAGGAGATGGTTCTAGAAGACATCCGTTTGTTACTGGTGTGCTTGGTCAATATCTTGATCATTTGAAAGGTGATAGAAAAGACAAAGGTTTTTCACCCGAAAGAATAAAATGATATATGCATACCTTGATAAAGCAATAAAAGCAAAAAACATACAAGAACTAATGTTAGGAGTACAATATCCTAGTACATGTTTAAACATATATGCTAGAAAAGATGTTCCTCAAGATGCGACAATGACAGCAGTACATGGTGTACTTAGAGGAAATGATCAAATTATAAAAACTTCTATAGAACGTGATATTCCTTGGTTGATGATGGATAATGGCTATCTTGGAAAATACAAAAGAGTGATCTTAAACGGTACTGCTCCAACAACCTTTAGAGAAGGTAGAAGATTTGAACATGGCACGCAACTACTGCCATGGAGAGGGGGCACAGGAAGCTCAATCCTTGTATTGCCACCCTCTCCACCTTATATGGATACGTTTGGTATAAGAGATTTTCTCAATTTTATTGTACATAATGTGAACATTTACACAGATAAGAATATAATAGTAAGAGGCAAACCTGCCAAAGGTAGGAAAGCTAGACCCTTGAGCGAACAACTTAGTGATGCTTATTGTGTTATTACATGGGGGTCAGCTGTTGCATTAGAAGCTATGAGACAAGGTATTCCAACAATTAGTTTAGGTTGGTGTCCTGCTAAGTTAGCTTCAAAAACATTAGAGCAACTAGAAACGTCTAGTATGTCACGGGAACCAGATAGAATGGCAGTGTTTGATAATTTAACTTGGTCTTCTTTTGAAAGATCTGAATTGCCTTATGCATGGAACACAGTAATGGAGAATAGTAGATGCCAACAAATCTAAAAGTTTTTATTGGGTGGGATAGTAGAGAAGATATTGCTTACGAAGTTGCAAAATATTCTATTACTAAACATAATCCAAATATAGAAGTACATCCTTTGAAACTCTATGAACTCAGAGAAAAAGGTATCTACAACAGAGAGGATGATAAAAAAGGATCAACTGAGTTTACGATATCTAGATTTCTTGTACCATTTTTGAGTGGCTACAAAGGCTATTCGTTGTTTATGGATTGTGATATGGTGTGCTTAGATGACTTAGAGTTTGTTATGGAATTTCAAGATGCACTTACAAACCCTGTTGCATGTGTACAACATGATTATAGTCCTAAGTCTAAAATGAAAATGGATGGACAAATGCAACATGTCTATCCAAGAAAGAACTGGTCTTCAGTTATGTTGTTTAACAACGCAAAATGTAAGATGTTAACACCCGAAGTAGTTAACTCTGAAACACCTATGTATCTACATAGAATGATGTGGGCAGATGATAAGATTGGTAAGCTGCCACCAAAATTTAACTTCTTAGCTGGTTATTATGACTACGAAGAAGAACAACCAATTCTTATCCATTATACAGATGGTGGACCATGGTTTGAAGAATATAGAAACTGTCCACATGGTAAATTGTGGCAAGATGAATTAAAGGAGATGTTTGGAATATGAAAGTAGGTATTATTTCAGGAGGATTTGATCCAATTCATTCTGGACACATTAGTTATATCAAATCAGCAAAAGGTTATTGTGATTTTTTGCTTGTAGGTGTAAATTCTGACGAATGGCTTAATCGTAAAAAAAGTAGATTTTTTATGCCATTTGATGAACGCATTCGTATAGTAAAGGCAATGCATGATGTAAATTATGCAACAGATTTTTCAGATGAAGATGGAACTGCCGCAGATTTAATTGAGAGAGCCGCGGCTATGTTTCCTGATAGCCAACTTATTTTTATGAATGGTGGTGATAGAACAAGTAGTAATATTCCAGAAATGGAAGTTGGTTTTGAATTTGATGTTGACTTTAAGTTTGGCGTCGGCGGAAAAAACAAAGCTAATAGTTCCTCATGGATATTAGACGATTGGAAATCACCTAAAACTGAAAGGCCTTGGGGCTGGTACAGAGTTTTAGATGAAGGAGATGGATGGGTTGTGAAGGAACTTACAATTAACCCTAATAAAGCATTATCAGATCAAAGACACTCAAAACGATCAGAGCATTGGCACATAGTTCAAGGCGAAGTAACTATGGAAACTGAATGGATGGGTGTTAAAAGAACAGATGTAATTATTCCAACTCAAAGTTTTGATATTGGCCAAGGTGTATGGCACAAAGCAAGTAACAAAACAAAAGCACCAGTTAAAGTTATTGAGACTTGGTTTGGTGATGAACTTACAGAATTGGATATAGAAAGAAGATGAGACTTATAGCTGGTCCATGTCAACACGAATCATATGAAAAATCATTTGACATATGTAAACAGTTATATTTTATTTGCAAAGATCTAAAAATTGATTTTGTGTTTAAGGCTAGTTTTGACAAAGCTAACAGGACTTCTATGTCTGGTGTTAGAGGGTTAGGTATTCATCAGACACTCCAAGATTTTGGAGCTATCAAATCTATGTTTCCTTCTACAAAATTTTTAACGGATGTTCATGAAATCTGGCAAGTTAATACCATAGCAGCAGATTATGATAATGTCATAGATGTAATACAAATACCTGCTTTCTTGTGTAGACAAACTGATCTTATCAGAGAAGCGGTTGAAACAAATAAGATAGTTAATATTAAGAAAGGACAATTTTTAGCTCCTTGGGATGTATCTGGTATTTTGTCAAAAACAGAAGGAGCTAAAGAAGTATGGATAACAGAGCGAGGTACGAGTTTTGGATATAATACACTTGTTAACGATTTTACTGGTGTTAAATACATGTTGGACAATTTTCATAATGTGGCAGTGGTATTTGATGCAACGCATAGTGTACAAAAACCTGGTGGAAACGGAACGTCGTCGGGTGGAAACAGAAAATACGTTCCAACACTTGCGAGAGCGGCAGCTGCGGTTGGAGTCAGAAATTTCTTTATGGAAACGCACCCGTCACCTGATGGAGCACCCTCAGACGGACCAAACATGGTCAAATTAAAAGATATGAGAAAAATTCTTACTGAATTGAAAAAAATTAATGAGTGCTAAAAAAATTATTGTTAACATAAAGCCGTATCTTGAGTCTAAAAATAGAAGAGGTACTTTTATTGATATAGGAGCAAACGTTGGTTTGACAACAAAACCGTTAATTGGTTTTTTTAACGAAATTCATTGCTTTGAACCAAATCCTTTAGCAATTGAAATTATGCAAGAGAATATTGACATAACAAAAATAAACATCCATCAAATAGCATTATCTAATTATATTGGTAACACTGAACTTGTGGTTCCAAACGAAAATACTGAGCATGGTTCTATTGTTCAAGAAAGATACAAAAAATGGCAACGAAACAGAAGACTGAGTCTTGAAAAATATAACGTAGAAGTTGCAACATTAGATAGTTATAACTTTTCTAATGTTGACTTTATAAAGATAGATACAGAACAAAGCGAGAACCAAGTTGTTGAAGGAGCTCTAGAAACAATTTCTAGAGATTTTCCAGTAATTTGGATGGAGAATAAAAGGTCAGAAGCTAGAGAAGCTGTAAAAATGTTACAGAGTTTAGGTTATAAATTTAAAACACATAAAGCTGATATGATGTTTACAATGGAGATAAAATGATTGCAGGAAAAGTATGGGGTACTACTGAGTTAGTAGAACGTAATGGTGTATTAGAGTTTCATAGAATTGAAACAAAAGCTGGAGGTGTTTGCTCAAAACACTTACACGAATACAAATGGAACGGATTCTTTGTTGAGTCAGGTAAATTGTTAATTCGCGTTTGGCAAAACGATTATGATCTTGTAGATGAAACTATTTTAGGACCAGGTGAATATACAAAAGTAAAACCAGGAGTACATCATCAGTTTGAGTGTCTTGAAGATTCTGTTGCTTATGAGTTGTACTGGGCAGAGTTTCCAGAAAAAGATATTGTTAGGGAGTCTGTGGGTTATGATGGAACGAAATGATTATGAAAATATTAATCTGTGGTTTACCAGGTAGTGGAAAAACAA
>CENR01002888.1_pt1 | contig 27434 bp, 25 predicted proteins | sample 530181 | NCBI WGS metagenome assembly CENR01 (sample SAMEA2619677, study PRJEB7988) | marine metagenome | biome: marine biome (ENVO:00000447); feature: surface water layer (ENVO:00002042); material: "saline water (ENVO:00002010), including plankton (ENVO:xxxxxxxx)" | depth 5 m | reverse complement strand
ACCCACTGAGCGGAGAATCACGTCCGCTTATGTTCTGGGAGCCCACAATCGAAAATGCCGGAGAGATCCGGAATCATTACTACGTCGCCGGTAATTAATTACTAATATACCGGCGCAGATCGAGCTTTTAATAAAACCTATTCTACTCTTCTGATTTCCTGTCGAAAATTTCCATGGGACTGCTCGGTGTGCATGACTCTCTAACGTATTTGTAGATGGAATCCAACCCTCTGCGAGGGATTGAAGACGAGACTATTTAACACAAATAATTTGATGGCGAATTATTTGTGTTGACCTAAATCAAATTTGTATCTACCATTATCAAAATTAGCTATCTAACTTTAAGGTGGTAGCGTCTGACAGCATAGGTGCGTCCGCTAGGCGATTAGTCTGTAAGCGCATCACATATGAACTAGAGATTGTGCGTAATGCATAGATAATAACAGGAGGTCTAGAGGACGGGAGATATATTTATTGGCTGTCGTGTAATCCGGCAGCTGAAGACAATACAAATAATGCTTTACATAGTTGGTTGACTACCAAGTTCAAAAATAAGAGGAATTTAACTATGTTATCAAGTTTGAAAAAGTGTCTTGCAGTTTCGTTTACGACAGCTGCATTGCTTCAAATGCCAACCGCGCAGGCTGAGTCATATGAGATGACTGTTGCAGGTGCGTCTCCGGGAGGGCTTTGGAGCTTGTTAGGCGCTGGTTTAGATTCAAGCGTCAGAGCCGCATACCCTGATTCAAAAATCACCTATCAAACCTCTGGTGGTGGTATCGCCAACATTGGTCAACTAGACCGAAATCAAACGGATCTGGCTATTGTTCACGATGCAGAATTGCTATTGGCCAAAAAAGGGGAATCACCATTTCGCGAACCGATAGATTCTATTCGTGTTCTTTCCTATTTATACACTTGGGCTCCGATGCAGGCGCTTGTACGTAATAGCTTTGCAGAAGAGTATGGTATTCATACCCTTGAAGATATCGCGAAAGTTAAACCACCGATCACAATTGCTATCAACAAGCGCGGTAACATCGCATCAAATGTAGCCGTTGAAATGCTGAATGCAATCGGTGTTACCGAAAAAGATATCGAAAACTGGGGTGGTAAAGTTATCTATGCTGCTTCAGGAGAACAGGTGTCTTTGATTACGGATCGCCGAGCAGATCTGATGATCAACTCGCTCTTCGTACGCCACAGTTCTATTCAACAGGCAGCTAACAGTGTCGAATTAACCCTGCTAAGCATGGATCCTTCAACTGTTGAAGCGGTGAACAAGGTAAGTGGAACGATGCCTTTTGTTATTCCTGAAGGGACCTATGAATGGTCACCAGGAAAGGTCGACACCCCGTCCTTGGGTGCAACCCTCGCTGTAAGAGCTGATATGGATGACCAGAAAGCTTACAGCCTAACAAAGGCCATCTTTGAAAATTACCAGCAAATCGCTGGCGTACATCCAGCCATGAAAGCGTTAACTCCTGAGGTAATGGCCTCTGTCACTGTGGTTCCATACCACCCAGGTGCGTTGAAGTATCTGGAAGAAGCAGGCTTGCGTTAAGCTAATTAAAGCTATAAAAGTTATAAGAGCTAGTTAAATGTCGAATATACTTTCATCAATGTTAGAGACCGGTACTAAACGTAAGTTGAGTCCTGGACTTGCCCGAATACTCCAATCAATCGCAGCAATAATAGCGTTAGGAGTGATCTACACAACTACTATCGTCTACGTCGATCTCTTTGCAATGACGATCGTATTTTTGTCATCAATGCTAGCTCTTCTATTTTTACTTTATACGCCTGGACCTTGGGGACGCACTAATTCTCCAAGTATAATCGACTGGGTGCTTTCGCTTACTAGTGTAGCAGCCGGTGTGTACTTTCTAGTAGAAAGTTCTCGAATCGTAGAACGGATTACGTTGTTATTTCCTCTGGAAATGCCCGACCTTATTGCGGGCTCGGCACTATTTTTCCTGACAATTGAAGCTACACGAAGAACAGTCGGGTTTGGACTAACCAGCGTAGTAACGATTTTTTTACTCTACAATCTCTTTGGGCATGGTTTGCCCGCGGGACTTGGTTTCCGCGAAGTAGGGTATAACCACTTTCTTGATATCATGATGTTTACCAGTGATGGATTGTTTGGCGTACCACTCCGTGTAGCTGCAACTTATGCGTTTCTTTTTGTCCTCTTTGGTACCTTCTTATCCCGTGCAGGTGGTGCAGATTTCTTCTTTGATCTTGCATCAGCTGTAGCGGGTAGACGTGTAGGTGGTCCAGCAAAAATCGCTGTTATCTCTTCAGGTCTGTATGGAACGATGTCTGGCAGTCCTACATCTGATGTTGTAACTACCGGTTCGATTACGATTCCGATGATGCAACGTTTGGGTTACGGAAAATCGTTGTCTGGAAGTGTTGAGGTTGCAGCATCGACAGGCGGCAGTTTGTTACCCCCTGTTATGGGGTCAGCAGCCTTCATTATGGCTGAATATACGGGTATCGAGTACCGGGATATTGCTATCGCAGGTATTGTTCCAGCGCTTCTGTACTACGTGTGCGTTTATACACAGATTCATTTGCGATCTGAAAAAATGGGTCTTAAAGGTCTAGAGGAAAACGAAGTTTCAACGGTAAAAGTAGCAATGGCGAACGGCGGATTGTTCATTATTCCTCTACTAGTCCTTTCAGTAGCTCTTGTTATGGGATATTCGCCAACTTATGTTGCAGCATTTGCCTCTTTAAGTGTCATTGCAGTTGCAGCGATAAAACCCTCGACTCGTATGGGACTAAAATCCATTTGGGAAGCGCTCGGTGAAACGACCCTTAGAATGGTTTCGGTAACAGCTGCTTGTGCTGCTGCCGGTCTCGTAATCGGCGGTATATCAATGACAGGACTCGGTGGTAAGTTTGCTGATCTAGTATTCATGCTTGCTGGTAATAGCAGTATCTTGGTTCTGATCATTTCAGCAATTTTGGCAATCATTCTAGGTATGGGTATGCCAACACCCTCAGCCTTTATCCTCGCGGCAGTATTGGTAGGACCGACTCTGAGTTCACTCGATTTCTCTGCGATGCAATCAAATATGTTCATCCTGTATTTCGCTGTCCTTTCCGCGATGACACCACCTGTTGCTGTGGCAGCATTTGCTGCTTCGGCGATAGCGGATGCAAAACCTCTTGGTATATCGGTTGGGGCGGTAAAGCTTGCGATTACAGCATTCGTGGTTCCATTCGCGTTTATGTATGGAGAAGGGTTACTGCTTGCAGGGCCGATTACGGGGATAGTTTTGAACTGTCTGACTGCTACCCTAGGCGTTATCGTGCTAAGTGCAGGTATAGAAGGATACTGGAAAGCACCTCTATCAGGCATTGCGCAGGCTATGTTGTTGGTGGCTGGCTTAATGTTCTTAGCACCGAGTATCATCGCATTGGGCATTGCCATCGCTTTGGTGGTGGTTGTTGTCCTATCAACACCTCATCTGAGGTCTCGAGCCAAAATAGCTTAGTCTTCAGAAGAGTTGGTCTCTAACCAGACATGCTTTAAAGCGAGGCAACATAGTGGAAGTGATTTATGCATTATTGTCTTCCATTATGTTTGCGACTACATTTTTACTTGTAAAAATAGGTCGTGAAAGTGCCTCGCACCTTTCTGTTTTATGGATCACGCTTACCATCAATGTCGTTGTACTGGGTTTATCTACCTTATTTGTAGATATTCCTAAATCTCTTACTCTGCTTGATCTTAAGTTTTTTATTATTTCGGGTATATTTGCGCCATTACTTGGCCGGCTATTCCAGTTCGTTGGTATGTCTAGATTAGGGGCAAATACAACGACAGCCTTAACTCTGACTCATCCTTTGGTAACAGTATTAATGGGATTATTATTTCTAGGCGAGTCCGGAAGTGTTGTTCAAATGCTGGGTGCATTTTTGATAATCACAGGGTCGTTGTTAATTGCTATATTTTCCGGATCAAATGCGAATATAAGAATTTCCAGTGGTCATCAGGTATATATACTATATCCTTTGCTGGCATCATTGACCTATGGGATATCTATTGCCTTTAGGAAGGTGGGCATCGACCAACTTAATTCACCTGTACTTGCTAGTGCGGTGACGGTTTCTGCCTCGTGGATTATACTAAGCCTATATATTTTGATTGCTAGATGTAAAATTTCATGTAGTAGTCGAGAGCTTAATTATTTTGTTTACGCAGGAATACTTTCAAGTATAGGACCTATTTTTCTTTATTTATCGTTGGCAATTGGAAATCTTCTTCTGATTGCTCCCTTAGCTGCTACCACTCCGTTGTTTGTGCTAGTGGGGACTTGGATTTATTCAAAGAATAATGAGAAATTTGGATATCAGATAATCGTTGGAACATTCGGTATATTTATTGGAGTGACACTGCTAACACTATTTAAAAATTAGCAGTGTGCTTAGTTTGAAGTTGATAACTATCAAACTTCTGGCAGCCAAGACTTCTGGGCCTTTATCGCTCGTGTTTTCCATAGATTCCATGGGCGCTCTACTTGCCCTTCGTTGGTTACTTGAGTAGCGTGTGCTTCTCCCTCTGATAGATATTCAATCGGTCCGAGTCTGGACGCTTCGATCTGTAATTGTGCGTTAACTTCTACATATACCGCTCTATAAACTGCTTGTTTTAGGCTGGGAGCAACGACTGTAGAGCCATGGCCCCTCATCAGTACTAAAGTACCCGTGGTGCATTTAGGAAGGGGGTAAGTTACTCACCCTCATAAAGAGGTTATCATTAGTTTACGAGAAAAATGGTAACAAGATGAGTAACTTACAGAACGTTTATAGCAAAATTCTGTCTCTTTTGCACGAAATTGAGCCAGCCGATAATTTTTTGAATCAAATCAGAACACCTAAGCTAAGCGATAAGGAGCTGCTCGCGCTCAGTCTTGCAGCTGAAACACTGGGCATTGATTCAGAACACTTTTTGTTCAAGCAGCTGCCTGCGTGCATCAATGGGAAAATTGAGCGCTCCGTTTATAACAGAAGAGCGCGAAGGCTGAGTTTTAAATTAGAAGAGATCAGAAGCGCTATTGTCACGCAGTTAGATGTTGATAACGATATAAATATTGTCGATAGCATGCCATTGGAAGTGTGTAAAATGAGTCGATCTAATCGCAGTAAAATTTGCCAAGAATTTGAATCTAGCTCGCCAGATTTTGGTTTTTGTGCGGCACAAAATATGCGCTACTTTGGCTATAAGTTGCACGCGGTTTGCTCACCGAGTGGCGTGTTAAAAATGTACGATATATCAAAGGCTTCGGTTCATGACATCCATTACCTAAACGATGTTGAAGGTCAGTTAAGCAATTGTATTTTGATTGGCGACAAAGGTTATTTGAGTAGAGTTTGGCAAGCCGATTTATTTTCATCAAGTTGTATCGATTTGCAAACACCGATGCGAAAGAACCAGAAAGAGTTTAGAGATTTTCCGCCTAAATATCGTAAAGCCAGAAAGCGAATCGAAACATTGTTTTCACAGCTTTGTGACCAGTTCATGATACGGCGGAATTATGCGAAATCGTTCAAGGGTATTTCGCGCAGAATTGTGACAAAGATAGCGTCCCTCACATTAATTCAATGGTTCAACCAGCGTGAAGGGAATAAATTAAACAACCTGAAAGTGGTCATTTCCTAAATGCACCACGGGTTAAAGTGTTTTTTCCAAGAGATTGGGTTAATGAAGAACCAAGTTCCTGGCTGGTAATCAACATGTTGGTTTCATCACCCGCAACATCACGTATTTCGAATATAGGAACATGTGTACCCATAAATCCACTCATGTGGCACATAGGTTTTAAAGGGGCGGACTTTACAACGCTGAACGGTACAACAGAGTGAGAATGACTATGAACGATCGCTTCAACATCATCTCGCTCCCGATAGATTTCGCTATGAATATAGCGCTCTAGATAGACCTTTCTGGGATCATCGTTTACAACTTCACCATCAAGGTTAAATTCCAGTATATCATCCTTGGTAACAAGCCCTGGAGCCATATTTCGAGCTAAGAAAAAATGGTCTCTGTTATGAGGATTTCTTACGCTCACGTGGCCGAAAGCATCCAGTACACCTTCATTGAATAGAATTAAATTAGCAGTTACTAAATCGTCTATTAGGCTTTCTGATATTGTATTATTCATGGATATTCCTTTTCATTTTGTTATTTGTTTTAGGGTTGAAAGTAATAATTTATTATATATAATTAGCTATCTAAGAACTAGATTTTACACCTCATGAAAAGGAAAATAAATGATGAGTTATGAGTCTCCTTATCAGGCTCTGAAAGAATCAGGGATTCGAAATTTGGTTAATGAATTTTACAGAATCATGGATGCCTCGCCAAACTATTCAGAGCTGAGAGCTATGCATTTAGCTGATCTTAGTGGTATTTCTGAAAAGTTAGGTGACTATTTAGTTGGTTGGATGGGTGGCCCACAAATTTATTTAGAAAAATATGGGTCGGTATGCATGACAGGGCCGCATAAAGCTTTTTCTATTGGTCCTAAAGAAAGGGACGCTTGGGTCTCGTGCATGTATGAAGCTATGGATTCATTAGCACTTAGTGACGATGTAAAAGGGATGCTAAAGAATCCGATATACCGCCTCGCTGATGCTGTAAAGAACAGGTAATATCATTAATAAATATGGCTTGTTTTAACTACTAGTCTCCTCGAGGAGCTGCTTTGTTGCAGCTTTTCTTTCGCAGATATTATATATCTGCTTTTTTTTGAACGAGAAAATTTTATCTATCTAGAGACTAGCCATTTGTGTAATTTCTTTGTGAGCCAAGGTGCGATTAGAGCCGTTGTTATACCAGTAAGAATTGTGGCGACTAACAACAGACCGATAGGTTCGGCTACTTTCGACGTAATCGGTTTTAGTAGATAGATTAATACGATAAGGGCCGGGTACACAGCGACTAAGCTAACAATCCATCGTTTCCAAAGGCGTGGAGGCTTTGGGGGGATTGGTAGGTTAACAACAGGCTCAAACCAAATATTTGAGCCATAGGCTTGTTGTCTGGCTACGTCGAGTACGGATAGTGTTTCAATAGGGTCAAGTACGGTCTTCCTGTCCGGAGAAAGCTTCCAGGCTTCTAAATCATCTTTACTTCTAAACCTCGCGATACAAAATATATCGATGCCTTGCCCATCATCTCGACGCACGATGTCGATAGACTCAAATCCGTCATGATCTTCTAATAGAAGATTCAATTTAGCAAGATGCGATGCAAACCTATCAACGTCTGAATAATTAATACGCAGAGAAACTAAATAGGATGCTGAATGGTCGGTATTGTGCCCTGCATCGAGTAAGTTATCATCGTTCATGTATTGAATGTCTCTGCATCGGAGTAATGGTTCAACATTGGGTAAAAAACCAGCGAGGAGTGACCTGGCTGGTTTGCTTCTTTACCGTTTGTAACTAAATATATCTACAGAGAATAGACCTCGGTAGTTGCAGGGTGGAACAGTTCATCTACAGAAAGATGTCTTGAACTCAGTCCCTGTTCGTAGTGGTTGCGCAGGAAGTATTCTAGCGTTTTGACGTTCGGTGCGACTCCGTATGACCAAAGATCCTTGGACATTTGTTGCGTTACGCCCAAAACATCTTCGACAAATGGCATTGTAACCTTGGTTGCTGAAGTATCTGATAGGGCATCAAGTGCCATTGTTTTAGCTTCAGTAAAGGCCTTGAGTAGAGCGCCTGGTAACCAGGGGTGCTGCTCAGCCAAGCTGCGACGTACGCCTAGAACGTGCATGATTGGGAACAACCCGGTTTCTTGATGCCATTGGCGTGCCGCAGAAAATCCATCCTGCCATAGGCGGCGGATCTGAGGGTGGCCTTCGTGGTAGCAGCGTGGCCATCTAGGGCCGATAAAACCATCAATTTCCCCGTCGATTAGCATCTGGTTTAGGGTAGCGCCTTCTGGAGCGTTCTCAATAGTTACGTTGTCTGGTAGATCAAGTTTGATCTTTTCAGGGCGACCAGGCTTGTCCATTCCACCGCGTACCCAGGTTATCTGGTCAGGTGTGACACCTGCATCTGCAAGAATAGCTCTAACCCATACGTTTGCTGTGAGTTGGTATTCCGCGATGCCGATGCGGCGACCTTTGAGATCTTGAGGTGTTTCTATTCCTCTATCCGCACGAATATAAACGGAGGAGTGGCGAAATGCACGGCTAAGGAAAACAGGAATTGCGATGTATGGAGGATTCTCTCGAGTCAACGAAACGCAATATGAACTCAATGATATTTCTGAAATATCACATGTCTTGTGGCGAAATGCGTTGAAGAACATCTCTTCTGGTGATTGAAGAAAAGTGATCGGATCGACACCGTCGATCTGTACCCGTCCATCATGAATGGGGCGAGTTCGATCATAATCACCCATTGCTAGGGAAAGTTGGAGCTTAGACATTTTTTATCCTTCTTGGTAATTAAGTGTGACTGTGTCACCCGTTTCGCTACTGGTAAGTAGTGCATGACAGATTTCGAGTGAAGCTCGGCCCCATTTGCCATCCTGCAATGGAGTCGTTTGTTCACGAAGTGCAGCATAAAGCGTGTCAAATACTTCTGCTCGGGCGGTTCTAAAAGGTGCGGGGTAGAATTCGGGTCCATTCGTATCGGTAATTTCCACTCCGTTCGGTGTCAGGCGAATGTCTCCGCGGTCGCCGAATACGAAAACCTGACCAAAGTGCTCGTGAGTTTGAGCCTGAGGGCAGGTTTCGAGTGATGAAAATCCGCGTGATGACTTAAACTCTGATTCGTCCTGGACGGATTCCAGTATTTTACGGGCGCTCTTGAATTCATCTGACTTGGATATGCCTAATTCAGCAGTGTTTTCCATTAGCCGGTCGCCATCAAAATGAGCGTAGCCTGAGTACGTCAAGCTGGCAAAGACACCTTCGCTAAAATCAATCAGCATGCTGTAGGCGCCCTCGGTCGGTCGATCAGCATCCCAGGCTCCACCAGTTCTGGCGGTAACACGCTGAGCGGGAACACCAGCGAGTCGGCGGACGAGATCGATTTGATGGACGGCTTGGCTAAACACTACACCTCCACCTAAGTCTGTTGAAAGCTCTGCCGCTGTTCTTGGGCGATATAAGAAATCAGTAGCATAGAGCGCATGTATCATCCTTACGCGCCCAATCTTACCTTTCGCGATTAAAGCTTCCGCGAGCTTAACCGGACCATCAAAGCTGTGGCTAGGACCAACAATGATCTGTACTCCCGCCTTTTTTGCCGCTTCAATTAGTGATGACGCATCTTCTAATGTGACAGTCATCGGCTTTTCGATAAGGACGGATTTACCGGCGTTTATAGCGGCTAAAGCATGCTCTTTATGTAATCCATGAGGCGTGGATACATAGACCACTTCCACGTCAGGGTCTGTTACTAGGTCGCTAACATCGGCATAGGTCTTTGCACCAAAAGTCTTTTCAAATGACCTCCTGTGTTCGGAATTTGGCTCCGCGCCAGCAACTAAGGTAACCCCTGTGTGTGCATGGATAGCGGGGGCCGATAGCGCAAAGGCTCTCCCTAAACCCGCTACGCCTAGGCGTATTGGATTAGATATCGAGGACAAGGTGATCACCTTTCGCTCGGGAGACACATAACATTATTGTGTCGGACTTCTCGTCATCCATTAAAGCTAAGTCACGGTGATCAACTTCACCGCCCGTGTACTTGCATTTACAGGTACCACAGGTGCCGGTTTCACAAGAGCTGGAAAAATCGTGCCCATTTGCACGCAGCGCTTCCAGAATAGTGTGATCAGCGGGAACGGTTATTGTTTCTCCTGATTTTTCGAGTTCGATGGTGAATTCGGTATCACTATCTTTAATGATTTCAACAGGCATGAACTCCTCAAAGTGAACTCGGCCATCAGGCCAATGTCCCGTACCGCCTTTCACTTCTTCCATAAGCGAAGTTGGGCCGCAGCAATAGATATGCTCCTGCGTTGGCGTCATCAGCAAGTCCCAAAAATCAAAAATAGTTGCATTATCGCCTTCGCTATAGTGAATAGTGATGGCTTCTCCGCAAAGTTCCTGAAGCTCATCAGCGTATGCTGCTTTTTCATAGCAGCGAGCTAAATAGACAACTCGGAATTTTCTACCTTCTGCTTTTAGTCTTTGTGCCATAGAGTAAATCGGTGTGATACCTATACCGCCACCGATTAACAAAGCATCGTGCTTCGGACCGAGAGGAAACTCATTATCAGACGTTTCTACATCCAGAACCGTCGATACTGTTGCCTGCTCATGCATCGACTTTGATCCACCACGAGAATTGAGCTCTTTTTTGATCGCAACAGTGTAAGCGCTTGGGTTGTCACCAGAATAAACCAATGAATAATAACGATGAGCTCCAGAGGGCGTGGTGATAGAAATATGCGCACCCGGTTCAGCGGGCGGCAACGGTTGCCCATCAGTAGGGGCTAACGTGAATTCTTCAATCTCTGGCGTAAGCGTACGCCGAGCAGTCACTTTCAGTTTCATTTTTCTTCTCTCTGGGTGTCGCTATATATGGATATGGTGTCATCAATCCTTAAATCGGGATGTTTATGACCTGGATCAATATTAGCAATCTAATAATTTTCAGTCAATAATAATTAGATTGCTAATAATGTTGACTGTCGATAATTAGATGTCTATTATTTCTTCCGCTGAGGTAATCGAACATGGGAATTGATTTTCTGTTAATACCTCCTCGACATGTTTTGTCGACTCGTCGAATAGAAACATGATTACAAATTTGGCTTACAAGCAGTGACGTAGGGTGCTTGTAGCTATGCGAAATAAAATAAAACGGAGAAATGCACAATGCTTACACCACAAGAAAATGAATTGTTAACTCATGTTATGCCGACCGACCCGATGGGTAAGCTTATGCGCCAGCATTGGACTCCGGTTTGTTTGCTCGAAGAAGTTAAAGAATGCGATGGCACTCCAGTACTGGTTGAAGCTTTGGGATCTCGTTATGTAGCATTCCGCGATACCGAGGGCCGAGTAGGGTTGTTGGATGAGCTTTGTCCTCACCGTCTTGCGTCTTTAGTTTTCGGTCGTAATGAAGATTGTGGTATCCGCTGCCTGTATCACGGCTGGAAGTTTGATGTGGAAGGTAACGCTGTAGCAATGGCTTCAGAACCACCAGAAGCAGAAAAGTCTATGTGTTCAAAAGTGAAGCACAAAGCTTATAAAACTGTGGAGTGGGGTGGTTTCCTTTGGGCTTGGCTGGGTGAGGGCGATGCGCCGGAATTTAAAAAGCCGGCATTTGCACCTAATGAAGATGTGCAAGTCTCTATCCTCAAAATTCGCCTACCATGTAACTGGGCTCAAGTTCTAGAAGGTCAGATTGACTCAGCTCATTCTTCATCATTGCACTCTTCGGACATGGTTCCTGCAAAAGTTGAAAGTGCGGCTGCGGATGATCAAGGTTGGTACCGTCCATCAACTGATAAGTCCCCGCGTATGCAGTCTGCGAAAACTGATTATGGATTCCATTACGCTGCGATTCGTCGTCCTATCGCGAACGCTGCAACCCATGACTACATTCGTATCACTCAGTATGTCGCACCTTACTACGCGCTGATTCCGCCTAACACTTCATACAACGTCGCAGCAGTCATCGTTCCGATCGACAATGAAAACTGTAACTTCCACTTTATTGCCTGGGGTAACCCTGAAACTACGCCAGATACGACTGCTTGGCGTGAGTTTGCTCGTGCAGTGCCGGGCGTAGATGTTGATCCGATTACGTGGGCGACAGTGGGTACGATGGAAAACCGCTTCCGTCAAGATCGCACCAAAATGAAGGAAGGCGACTTTACAGGTATCGCGGGCATTCCAAACCAAGACATCGCGATGTGGGTATCAATGGGTAAAATCGTTAACCGTACCGATGATATTCTAGGATCTTCTGATTTAGCGATTGTGGAATTCCGTCGTACGATGGTTGAAGCTGCTCAGAAAGTTGCTGATGGTGAGCCTGCTATCGGTAGTGCACCATCAATTATTCAGTCGTCAATTGCTTCCTTCCAGGGAGTTGTTCCAAAAGAATCAGATTGGCGTGAACTTTGGAAAGAAAACGTAGTGGCGGAATAAATACTAAAGAGGTTGGCTTCCTTAAGGTTTCTTAGAAGTCCAAAATGCCCCAGTAATGAGCAAAGTCTTGTTGCTGGGGTTTTGCTTTCTGCTAACGCTACCGGCTATTTGCTGCCTTAGCAGTCATCAATAATTAGGTGTTGTCTTTCACAAGATTAGAATGCATATTCAATAAATATTTGCGAACGATTTCAATTTCCTCAGGGTTCATGCCGCTTTGAGCCACGTCATTAACCTCTTTTGCTAGAGGTTCAAGGGTGTCCTTAAGGCTCTTTCCATATTCAGTTAAATAAACGACCTGTCTTGGCTTTCCTTCAATGACAGGGCGAAGTTCAACGAGGCCAGCCGCTAACATGCGTTTAACAACGGAGTTCGTTGTGGGTCCAGTAAGCCCAACTCGTTCACTTAAGGTTTTTTGGGAGATTCCTTCCTCGTTCCACAGCTCACGTAAATATCCCCAAAATCCATGGTTTACGCCGTAGGGTAGTAGTCGCCGTTCCAATGAATTAAAGTACTGCTTAGAGAGCTCTCGAACGATGTGTGCCATCCTCTCGTATTTTAGCTCTGGAACAGTATTTAATTTCTCTACAGACATGTTCTTGTATCCTGAGATTTCACATAATATAGAACCTGTAAACTAGGCTTTGAGAGCTCTAGGTTTACTGGTGCTTTAAGCATCAGGGTTAATCCGATCGTGTTGGTATAATAAAGTTAACTAACACGATCTGTCATCTTAGGCCCTTACATGCTTCCATGTATAGTCGCATCGATAAATCGACAGCTTTAATATCTTTGGTAAGCGTACCCATTGATACATAGTCAACGCCAGCTTGTGCGATGTCTATTAGCGTATCGTCATTTATACCGCCAGAGGCTTCGATTTTCGCCTTACCGCGACTCAATTCTACCGCTTTCTTAGTATCTTCTAATGAAAAATTATCCAGCATAATGATATCCGTACCGGATTGAAGAGCCTGCTCTAGCTCCTCAAGTGTTTCCGTTTCAACTTCGATTAGCTTATTAGGTGCCAGAGCACGTGCAGCCTGAACCGCTTGGTCGATACCACCACAGGCCGCGATATGATTTTCTTTTATCAAAAATGCATCGTAAAGACCCATTCTATGATTCTGTCCCCCACCGCAGGTGACAGCATATTTTTGAGCTAATCTGAGTCCAGGTATCGTTTTCCGTGTGTCGATGAGCTCCATTGGGTTTCCATCAACTTTGTTAACAAAGTATCGAGTTCGCGTTGCGACAGCTGACATGAGTTGAAGAAAATTAAGTGCTGTTCTTTCTCCAGTGAGGAGTGAGCGGGCGGGGCCAGTTACTTCTACGATAAGGTCATCGGCTTTAAGGCTATCACCATCATTAAAGTACCAACGTAGTTCCACTGATGGATCAATTTGTCGGAAGGCTTCGTCTACCCAGGCTGTTCCACAGAGAACCGCATCTTGACGTGTAATAATTTTTGCGAAAGCAGTTTGAGACTCCGGGATCAATAATGCGTTGATGTCGCCACTTGCAACATCTTCAGCAAGAGCTGCACTGACATTCGCTACTATCGCAATCTGTAACGCCGTATTATCTAATTTGTACACTATAAATTCCTATCTCTCTGATGTTGTCACTATGTGAGTTTTTTCAGGGCCTTGTCGCGACTAGCCCAAAATATCGACAGTGTTACTAGTACTTTTAAGGATCGATTCTACCATATGAAGTGGACTCTAAACGAAATTATTAGATATATAATATTTATGGGGTTGCGGCTTCAATAAGAAAACTGTTTAAGCTTACCCCGATTGCTCGTAAGGGCCACTTTTCGCTCATTCTTGCCGTTCAATTGCTTAAAAATCGCATGGTTTGATAGACCGGTTTGGGCAAACACCTGCCCTTCTCATGAACTCCGACTCCTATTCTGAACTTGAACATAGAATAGGAGATACATCATGCATAACTCATCTTGGAACAAAGGGAAGATTATCGGTCAGAAGCGACCATTGAAGCTTCAGGAAATATGGGCGATTCGCATTCTAATCCAGCTAGAAAAAAAACCTACGAGATCTCGCAATGTTCAATCTGGCGATCGATAGCAAGTTAAGAGCCTGCGATCTCGTAAAGATTAAAGTGTCAGATACAAAGACACCAGACTTACGTAGTTCATTGCTAGTACGATGCTGGCCATGAGTGTAATGACCCAGCTAAAACTGCACACTCACGCCGCTAATTTGTAAGTTTCCCGGGGCGTTTTCATACCCAGAGCCTGGTGGGGGCGCAGCTCGTTGTAATAACGAAACCACGCTCCTAATGCCTGCCTGGCCTCTTCCAGCGAGGCAAAGTTATGGAGCCACAAGCACTGCTCCTTTACCGATCGAATCAGCCGCTCGACCATGCCATTTTGTTGTGGCGTATGAGGTCTGATGAACTCCTGTTTGAGACCATAGTGATATACCGTCCTCGTGTAGCGCCGACTGGTAAAAACCAATCCATTGTCCGATCTAATCGTCAGGTCATCCTGCGCCTTGCCCAGAATACCGTAGCGGGTGATCAGGGCCTCTTCCAGAGCAGCTTCAGCCGCCTTTGCGTTGCCAGTGGGGCTGAGCCGCCAGCCTAACAGCTCTCGCGTGCAGCAATCCATCACGAGCGTCAGCGCGCACCAGCGATGCAGGTTGCCACACCACACCCGTGCCATGTCGGTTGCCCAGCGCTCATTGGGGCGCGTTGCCACTGATGGCAGTGACTGAACCCTCGGCCGGAAACCCGATTTACGTTTTCTGACCTGCCAACCCTTGATCTGAAATACGCGCTGAACAGTATTCTTGTTCTCACCCAATAGCCAGGCTACGGTTCTGTAGCCCGCATAGGGCAAGGCATCGATGACGCGCTTGATACGTTGCGCCAGGAACTCGTTAACACGCCGCTTTCGCACTTTGGGCTTGTAGTAAAACGTTCGCCGCGAGATCCCCGCCCAGTCGCAGGCTTTACTGACTGAGACGGGTGTACCTTCTGCCGCCATCTCGGCAATGAGGCGAGCTACGATTCCTCGGTCGAATCGAGATGGCGTTGCAGCTTTTTTCGGAACTTGATCTCCAGCATAGCCTCACCGTACGCTTCCTTCAGCTCGCTGAGCTGCTTCTCGTACTGCTCGGCTATGTCTTTTGGGTTGGCCTTTAGGGCGTTTTCCATGCCGGCCTCGGCATCGTCCATCCAGCTCTCGATCTCAGCCTGGGTTAGATCGTACTCCCTCGCTGCCTCCGGGACCGTCGTCTGTCCACGATAGATCTGCTTGATCAACTCAGCCTTGCGCTTTGCTGTCCATCGTTTGATTTCTGGTTCTTGCATCATGGTTGCGTTCTCCACAATCTCGGCGACTATACCATGTGCAGTTATTCAGTGGGTCGTTACATTCTTGAGTAAATGCCTTAACAGCAGATTGGCGCCCTAAGTCATCACCAGCCCACTCAGCCAGTGACACGGCCCGAAGGTCACCAACTGAATAATAATATTGAGCGAACTGACCAGCACCTGCAGACGCGGTGATTACCCCACAAAGTAACGCCATTTTAAAAAGTGAATTTGGAAAAGAATTTTTCATTTTAACTCCTTGTTTATGTTTAACCGTCTACTGGTAATAGACGGGTAAAATCCTTTTAGAGGACAATCAATAAAAAAATATTTATTAGCTACACGCATCCAGAAATGATTTTTTTACGCTATCGGGAAGCTGGGCCGATCCCAAATCAAAAACAGCGTTTAGCGTTTCCATTGCTACTTCATAACCAAGCTCTTTAATAAGCGCTTTTTCCAACTTCTCAATATCATCCCCAACGTATACAAATAGAGCTTCGTTAAGTCTGAGCTGTTGAAGTAGCTTTATTTTACTGACCATCTGGGGGTTCTGGGGATTTTCCCCCCTAAAAAGACAAAAATCGCTGTAAGCCGTGCCTGACATGGCCTCCAGAACGGCATTAGATCCAGTTTTAGCAAAATATCGCCGATTTTCGCTATCATGCCCCGTTTTGGGGTATCAAAATGGCAATTCGAAAGCGACTCCAAATTCTCATTGAGTCCGAAATAAATGATCTCTACGGCCCACCTCGCTTTACCCTTGAAGAACGCAGGTTCTACTTCGCGCTGAATGACCGTGAATCCAAAGTTGCCAATTCCATTCGGAATCGGTCTCAACGCTGCTTTTTTGTTTCCCTGCTTGGATACTTCAAATCGAGACCCGTGATGCTCAATCCCAACTTTGGTGATGTCGAAGACGATCTGAGGTTTATCGCCAAAGAGCAGTTGCCTGGCCCCGGTCTCCGGCGCTTCTCACTGGATCAAAGGCAAAAAGACCGTCTTTATCAAAAGGTGCTTAAGCTTGCAGGCTATGAAAAGTGGCGCGACAACATTCACCGTGGCCACGTACTCAACCACCTGCTACAAGCAGCCAGGTCATGGATCGATGCCCGATATTTGTTCGATGCGGCGACTGAATACCTGGCGATGCGTTGTATAGCAATCCCGAAATATACCGTGATGCAGACGCTGGTGAGTCAGGCGATTAACGAAGAGCGAGCCCGGATCACTGACACGCTAAACAGCCAAATGACAACTGAGATGACCAATAACCTGACAGACCTGGTGGATGGTAAAGAGAAGTTGCCACTATCTGATCTAAGGCAGTCTGCCAAGAGTTTTGCACCTCCAGAGTTGGACAAGGAACTCAAAGTCAATCGGCATATTCAACTCTGGATGAGTGACGTGAACACAATGGTAAAAACACTGTCACTGTCGCTAAAAAACCAGCAGCACTTTGCCTCCATGGTCGAGTATTATGGCAGTAAGCTTAAGCGCTTTGAGCGATCAACCCAACAACTCTATTTACTGTGCTACCTGCAAGAACGAGCCGAACAGAATGTCGAGCGGCTGACTGATGGTTTTGTTTATCACTTACGAAAGCTCCAGGAGCAGGCAAAGGCCTATGCCAAAGAAGCGGCCTACCAGGACTGGGAGGGTGCTGCAGCAAACGTCGGTAAGGCCGCAGAGCTGCTGCATCTGTTTATCGATGACTCCATCGACGAACAACAACCCTTTGGTGCGGTAAAGCGCCAAGCTCTGGCGGTGCTGAAAAATCAGGATATTGAGTCACTGTGCCTGTACCTGAACAAACAAAAACGGGCCATTGACGATTACCTCTGGGAGTTCTACGACCTGCAGAAACCTTTTCTCCACCGGGTTCTACGTCCGATCTTTTTGTGTTTAACCTTTGAGCCCACTGAAAAAACACAAGCCCTGGCTGCACAGTTGGCTATCACCAAAGAAGAGCTGTTAGAGCACAAAGCGCTTCACTCCACCGATAGCAGGTTAATACTTGGCAAACACAAACCCTACCTCATTGATTTGGACGATAACGTCCGCTCGGATCGCTTTGAGTGGCTGCTGTATTTACAAATTCCCAATAAACTGACTGGCCAACTCCATGTGCCCAACGTCATCAAGTACCGGTCCCTACAGGATGATTTGGTGAATAACCACCGCTGGAAAGACAAAGACATGTTGATTCAGCAATCGATGTTGCCGCGCTTGAAAGAAAGGCCGGGCAAACTCATTGAATCCTTAGCGGAAGAGATGAGCAATAAATTACAACAGGTGAGCCGGCGTATTGAGAATGGTGACAACCAGAATGTTATCTTGCGCAACCGTTCCGGTAAAACGAAGTGGCGACTGCCATCCGCAGGCATTAAAAGCATGTTGAACAATCCGTTCTTTGATCATATCAAGCCTATCAATATCGCAGATGTACTGCGCTACGTGGATCAGGAAACCGGCTTTATGGGGCACTTTGAGCATGTGCTCCCGATTCAGTCAAAAGGCCGTGATCATATTAATGATTTGCTCGCGGTTATCATCGGCAACGGTACCAACTATGGGCTGTATGGCATCTCCAATATCTCCGACCGCAAGTATGATCAACTAAAAGGCATCCAGGCCAACTACCTACGTCCCGAAACGCTAAACAATGCCAATGATGTTATCAACAACGCAGTAGCCAAACTGGCCATCTTTAAGCATTACAATATCCAGGAGGATCTGATCCACGCCAGCGCTGACGGCCAGAAGTTCGAAACCCGGTTGGAAACCTTTAAAACCCGGTACTCCTCTAAGTATTTTGGGACCAATAAAGGCATCTCGGCCATCACCCTTATCGCCAATCACGCCGCGTTGAATGCAAAAGTCATCGGTTCCAACGAGCATGAATCCCACTATATCTTTGACTTGCTACAAAGCAATACCTCCGAGGTTCGACCAGATGTACTGTCAACCGATACACATGGGGTAAACCATGTGAACTTTGCGTTGCTGGATTTGTTTGGGTACACCTTTGCGCCCAGATATGCGCAGTTCGGCAAGGTTGTCGAAGAGATGTTTAACGTCAGTGAATATGAGGATCAAGGTGTCACGCTGACTCTGAAAAAGTCGATCAAAACAGGCCCTGTCATTGAGCAATGGGATACCATCCAGCGGATTGTCATATCACTGCAAGAAAAGAGCACTACCCAAGCTAACCTGGTGCGGAAGCTGTCGGGTTACAGCAAAAACCATCCGTTGTTGCAGGCACTCACAGAATACAATCGCATGATCAAAGCGATGTACCTGCTGGATTACATTGATGACGCCAGTTTGCGTGGTTACGTCCAACGTGCACTCAATCGAGGCGAAGCCTACCATCAGTTACGCCGGGCCATCGCCTCGGTTAATGGGAACCGGTTCCGAGGGTCGTCAGATTACGAAATCAGCCTCTGGAATGAGTGCGCGCGTCTTCTGACGAATGCCATCATCTACTTCAACTCTATGATACTAACCCGATTACTGACACACTTCGAAGCGATCGGAGATGAAGAAAAGCTGGCCATCACAAAGCAGGTCTCACCGGTAGCCTGGCACAACATCAATCTTAACGGGACATATACCTTCAACTTTGAACAAAATCTGATCGACATCGAGGAGGTTATGCGCCCAATTACGGAAAATGAAGAGGTATAGCTAAGTTAATACCAATCTGGAGACCATGGCTGGCGAGGCTTACAGCGATTTTTGTCTTTTTAGGGGTCCTGGGGATTTTCCGTCTTAAAAAGACATAATCCTCTACAGCCCCCGTGGCTCCTGGCCTCCAGCGGGGTATTAACTTCCTCCTAGCCCTTAACTTGTCCCTTTCGGTTATTATGCTGAGCTTTTTAGGCATCAGATATGGCATATACCGAAAGGCTCCAGATCCTCATTGACTCAGAAATCAATGATTTGTACAGCCCTCCCAGTTTCACCCTCGAAGAACGTCGATTTTACTTTACTCTGAATGAGATGGAAGCCCGTGTCGCCAACGCTATCCGTAGCCGGGCTCACCGCTGTTTCTTTGTCGCTCTGTTGGGTTACTTCAAGTCCAGGCCTGTGGTTCTGAGTCCGAGTTTTGGCGATGTCGAAGAGGATTTGCGGTTTATCGCCAAAGAACAGTTGCCTGGTCCCGGTATCAGGCGCTTCTCATTGGATCAAAAGCAAAAGGATCGCCTATACCAGAAAATATTTGATCTCCTCAATTATCAAAAATGGCGGGATAGACAGGATCGAGGTTCCTTAATCACTCACTTACAGCAAACAGCTAAGTCGTGGGTTGAACCCCGGTATTTGTTCGATGCAACCACCGAGTATTTATCACTGCGTCGTATTGCAATTCCCAAATACACGGTGATGCAGACCGTGGTAAGCCAGGCGATGAAACAGGAACGAGAGCGTATTACTGCTTCGCTGCAAAACCAGTTATCAGGGAGGTTGTCGACTGAGCTCGCAAACTTGGTGGACGGAAAAGGGGCATTACCTCTGTCTAAATTGAGGTTGTCTGCCAAGAGCTTTACTCCCCCGGAATTGGAAAAGGAGCTCAAGGTGAACCGATTAATCGAGCCTTGGATGAGTGAAGTTAACACCGTGGTTAAAGCCTTATCGCTCTCAATAAAAAACCAACAGCACTTTGCTTCGATGGTTGATTATTATGGGAGCAAACTCAAGCGCTTTGACCGATCTACGCAGCAGCTCTATTTACTGTGCTATCTACAGGAGCGTGCCGAGCAAAATAGTGAGCGTCTGGCCGACGGTTTTGTCTACCACATTCGGAAAGTCCATGAGCAGGCCAAAGTGTACGCGAAAGAGGCAGCCTACCGGGACTGGGAAGGCGCTGCTGCCAATATCAGCAAGGCTGCGGAATTGCTCCATCTTTTTATTGATAACTCCATCGATGAAAAACAGCCTTTTGGTGCTGTAAAACGGGAGGCTCAAAAGCTGCTTAAATGTCGGGATATCGAGTCATTGTGCCTGTATCTTAACAAGCAAAAACGCGCACTTGATGATTATTACTGGGAATACTATGACCAACAAAAGCCGCTGTTAGAGAAGGTGCTACGGCCAATCTTCCAGTGTCTAGCCTTCCAGGCTACTGAGAACACACAGGCCCTGGCTACACAGCTAGCCGTCACTAAGGGCGAGTTAGCCACTGGTGCTATTCTCCAAACCATGAACCGACGGCTAATTCAGCCCAAACAGAAGGCATACCTTATTGATCAGGAGAACAACGTCCTACCGGATCGTTTTGAGTGGCTCCTATATCTGCAGATTCCCAGCAAGCTGAATGGACAGCTCTATCTCCCGACCGTCATTAAGTTCCGTTCTCTCCAGGATGATTTGGTCAGCAATGAGCGCTGGAAAGGCAAAAAGACGCTGATCCAACAATCCATGTTGCCTCGCCTGACGGCGAAACCCAGCAAACTAATCGAGACTTTATCCTGTGATCTCAACGATAAACTACAACAGGTCAGTCGGCGCATCGAAAACGGTGACAACCAAAACGTTATCCTGCGCAATCGCACCGGTAAAACAAAGTGGCGGCTGCCCTCAACCGGTGTTAAAAGTATGCTGAACAACCCGTTCTTTGACCAGATAAAACCGATTAATATTACCGATGTACTGCGCTACGTGGATCAGGAGACTGGCTTTCTGGACAACTTTGAACATGTACTACCTGTCCAGTCGAAAGGCCGTGCGAATGTTAATGATCTGTTGGCCGTTATTATTGGTAACGGCACTAATTACGGGCTGTACGGCATGGCCAATATCTCCGACCGGGCGTATGACCAACTAAAAGGTATCCAAGCCAATTACCTGCGGCCGGAGACGCTAAATAATGCCAATGATGTAATCAACAACTCGGTCGCCAGGCTGGCCATCTTTAAACACTACAATATCCAGGAAGACCTCATCCATGCCAGTGCCGATGGGCAAAAGTTCGAGAGCCGGTTGGAGACTTTTAAAACCCGGTACTCCTCAAAATACTTTGGTACTAACAAAGGCGTCTCGGCCATCACTTTGATAGCCAATCACGCAGCGCTAAACGCCAAGGTGATTGGCTCCAACGAACATGAATCCCACTACATCTTTGATTTGTTGCAAAGCAATACATCAGAGATACAACCCGATGTATTATCGACCGATACCCATGGGGTTAATCATGTAAATTTTGCCTTGTTGGATCTGTTTGGCTACACCTTTGCCCCCAGATATGCCCAGTTCGGCAAGGTCATTGAAGAGATGTTCAAAGTCAGTGAAAACAAAGACCAGGGCGTAACACTGAGTTTAAAAAAGCCGATTAAAACAGACCTCATCATTGAGCACTGGGATACCATCCAGCGTATTGCCATCTCGCTTCAGGAGAAAAGTACCACACAAGCGATTCTGGTTCGCAAGTTATCTGGTTACAGCAAAAGCCACCCGTTATTACAGGCCCTGACTGAGTACAACCGTATGATCAAGGCCATGTACTTACTGGACTATATCGACGATGCTAGTCTCCGGGGATATGTACAGCGAGCACTGAATCGAGGCGAGGCCTACCACCAATTACGCCGTGCTATCGCATCGGTTAATGGTAACCGATTCCGAGGTTCGTCAGATTATGAAATCAGCTTGTGGAATGAATGCGCGAGGTTGCTCACCAACGCCATTATTTACTTCAACTCAATGATACTGACCCGTTTACTGAGGCACTTCGAGGGCATTGGCGATGAAGAAAAGCTGGGGATTACAAAGCAGGTGTCGCCGGTGGCTTGGCACAACATTAATCTGAATGGGACTTATAGCTTCGACTTTGAACAAAACCTGATCGATATCGAGGAAATAATGCGGCCGATTACCGAAACTGGAGGAAATGTCTAAGTTAATACCCCTCTGGAGACCAGGAACCACGGGGGCTGTGTAGTATTATGTCTTTTTAAGACGGAAAATCCCCAGGACCCCACGTTGCTCTCTCTGTCCAGGACACCCGTGAGGAAACGTTCGAGCTCACGGGTGTCTGGCAGAGCCAGGGTTGTTCAGCCCCGACTCAGGGCCAAGTTGGTCGACGTATCGCCATGGCCAAGGCTGCCTTTCAAGCAGTCGCCTTAAGGAAACTTCGCTAGCGCTGCGTCGATCGTCTCGGCCGCGTCGTAACCGAGGATATAGCCCGCTGCCAAGTTGGCTGCAGTTGTTTCCATGACTCCTCGCAGATACGCTGTTGCGTCCGGGTACATGGATGCCAACTCCGCCTGCGTATACGGGCGATGATGACCGCCATTTCGGCAGAATCCAGGCCCCGGATTGTAGACACCGAGGTTGAACTCGGTTGGGAGCACATACTCGGCGAGCTGAATTCCACCAAATGTTCGGCCGTCGTTCGTATGACGAAGTGCTGCTCCGTCGGTATCACGATCAAGAGGCTTACCGGGCGGCGCCGCGGCGCCGCTAATCGTCCAGTCGTTCACATGCTCGAACGCGGCATTGAGTACCTTGTGCATCGGAACCGAACTCCACAGTGGGTAGTAGGTGCATCCAGGGATGATCTCTTCGATGGTTGACGCCGCAGATCCGTCCGCCTTCACCAGACCCATGTCCCGATTGGTCATTGCGTCCACGTACGCCATATCCCACGAGCTCAGGTGAGACGTTCCAGCAACTTCCCAGCGACGAGTCGTGATGCCATCCGCCACGGGCTGTCGGCCGTCACTGTGCACTTCGCTCCCAACTGAAATTAGTTTTGTCGGATTGTCTCCTCTCAGGAGGTGCCACGTGTTGTATCCAGGGTCGTAGAACACCATGCCATCTACGAGCCGGTGGAGCGGATCGATCGAGTTGTAGTACTGAGTGAGACGTCGACCCGCCTGCGACTCGCCGGTAGCAATGACGCGCTTGACCGTCATGCCAGGCAGGAGTATCCTCGCTGGGCTCGACCGCTTGTTGGTTTGTTTGAGAGTGGTCCAGCCCTTGACATGTGCCAGCGCTGAGTCGCAGTGCCCGCTCGGCACGCAAGTTGCGGACGATGTGCTCTGCACGGTCCGGTTGGCTAGACGATTCTTTGGCTAGCCGGCTAGCCGGCTAGCCGATCTGCCAGATGGCGCGCAACGAACGAGTGTCGACTCGTGCTATTCAGCATCAACATTGGAGATAAACATGAGAACAAAGACGAGATGGCTGTCGCTGTCGAGGCTAGCAACTGCACATCGGCCGCTGGCCGATTCTGCGAACCTGCAGAAGGACCCTCGCGATCTGCTTGTTCGCGAGCCGAAGGGCGCTTCGGTGCTCGGCTGGCTCGGAGGCGCCATGATGGTTGCAGCGCTCGCAGGCTGTGGCGGTGGTGGCGACGACTCAGGTGGACAGGCGCCACGGACGCCCGTGCCAACTGTCGAAGTGGCTCCAAGTCAGGGCACTGCTTTGAATGCAACGTCCCTCGACCTCGCGGCCAGTGGGTACACGGAAGGCGAGTACATCCTGAAGGGCACCGCCAGCCGCTACCGCGTCAAGGACGAAATGTCCGATGCTGAGCTCATCGACTCAGGACACCCTTACGTCACTCGTGTCATTGTTCGCAGACCGACCGATCCGGCCAAGTTCAACGGGACCGTTGTGGTCGAATGGCTTAACGTCACCACCGGCCAGGACATCGATATCATCTTCGCCAGCACGCGCGAGTTGCTGCTTCGCGAGGGTTACGCTTTCGTCGGCGCCACGGTACAGCGTGCTGGAGCTCAGCAGCTTGCCCAATGGAACCCTGCTCGCTACGGCAACCTTAGCCTTGAAGCGGACAAGCTTGACCCCGCAACTGACGAGGAGCTCGACCCGGCTCGATTCCCGTCGATTGGCGGGGATGTACTTTCTTCCGACGTGTTCTCACAGATCAGCGCTGCGGTCACTGCCCCATCCTCACCTCTGATGGGCGGGCTCGCGGTCAAACGTGTCATTGCCTCAGGCGAGTCCCAGTCGGCAGTCAAACTTACCTCGTACTACAACAATTTCCACGCACTGCACAAAGCATATGACGGCTACTTCTTCTACGACCGGGCCGGTCGGCTTCGCACGGGCCTAGGTGCCAAGTCCGTTTCGATCGCAACGGAATTCTCCAATGGGAACAGTGCGGCCGACACCGAAGATCATCGGTGGTGGGAGATTGCGGGGGCAGCTCATTTGTCACTTGCTGAACTGGACGGGTATCTGGACCCCATCATCAAGCGCGATGGATTCTTCCGAGCGCCCGACAACACGGCGCTCAGCCTGACTGAAGTGATCACGGGCCTGAACTGTGGTCAAACTCCGATCTGGAGTCGCGTGCCCAATGCTGACTATCTCAAGGCTGCCCTCAAGTCGTTGAACGGATGGATTCAAGGTGGCGCCGCCGTTCCTACGGCACCGCGCGTCGTCCTCGACGGCTCTAATGGCATGCTCCGCGACGCCTCGGGCCGAGTGTTCGGTGGAATCCGCTCAGCCGAGTACGACGCACCGAAGTCAGATACCGTTGGTCGGAATTCAGGCCACACCTTCTGTGTGCTTGCCGGTTCTCACCACGACTACACACCTCAGCAAATGTGCCAGCGGTACGGCAGCCATGAGTCGTACGTCGCTCAAGTGCAAGCATTCGTCAGTTCGAACAGGATGGACGGCTTCCTGCTTCCTGAAGAGGCAGAGCGGACGATTGAAGAGGCAAAGGCCGCCACATTCACCTGCAGCTGATGCCCGATAGCGAGTGAAGAAGCCGTCGAGCCGCACAATGCTCGACGGCTTCATCGTCGTATTACCCGCCAAATTTGCACACGGACGCAGGCCGCGTTCCCAGGTGCGCCGGATCGGCAGCAGCCAATCCGCTGGCATACGCCAGAAGGCGTGGGGCGGCAATTGACATCGCCCCTTTTGCGACAGCGCCTTTGCGATGTCGTCGTCACGAGTGACCGCCAGGGCGTCGAAACACAGTCACAGGCCAAGCAGCACTCAAGTTTGACGACATGTCCGGGAGAGGTGCCGACACAACCGTCGCTGCGATGCAATAGTCTGAAGGCCGCGGTCCTGAGTCAACTGCTGTTCCCGCCTGGGTACGTGTGTAGAAGCCAACGATGTAGTCGGCGATGTCGGCTTTGGCCTCGTCATGGTTGGCGTAGTCGCGCTGCCAGAGACGTTCCATCTTCAAGTTCAAGAAGAAGCGCTCCATCACCGCGTTGTCCCAGCAGTTGCCCTTGCGGCTTATGCTGGCGATCAGGCCGTGCTCGTCCAGCAACGACGTGTGAGCCTCGCTGGCGTACTGCTTGGGCTCAAGGAGTCGTCGCAACACCCATTGGTTGAGCGCCAGATAGTAGGGCGTCAAGCGCTTCAGCGGGCGTGTTCCATCCCAGCGTCTTACGGGGCCGCCCATTGAGCGCGGCTGCTACCGCGTCGAGATCAGGTTCGCTGTACCTGCTCATATCGGTGCCCTTGGGGAAGTACTGGCGCAGCAAGCCGTTGGTGTTCTCGTTGGTTCCTCGCTGCCACGGGCTTCGCGGATCGCAGAAGAAGATGGCCAGCCCCGTTTCGATCCGTAGCTGTGCATGCTGAGCCATCTCAGCACCTTGATCCCACGTCAAAGACTTGCCCAATTGAGCCGGCAAGGTCGCGATCCTTGCTGCAATGGCATCGCGCACTGCTTCGGCACCATGCCCGGCCAGAGGCGGTCCATTCTTGACGCGCGCGCTTGCTCCATGCCCGACCATCGGTGGCAAGTGCAGCAGCATCGTGAATCGGGTAGTACGTTCGACCAGCGTGCCAATCGCTGAACTGTTCAACCCGATGATCAGGTCTCCCTCCCAATGACCGGGGACGGCGCGGTCAGCGACTTCGGCTGGACGCTCGCTGATCATCAATTCAGGCGTGATGAATTGCTTCCCCCGCTACCGTGTCCTGGCTCGCGGCACCCGCAGCGCGCGGCCGGTTCGTAGGCAGGCAGTCAGCTCCCCACGGGCTGGGACACGCCACAGGCCTGAGCCGCCTGCTCGCTGGATGCGCCCACCGCAATGCACTTCCAGAACGATTGCCTGGTTTGCCGTTGATTAATCGGAGGACGCCCAGGTGAGCGCATTGGCGCTCTTCTGGTCTGCTGCTCCGTCCAGCCCTTGGGCCGTCCCATTGAACACCTCCTTGTTGACGATGTTGCGACGACCGATTGAATCCGCCCTGGCTGCCCCGGTCCGAATGAACAAGTGGGGGTCTCCTCGTTTTCAGTGCAATAAGTGACGGTACGCAAAGCTAGCACTGGCGCGGGGGTGGTCTGGGTAGACCGTTGATTTCATTGACTTTCCTGTTCGCTTTGTAAACGGGTATGGTGGCCTCCCACTTTTGAGGTTCACGATGCAGGGTTGGCACACAACGTTTTTGGGGATGCGTGGGCTCCCCCGCGATATCAGCGACTTCGAGATGAAGGCATTTTTCACCTTCGATGGTGCCGAGCGCGACGCAATCAATGCACGCCGAGGTGATTCCCACAAGCTTGGTCTGGCGCTCCATATTGGTTTCCTGCGCATGAGTGGGCGTTTGCTCGGTGCCTTTCGGGTAATTCCAGTAGCCTTGTGGCGCCACCTTGGCAACGAGCTTGGCATTGCAGCACCAGAAGTCGCCTCGCTGAGAGCCATGTATGAACGCGGGCGCACGCTATTCGATCACCAACAAGTAGCCTGCACGGTCCTTGGATTCCAGTGGATGAGCGAGCACCAGCGCCGCTCACTGGTACGTGAACTGCGCGACGAAGTGGCGCGCTGCGCCGACCGCGATCAGCTACTCGTGCGGGCGCGTCAATGGCTGTACAAGAACAAGCTGGTGATCGTGCACGAGCGGGCAATTCGGACACTGATTGCGGCGGCACTTGCCCAGCTTGAAGTTGAAACAGGCACCGCCATCGCCGCCAGCGTTGATCCAGCAACACTTGATCGC